>SKEV01000347.1_pt1 | contig 24864 bp, 18 predicted proteins | sample 4819531 | NCBI WGS metagenome assembly SKEV01 (sample SAMN11008800, study PRJNA524170) | human gut metagenome | biome: Human fecal sample; material: Feces; isolation source: fecal sample from pouch patient p9, p28 | host: Homo sapiens | place: Israel: Tel-Aviv | collected 2016-08-01 | reverse complement strand
CCTGAAAAACCGCCACGTGCAGTTCATTGCCATCGGCGGCACCATCGGCACCGGCCTGTTCTTAGGCTCCGGCAAGTCGATTGCACTGACTGGCCCGAGCATCATTTTCGTGTACATCGGCGTTGGCCTGATCATGTTCCTGCTGATGCGTGCCATCGGTGAAATGATGTACAGCGACCCCAGCCAGCACACGTTCATCAATTTCATCACGCGCTATCTCGGCCGCGGGTGGGGTAAGTTCGCCGGCTGGACGTATTGGATCGTGCTCATTCTGACCGGCATGACCGAAATCACCGCCGTAAGCACGTATTTCGTAACGTTCTTCGGCACATTCGGCATAGACCTGAACTCGTGGAAGTGGCTGATCGAACTGTGCTTCCTCGTGGCGCTCACTGGCATCAATCTGATTGCGGTGAAAGTGTTCGGCGAGGCGGAATTCTGGTTCTCCATGATCAAGATCACGCTGATCGTCGGCCTGATCGTTACCGCCATCGTGATGCTAATCATCGGCTTCAGCTACCCCGCCACGCATATCGAGGGCGTGGACGGCACAGTGTCGGGCGCCACGGTGAGCCTCACGAACATCACCGACGGCTTCCAGCTCGCGCCGAACGGCTGGATGAACTTCTTCATGAGCTTCCAAATGGTGTTTTTCGCCTACCAGCTCATCGAATTCGTGGGTGTCACGGTGTCGGAAACGCAGAATCCGCGCGAGGTGCTGCCGAAGGCCGTGAACGAGCTGATCATGCGTATTCTGATCTTCTACGTGGGCGCGCTGATCGCGATCATGGCTATTGTGCCGTGGCGTAATTTCCACGAGAATTCCGACGGCTCGTTCGGTTCGCCGTTCATCATGGTATTCAAATATGCGGGTCTTGATTGGGCTGCCGCACTGGTGTTCTTCGTGGTGATTACGGCTGCCGCGTCGGCGTTGAATTCGCTGATTTATTCGGCCGGTCGCCACTTGTATCAGCTCGCTTCGGATTCTGAGTCGCCTGCGATGGCTCGTTTGGCTGAAGTTTCCGAACACAAGGTGCCTGCGAAGGCGATTGTCGTTTCGGGTTGCATGATTCTGTTCTCCCCGATTATCAACGCGATTCCAGGCATTTCCGGCGCGTTCGTGCTGTTCGCTTCGGCCGCCAGCGCTGTGGTGATTTTTATTTACGTGCTGACGATGCTCGCCCACCGCAAGTATCGTCAGAGCAGCGATTTTCTGCCAGACGGTTTCGTCATGCCCGCTTGGCAGGTGCTTGATTGGATTGCGATCGCGTTCTTTGTGCTCGTGTATGTCACATTGTTCCTGTCGGCGGACACGATTGGTTCTGCGATCGCCGGTCTGATTTGGCTGGTTGCGTTCGGCGGATATTGCTTGCTGCACGAACGATTCCAGAATCGCGATCTTAAGGAAGCCTTGCAGCGGTAGCGTTTGCAGGTAACGCAGGATATAAGTAAGGGGCGTCTGCCGAACGCGAGTGCATCACATACGTTCGGCAAACGCCCCTTTTCGGTATGGTCTTTGCGCGAATCCCCATTATGGGATTCAGCGCACTTTAGCCGATGTAGTCGGCTTCGTTCGTTGGGCTGGACGGCACGGCATGATCTTCCGTAACCTTGCCCAAGCCAGACAAATACGCTTCACGACCAGCTTCGATCGCCTTCTTGAACGCGCGTGCCATCAGCGGAATATTGCCGGCGGAAGCGATGGCCGTGTATGCCATCACCGCGTCCGCGCCCATTTCCATGGCTTCCGCAGCCTGGCTCGGACGGCCAATACCAGCGTCGATGATCACCGGAACATTGGAATTCTTGATAATCACTTCAATGAAATCGCGTGCACGCAGACCCTTATTCGAGCCGATCATCGCGCCGAGTGGCATCACACAAGCCGCACCTGCGTCTTCAAGACGCTTCGCCGCAATCGGATCGGGGAACATGTACGGCATGACCACGAAGCCTTCTTTTGCCAGCTGTTTCGTGGCTTTGATGGTTTCCTCATTGTCGGGCAGCAGATACTTCGCCTCATGCTCGATCTCCACCTTCACGAAATCCGTCTGGCACACTTCGCGCGCGAGACGGGCAATACGCACTGCTTCCTCGGCATTGCGTGCGCCGGACGTATTCGGCAGCATGGTGATGCCCTTCGGAATGTAGTCGAGCAGATTGTTTTCGGTGGTACGGCAGCGACGCAACGCCATGGTGACGATTTGCGTGCCCGCGTTCTCAATGGTCGCCTTGATGAGGTTCAGATCGTAGCGGCCGGAACCGAGAATGAAACGGCTCGTGAACTTGTGTCCGCCGAGGATCAACGGATCGGCGTCGCCGGTGGCGATTTCGTCATACGCGTGCGCATCCGGTTCCGGCAGCAGTGCGGTATTCGTGGTGGTGCCGACCAGCTCGTCGAGTGTGGCGTTCGGTGCTGCCGCGAAGTCCTTTTCCGCGGTGGTGATCGTGTTTTCGGTGCTCATGGTTAATCCTTAACTATGCGATCAGTGTCGTGTTATTCGTTGTAATTTGCGTTTGTGGTTGCGTTTCGCTGTCAGGCGTCTTCTTCGCCAAGAATCAAGCGAGTGATCATATTGGCTTCATGGCAGGCGACCACGCCCACACGCGGTGCCATCAGACCAGCACCCGGCACCGGAGCGGTTTCGCCATCGCCGCAGAAGTAGAAATTCTTTGAAACGCGACGAGTATTCACCAAATTGGAACTGCGGAATCCCGCCATTCCGGAGGCACTCACCAGCTTCTTGTTCGGCAGATTCTCAAGTACGGCATTCACCAGCATCGTCTTGTTTTCCGGCACGTCGAATGCTTCGCAAATAATATTTTCATTGTCGAACAGCGTCGGCACGTTCTCGTCGGTCACTTTCACGGTATCAATGGTGATATCGATAAAAGGATTGATCTGACGCAAGTTACTGCGCAATGCTTCCGTCTTGTACTGCCCAAGATCCTTCAAAAAATACTGCTGACGATTCAGATTCGTCATATCCACGCGATCGAAATCAATCAGATGCAGGTGACCGACGCCAATGCGGGTCAACGCCACTGCAATCGTCGATCCGAGGCCGCCGCAGCCGCAAATGGCCACGTGTGCCACGTCGAGCTTGTCTTGCGTGGCCGCGGTGTGACGGTCGAGCAGGGCCGCGCGGATTTCTTCGCGGCTGACGAGCGTGGTCGGGTCGGGCTGGTTGTCGAAAGCGTGCTGGCGGGCGTCGATCTGTGCCTGCGATGCGGATGGTTCAAAAGTCATAGTTGTTCTCGTATTCTCGTTTTCCGTTCGTGTGTTGTTTTTGCCGGGTTGGTTGTGTTTTGTATGTTCTTGCGATTGTTACGCGTATATTGCACCGGTCGTAATCGCAAGAAATTTTGAAAGTGGTTCAGCCGCCCTGCACGAACGTGACGATTTCCAACGTATCGGTGCCCTTGAGCTGCGTCTGCGCACGCTGGGTGCGAGGCACGATTTCGCCGTTGAGCTCGACAGCCACGCGGTCGGCGCGCAATCCCTTGCTTTCGATGAGTTCGGCCACGGTGATTGGCGTGGCAATGTTCTCTTCCTTACCGTTGATGATCATTGCGGTTCCTTTCTGCGTCTGTCGTGACACATGCTTCCTGCGCTCCAAATGTCCGTTTCTGCAGAATCGGACACTCAAAGCTGGTACGAAAAAAGGGTCGCCGAAGGAACCGTACCCTATGAGGTGGTGCGCCCCTCCGTGACCCTAATCACGCGATATTCGGTTATCGCGAACGGAAGATGAGATACGCCTTGCGGCGTGAACAACCCGTCTCCTTACGGCGGCATTACCCGCATCAAGTCCTCGGTCGAAGCTCTATGAGCTCCCTCTCAGCCTTTCGGCTCCCGTTCGGTTGTGCCTTTATCTTCGCGCACGCGCCCGACAAGCTTGCGTCGGTTCACGTTGGGTTAGTCTTGATGTGAACATGTGCGAATCGGCTGCGTGCTTGCAAGGAAGGGGAAGATGATGATGAACGGTGAGTTGGCAGGATTTACGATTCCTCGGCTCGGCATGGGAACGATGGCTTTGGCGATTGAGGGGCGACCGGATCGCGATACTGCGATTCGTACGATTCACGCCGGTTTGGACGCGGGTGTCCGCTATTTGGACACAGCTTGGTCGTATTATCTGCCGAGCGAGCCCGGCACCGGCACTGCGGAAGATTTGGGATACGGCGAAAAGCTGGTGCGTGATGCGCTCGCTTCGTGGAATGGCCCCCGAGATGAAGTGCTCGTCGCTACTAAAACCGGCTATCGCCGTACTTGCGAGGCCGTCGCGGCTACTGATGGCACGTATGCGGTGGGTGCTGATGAGAGTCGCCCGCAAAGTCAGCGTTTGCAGGCCGAAGGCAGCCGTTACGGTTGGATTGCCGACTCCCGCCCCGAAACCATGATTCGTGACGCCAAGGAATCCGCACTGCACTTGGGCGTCGATACGCTCGACCTGTTGTATTCGCATGGCCCCGATCCCGCGGTTCCTTACGAAGACCAATGCGGCGCGTTGAAACAGCTGCTCGACGAAGGCGTGATCAAATATGCGGGCATCTCCCGTGTGAATAACGAGCAGATCGACCTTGCACGCAGCATTATTGGCAGCGGATTGGTTGCCGTGCAAAACCAGTTCTCGCCGTCGCACCCTGATCCTGAGCGTACGATGGAGCACTGCAAGGAGTTGGGGCTTGCATTCGTTTGTTGGAGTCCGCTCGGCGGCTTTCTTGACGCGTTCGACCAGCGTGCGTACGACCCGTTCCGTGAAGTCGCAGGCAATCATGGCTGCTCCTACCAGCGCGTGGTGCTGGCATGGGAATTGACTCGTTACGAACGTCTGTTCACCATTCCTAGCGCCCGCAATCCTCAGGAGATCAACGATTCCTTTGCCGCCGCCGAATTGACGCTTACACCGGACGAACTGGCGATGCTGAACGCGTCAGTCGACGCCCGTCGCGGCTGAGTTTCAAGCAGCCCGTACGATTGGCCGCGCCCGATTCCGCACAATAATTGCGATTCGGGCCGCGGCCATTTTCGTCTCTTTCGTGATTTCCGCGGCTTTCGTACCATCTCAGCCTTCTGCGCACCGCAGATTGCCCGAAAATAACTTACGATATAAATTGTTTACACTGTAAGATATTATGACGGCGATTGCAACGTAAGGAGGTGCCACGTGGGTTTTGAAGAGGAACTATTCCACGAATTGGTGACCAGCACATGGGATAAACGCTCGCGCATGCAGCAGGAGATGGCGAAAGGCGCGAAGGGTGAACCCTTTGCGGTGCAGGAACTGTATAGGAAGGGTCCGCTGACGCCATCGCAACTCGCCGCTTCGATGAAGACCACCACCGGACGCGTGTCCGCACTGTTGTCCGCACTGGAGAAAAAAGGCCAGATCACGCGCGAATCCGACCCTGACGATCGCCGTGTGGTGCACGTAGACCTCACCGAAGCCGGCAGGGAGCGCGCCGAACGTCAGCGCGAAAGCATGCGCGAGGCGATCTGCTGGATCTTCTCGCAAATGGGAGAGCGCCGCGCGCGCGAATTCGTTGAGCTTACCGAGGAATTCACCACGTACATGTCGCTGTGCATGCCCGGCAAGCCGCGTCCGACCCCAGAAGAGGTCGCCAAGGCATTCTCAGAAAACACACAGGGAGTTGCATAATACTTCACACTGCAAGAAATTTACAGTGTAAACAATCGTGGTTCGAGAATCGCAAATACAGCTAACCAAACCAACAAAACGTAAGAGAAGGAACCAAGCATGCTTCGCATTGTGCGATACCTCTCCAAAGCGGAGATAGTCCAGATGCTCATTGCACTGGTCAGCATCGTCGGTCAGATCTGGTTCGATCTGACGCTACCGGATTACATGGCCGACATCACGCAGCTCGTGGAAACGCCGGGCAGTGAAATGAGTGATATCTGGATAGCGGGCGGCAAAATGCTGCTCGTCTCGCTCGGATCGGTGGCGTGCGCGGTCGTCACCGGCTTCATCGCCGCGCGCGTCGGCGCGTCGTTCAGCCAACGTCTGCGCTCGCTCGAATTCAAGAAGGTGGAAAGCTTCGGACCGGCGGAAATGAACCGTTTCTCCACCGCATCGCTCATCACCCGCTCCACGAACGACATCACGCAGATCCAGATGTTCATCACCATGGGTCTGATGATGATCGTCAAGGCGCCGATCATGGCCGTGTGGGCCGTGAGCAAGATCGCAGGAAAGGGCTTCGATTGGACGCTCGCAACCGGCATCGCCGTGGCCATCCTGCTGGTGGTCATCGCCGTGCTCATTCACTTCGTCATGCCGAAGTTCAAGGCCATGCAGCGCCTGACCGACAATATCAACCTCGTGGCGCGCGAGAACCTCACCGGCCTGCGCGTGGTGCGCGCATACAACGCCGAGGAGTACCAGGAAGACAAGTTCACCGAGGCCAACAAGGAACTCACCGAGACCCAGCTGTTCACCAACCGTTCCATGGCCATCATGATGCCGTTGATGAACACCGTCATGAACGGTCTGATGCTGGCCGTCTACTGGATCGGCGCCTACCTCATCGACGCCGCCGAAGCGCTCGACAAGCTCACCACCTTCTCCAACATGGTGGTGTTCTCCAGCTACTCCATCCAGGTGATCATGAGCTTCCTGCTCCTGAGCATGGTGTTCGTGCTCTGGCCGCGCGCCGACGTGTCCGCGCAGCGCGTGCTCGAAGTCATCGACACCGATCCGATGGTCGCCGACGGTGTGAAGACCGCCGGCAAGCCTGGAGTGGAAGGCGAAATCGAATTCCGCAACGTGAGCTTCGCCTACCCCGATTCGCGTCAAGCTATGTTGGAAGGCATCAATTTCACAGCCAAGAAGGGCGAAACGGTCGCGTTCATCGGCTCGACCGGCTCCGGAAAATCGTCTCTCATCAACCTCGTGCCGCGCTTTTATGACGCGACGCAAGGCGAGGTTCTCGTCGACGGCGTTGACGTGCGTGACTACACGCTCAAGGCGTTGCGTGACAAGATCGGCTATGTGCCGCAGCAGTCGTTCCTGTTCAAAGGCACGATTGCCAGCAATGTCGCGTACGGAGATACGGAACGCAACGACGCCGATGTGAAGACGGCATGCGATGTCGCGCAGGCCACGGAATTCATCGACAAGAAGGACAAGAAATACGATTCCGGCATTGCGCAGGGTGGTTCCAACGTGTCGGGCGGGCAGAAACAGCGCCTGTCGATCGCACGCGCCGTTTACCGTCATCCGGAAATCCTGATTTTCGACGACTCCTTCTCTGCGCTTGATTTCAAGACCGATCGCGCCGTACGCGACGCGCTCGAACGGGAAGCGAAGAATTCCACGAAACTCATCGTCGCGCAGCGCATCGGCACCATTATGAACGCCGACCGCATCATCGTGCTCGACGATGGCAAAGTCGTTGGCCAAGGTACGCATCACGAACTGCTCGACAACTGCGAAGTATACCGGCAGATCGCCGAATCGCAGTTGAGCGAAGACGAGTTGAATCGCTGAAGGGGAGGACCAACATGGCAAGAGGACCAATGGGACGCTCTCGCGGACCCGTGGAAAAGCCGAAGGATTTCGGCGGCGTGATGAGCAAACTGGCGAAATTCTGCCGTCACTACATTCCTGTGATGATTTTCGCCCTGATTCTGGGTGCGGCCGGCACGATCTGCCAGATTGTCGGACCGGACAAGCTCAAAGACATGACCAACGAGATCACGAAGGGGCTGCCGGCCATGGTGCATGGCAGGCCGGTCATGAACTCGATTGATATGGATGTTGTTTCGCGCATCGCATGGCTGCTTGTCGCGCTGTATGTTGGGTACGCGCTGCTGAGCTACCTGCAGAGCTGGCTGATGGCCAACGTTACGCAGCGCACCGCGCAGGAGCTGCGTGAGGCGATCAGCAAGAAGATTAATCGCCTGCCGCTCAAATATTTCGACAAGGTCAGCTACGGCGATGTGCTCAGCCGCATCACCAACGATGTTGACGCGATCGGCCAGACGCTCGGCCAGTCGGTCGGCTCGCTGATCACTTCAATCACGCTGTTCGTCGGCGCGCTCATCATGATGTTCTACAACAACGTGATCATGACGCTGTGCGCCATCGGTTCCGCGTTGCTTGGCCTGGTGGTCATGGGCGTGATCATGGTCGCCTCGCAGAAGTACTTCACCCGACAGCAGATCGCGTTGGGAGATGTGAACGGGCACGTTGAGGAAATGTACACCGGCCACATCGTGGTCAAGGCGTACTGCGGCGAAGAGGACTCTATCGAACAGTTCGAGAAATACAACGATGATCTGTACGTCTCCGGCTGGAAGAGCCAGTTCCTCTCCGGCCTGATGATGCCGCTCATGAACTTCATCGGCAACTTCGGTTACGTGGTGGTATGCGTGGTCGGCGCGGTGCTGGCCATGGACGGCAAGATCGAATTCGGCGTGATCGTGGCGTTCATGATGTACATTCGCCTGTTCACGCAGCCGCTTTCCCAGTTCGCGCAGGCGTTCCAGAACCTGCAGCGCTGCGCTGCCGCCTCCGAGCGCGTCTTCGGTTTCCTGGAAGAGCCGGAACTGGCCGACGAGACCGGCAAGAAAGCACTGCTGGGTGTCGGCGCGGACGGCAAACCGCAGCCGGTGCGTGGCGATGTGGAATTCAGCCACGTGCGGTTCGGCTACGACCCGGACAAGACGATCATCCACGACTTCTCCGCGTCGGTGAAGGCCGGCCAGAAGGTAGCCATCGTCGGTCCGACCGGTGCCGGCAAGACCACGATGGTCAACCTACTGATGCGGTTCTACGAGATTTCCGGCGGTACGATTTCGATCGACGGCGTCGACACCAAGTCGGTTCCGCGCTGGAATGTGCACGACCAGTTCTCGATGGTATTGCAGGACACGTGGGTGTTCCGTGGAACGGTGCGTGAAAACATCGCATACTCGAAACCGGGCGTCACTGACGAGCAGATTGTAGCCGCCTGCAAAGCCGTCGGTCTGCACCGCTACATCATGTCGCTGCCGAATGGCTACGACACTGTGCTCGACGACAAGGCGTCGCTTTCGCAAGGTCAGAAGCAGCTGCTGACAATCGCCCGCGCCATGGTTGAGGACGCGCCGATTCTGATTCTCGACGAGGCCACGTCCTCCGTGGATACCCGTACCGAGGAGTTGATTCAGAAGGCCATGGACGCACTGACGGTGGGACGCACGAGCTTCGTGATCGCGCACCGACTGTCCACCATCCGCGACGCCGACATGATTTTGGTGATGAACGGCGGCGACATTGTGGAACGCGGCACCCACGAGGAACTGCTCGCTAGAAACGGCTTCTACGCCGACATCTATAACAGCCAGTTCACGCTGATCGACTGATCCTCTAAGTCGACCGACCTGCTGGGCCGACTGGTAAGGAAAGTCGGTTGATTCGCCGTGTCGGCCACTGTGCTGGCTAGCGGTAGACCGATTGTACTGGCCGGTTCCGGTCGGACTGATTCGCAGGAGCCGCGCGTTTCCCAAAGATGTGCGGCTCCTGCCATTTGTGCCGTTTACGCTGCTCTGCCTACGCTGCCAGTTCGTCCTCCCCATGCACATCCATACACTTTCGTGCACATTCGTATACATCGGTACACTTTCGTGTACATTGGTACACAGTCGTGCGTAGTATTCATGCGAAAGTCGAGGTAAGACAGCCCATGGCAATGAATCCATTCAAGCCGACCGCAGGCAAGATGCCTCCGGTGCTGGTCGGTCGTGAATCTGCCATCGAACAATTCGCGGAAGCGCTTGACAACGGTGCCGGCGCTCCCGGTCGAATCATGCTGGTCACTGGCCAACGAGGTTTTGGCAAAACAGTACTGCTCACGGAATTCCGGCGTATTGCGGCCGATCGCAAGTGGGAAACCATCTCCGAAACCGCATCTCCCGGTGTGGCGCAACGTCTTATCGAGGCGCTTGATTCGCATAATTTGCGCATTAATCAGGCAAGTCTGAATCCTTCCGTGAATATCGCAGGAATTGCGGGAGCAAGCCTGGGATCAATCGCCATTTCGCCACCTGCGTCGCCGTTGAACCTGCGTAACGCGATAGCCAAGCGACTGGAAAGCAGCAAAATAGGCAAAGGCAAAGGCATTCTTATCACCATTGATGAAACGCAAGCGGCCTCGCTTGACGATCTTGTCACCATCGCCACCGCCGTGCAGCACGTCACTACTTCTATCGATGAAACCAACGTACCGGATAGCGAGAAAAAGGGCATCGCCATCGTGTTTGCAGGGCTTCCGTCGATCGTCAACGATCTCATCAATGATGATGTCGTCACATTTCTTCGCAGAGCTGTGCAATGCAAGCTTGACAATGTTCCGCTATTGGACGTCAAGAACGCTTTTCTTGAGTCCGTTGTCGATTCCGGCAAAACGATTAGCGATGACGATGCGTGGAAGGCCGCCCAAGCGAGTGACGGATACCCGTACATGGTGCAGCTCGTCGGGTACTACATGTGGCAGTCGGCGCAACGTCGGCATTCGTCGAAAATCACGTCGGGTGATGTTGATGCGGGCATTGCGGATGCGCAGATGGCTTTTGACGATGCCGTTTGTGCTCCGGCTTTGGATGGCTTGAAATCGTCGGAATTGAAGTTTTTGCAGGCAATGGCGGTTGATGTTCCCGATGCTACTGCAGTTAGCGACATTGAACTTCGGACGGGCCGTAGTCGAAGCTGGGTGAATAAATACCGCGCCGCACTGATCAAAGATCAGGTTGTTCGTACTGCAGGGCATGGCAAACTGGCGATTGCGGTGCCGCACTTGGGTGAATATCTCAAAAAGCGGCTTTAGATTTGAGATTTGGGCTGGTGTGCGGCCGTGATACGGATTGCAGGAATAGTTCGGCGGGAAAGTCATTGCTGGCTGCGATTTGGCGAGATTCGTTCAATGTTGCGCATGCGAAATTGAACGTGCTCTGCAGTTGCGCCGCATCGGAAACGAATAGGGCCGTAGCCAGACCGTCCGCAACAGCGGTGGGATAGTTTTGTGCGAGGCTGAGTGTCGCGTTTGCTGGCTCTGCTGCATTGGCGGTATCGTGCGAATTATTGAGATATTGCGAACTGCTGGGAACGTACGTCCAACTGGCTTCGGTTTGTTGCGCGGGTAGTCCGTCAATGGCATTGAGCAGATGATGAATGGCGATTTGGGTGTATTCGTTGATGGCTATATTCCAATGGCGTCGGCTGGGTGCGCTCGCGCATAACGCGCCATCGCAAATCTCTGCCACACCCACCGCACGGGACGAATCGTCCGGATCCTCAAGCGCCACACGAATCGGGCTGGACGTGTGTACTAGCAGGTCGCCTCCAGCATCAATCACAAATTCCGGGAAGGTGTTCTCTCGATTGAAATCTGTTGCCCCAGCAGTGTGCGCCGAATCCTTCCTCATGGCGTGCTGTGGGTGCGGTTCGCGAGGCACACATGACGGTTCCAAACCACCCAACAAACCACCCAACAAATCAACGAGATAGCCTTTGCCGCACGCGCCGAAATCCAAATGAACCGAGCCATGCGTGACCAACGTCGTATCGTCTGAACGTACTACGTCGTGCCCCCATACAGGGCGTCCGTGCAAAGCGCCCAAGCGCTCGACGGCGTCGGTTTCGACGGTGAAGCTCAGCGTGGGATCGTAACCGAGACGAATCAGATCCTCACCCACGCACGGGTCGATCGCGCCGCGTGTGACGTCGTGTAGTGCGTCGTACAAATCAAACAGTGGGCCGGTCCAGTCGGGAAAATCGAAATGCCCGCCATGCTCCGCGTTTCCGATGCGCGTAACCAGCGAATCGGCGCGGAATCGCGAAAGCACATGCTCGTATCCGTCGATGAGTCGTTTCATTTTGGCACGCAGGTCCGTGGAAACTGGGCGGGCGGTCGAAACCAGCAAACCGGTGCCGAGCGCCTTGGGAAACGCGGTGGTGTAGGGCATGCGCTGCACGAGCGAAACGGAAGCATCCATAATCCTGATGCTAGCGCGTTCGTTCGTTGAGAGTGAGGCCTTATGTGCCCGTTTCGTCGATGCTGGTGCTTGGTGGCGGATTCCGGCGCGTCGAATTCAACAAGCATGCTGCGAGTGTGCCACTATGTGAGATGACACGCCGAAGATGGTAAAAACAGGAATGGCGGAATTCCGCCGATTCTCCATACTCAATACATCAGAACAAATTAAAAATCAAGACTGTTCTTTAAAAAACTTTCGTTTTATCTTGGCTTTCGGTGCGCACGTCGCACACTGAAAAGTTTTGAGAAGGAAGGTTTGGAACATGTCATCTCGCGTTGCGCAGCGCCACGCAACCGGTTCCTATGATCCGTGCGATCCGCGAGTCTCGGCTTCCGGCCGTCTCGTCACGCTCGTCGCCGCGCTGATGATTGCGCTCGCCACGCTTTTCGCGACTACCGCGGTTCCGCAGTCGGCAATCGCCGCCGATGACGGTCAAACGAATTTTGATTCCTGGACTGCCGCTGCGAAGAATATCGAAGACCAGCTTGCAACCGCCGAAAAAGACTATAATGACGGCAATTACGGTCAGGCTGTCACCGATTTCCAGACCGCGCGTTGGATTGGTTACGACGCATCCAACTTCTCGAAAGTCGTCAACGACACCATCAGCGCCGACAAGCAGAAGGAACTGCTGCAGCAATTCACCGATCTTGAAGATCTTGCCTACCAGCAGGACCAAGGCGACGCCATCGCAACCAAAATCGGCGCGCTGACCGCCGAAATCAACGCAACCGCGCAAACGCTCGATGCGAACGCAGACCTCGCCAATCCTAAGGAATACGCGAAGCAGCGTGCCGCGCAAACCGCGGAAGAGCGCAAGAAGCTCGACGCGGCCAAGAAGAATTCGTCCAAAGGCAAAGGCGACCGCACGTGGAGTGAGGTTGCCAGCGAAATGACCGTTATTCTCGACCAGGCATACGAGGCTGCCGCTGCTGGCAAGGGGGATGAAGGCGCCACGCTCGTCAACAACGCGTACTACCAGTATTACGAGAAGCTCGGCTTCGAAAAGAACGTGATGAACGCGATTTCCGGCGATCGTGTTTCGCAGGTCGAATACCAGTTCAAGATGACTCGTAAGACCATGCGCGACGGCGGTTCCGACAAGGAAATCAAGCAGCTCGTCGACGATTTGAAGAGCTGGCTTGTGAAAGACGCGGCCACCCTCGACGGTGGCGCGTCCGGCAATGTCAACGGCTTCACCAAACTCGTCACCAGCTCCGCCGGCCAGGCGTTCCTCATTCTGCTCCGTGAGGGCCTCGAAGCGCTGCTGGTGGTGGCCGCAGTAATCGCCTACCTGGTAAAGTCCGGCAACAAGCGTTTCGCCAAGTGGATTTACCTTGGTGTGGTCGCAGGTCTGGCCGGCTCTGGTCTGGTTGCCGTGCTCTTCACGTTCCTGTTCGGCGGTTCCGGCCCGATTCAGGAGATTTCCGAAGGCGTGTGTGCGCTTATCGCTACCCTCATGCTGCTGTGGACCAGCAACTGGATGCTCAACAAGAGCTCCGTGGAGGCGTGGAACAACTACATCAGGAACAAGACCGAAGCTGTTGTTGCCGGCGCGCAAAACAAGGTCGAATCCGGTCAGGGCCTGGGCTTGGGCATGGTCACCTCGCTTGCCATGCTGAGCTTCCTTGCCGTGTTCCGTGAGGGCGCCGAAACGGTGATCTTCTACGAGTCCATCTACTCCATGAGCCAGGATGCGCACGGCATGTGGGTTGGCGGTCTGACCGCCGCCGCGGTGCTGATTGTCATCTTCCTGATTCTGCGATTCACTTCGGTGAAGATTCCGATCGGCCCGTTCTTCCTCGTCACTTCGATTTTGATGGCCGTGCTGGTTGTGATTTTCGCGGGTGGCGGCATCCATGCGCTCATCGAGGGTGATCTTATTGAAGGCACCTACTTGAGCATTGTGCCAACTAACGATTGGATCGGCTTGTATCCGTACGTCGAAACGATTGCGGCACAGGTGATTGCCGCGATCGCGGTGGTTGTGCTGTTCGTGGTCGGTTTCATTAAGAAACACAGGATGAAGTTGGCCGCGCAGGCGGAACAGGCTAAGTAAGCGCCAATCAATAATCACAAGTAAAGATTTAGAGATTTCCATAAGTTCCCAACGTTCCTCGAGGAACCAAAGAAAAGGAAGAGAACACAATGAAGAATAAGAAGATCGCCGCCCTGCTCGGCATCCTGCTGGCCGGCTCCATGGCCTTCTCCCTGTCCGCATGCGGCAACTCCAACGATTCCGCATCCGACGCCAAGTCCGACAGCTCCACTTCGAGCGCCACCGACAGCTCCAGCGATTCCAGCGCTGACGACAGCTCCGATGCCGGCTTCGAAGAGATTCAGGTCGACGAGAAGCACTCCGATCAGGATGTTGACGCTCTGACCGTCAACGCCGTGTACTTCCAGCCGATCGATATGGAACCGTCCGGCATGGGCCTGAAGGCTGCCGACGCTTCCTTCCACCTGGAAGCCGACATTCATGCCAACGAGAAGGGCACTAAGCTCGGCTACGGCAAGGGCGACTTCGTGCCGGATCTGACCGTGAACTACGAGATCATCAACAACGCGAACAACGAGACCGTTGATTCCGGTACCTTCATGCAGATGAACGCTTCCGACGGCCCGCACTACGGCGCCAACGTCAAGCTCGACGAAGCTGGCTCCTACAAGCTCGTGCTGAAGATCGAATCTCCGGAGAAGAAGGGTTGGATGCTGCATGTTGATCCGGAAACCGGCGTTAAGGGCCGCTTCTGGACCGAGCCGCTCGAGGTCACTTTCCCGGAGTGGAACTACACCCCGCAGGAGTGGTGATCTGGAACGTGAATTCCGGCACATGCCAAGCGAAACGGTTTGGATGTAAGCTTGAATTCATGTTGGGATTCAACTCGTGATTAACGCCGTTCACATATCGCGAAACGTATGCAAGTAGCGCGAATATGGGTACGGCGTTCGCGGTTGTTTGGATAGTCGTTCGACGTACTTAAGGCCGTTTGACCGAGTCTACGGGTGAACAACCATCCAAGCAACCGCTCTCTTGCGTTTTAGGGGATGCGCTTTTGGGAGATAACGCGCTTTTTTGGGAATCTTGGTAAGGGGGTTCCTTTTGCGCGCTGAATTCACTAGGCTTTGACAGGGATATACGACGAAAGGTGTGAGATGCTGACGCAGTACGTCACGGTGTTGCAGGGAACGCTGGCACCGGCTTTGCTGATTATGGCACTGAACGTGATGCTCACGGTCGGTGAGGGGCGTGACAAGCCGTTGAGCGCGTACTGGCGTCTTGCGGGCTTCATTATCGGATTCGCGGGTGCCATTGTGTTCGCCGCGCTGCGTGCGGCCGCGGTGATAAATCAGCGTACGTTCGTCAATTACCCCACGTTGTGGTGTTGTGTGATTTTCGATATCGCGGTGTTCGTTATTGTGCTGTTCGCACGTCGCATTACTACGAATTGGCATGATCATCGCGCGTTGCTTGATATTGCGAATGCGATTGGCGCTCTTGCGATTGCCGCCACCACCTTCCGTGCGTTGCCTGATGTAGTTTTGCGTTTGACGATTTTCGTGGAGCCGGGAGATCCGATCTTCACTTCGGATATGCTGCTTCGTGCGCTTGGTTTCGCATTGGGTGCGGTCACTGCGATTGTTGCGGCGTTGATTTTCCGTACGATGCGCTCCACTGCGATTCGTTGGTCGTTCACTACGGCTGTGCTGCTGCTGATTGCGCTGCTGTTTGTTTCGCATTTCACTGATCTTGCGCAGATTCTGCAGTCCAAGCGTATCGTTCATTTCCCTACGGAAGCGTTCCTGGCGTTGGTGTGGTGCATTAATCATCAGCGTCATATGGCCATTGCCATGGTGCTGGTGTTCATTATTCCGGTGATTGCCAGCATTGTGATGGGCTTCAAGATCAAGCCGGAAGGTGCCAACGAGGCCATTGCGCGATCGCATATCGCGTTCCGTCGCCGTGCGAAGGCGGCCGGCGCATGGAGCCTTGTTGCGATGATTGGCATCACGTTCGCGCTCACGTATGGTGTGGCGCAAACGAAGAAGGTTATTACGCTGTCTCCGCCTGAGGATTATTCGCTGAGCGACGGCGTGGCCACCATCAAATTCAGTCAGATCAACGATGGTCATCTGCATCGCTTCCAATATAAGGCGAAAGACGGCACGGTGATGCGTTTCATCATCATCAAGAAAAATGGTGGAGCGTACGGTGTCGGTCTTGACGCATGTGACAACTGCGGTGACGCGGGCTATTACGAGAAGGATGGCAAGATCATCTGCAAGAAGTGCGATGTCGCCATCAACCTCGCCACTATCGGATTCAAGGGCGGCTGCAATCCTGTGCCGTTCGATTATCAGGTTGAATCCGGCAAAATCGTAATTCAAACTTCAACGCTCGACGCATTGTCGACGCATTTCCAGTGAGCGGAAAGAGGTAGTCATGTTCTTTCTTCGAATGATTTTCCGCTCGTTCAGCAGGCAGTTCAAACGCAGGCTGCTGATCGCGGTCACCGTGTGCTTGTCGGCCACAGTCAGCGTGGCCATGTTGGGCGTGGTGTTCGACGTTGGAGACAAGCTGAACGCCGAACTGTCGACGTACGGTTCCAACATCATCGTGCAGCCCAAGGCTGATGCCGTCGTCAACGACCTGTACAACACGGGTGGTGACGCTGACAGCAGCGCTTCCGGTACTTCCGAATCCGATCCGACCACATTTTTGAAGGAATCGGATGTACCGAAGATCAAAACCATCTTCTGGGCGTTCAATATCACGAATTTTGCCCCCGAACTTAATATCCATGCTGACGTGAACTGCGCGTCCGAATCGGAGGCATCGGCGGATTCCAGCTCCTGCAAGGCTTCCGGAGTGCCGATTGTAGGCACATGGTTCGCGAAGACCCTGCACATGGATTCCGGCGAATCCACGGTGGCGGGTATGAACGGCATGCGTTCGTGGTGGAAGCTTGACGGCTCTTGGCCGAAAGATGATAGCGCGCAAGGTCTGATCGGCACCACGCTCGCATCCAAGCTCGGTGTGGCCAAGGGAGACACCATAACCCTCTACAAAACCACCGCCGACGGCAGCCGCAACAAGCAGCAGATCACCATCACCGGCATTTACGATTCCGGCGATAGCGACAACAACGCGATGTACATTCCGTCATTCACCGCGCAGGTGCTTGCGAATCTGCCTGATTCCATTGACAAGATCGAAGTCAAAGCGCTGACCACGCCAGACAATGATTTGGCGCGTAAGGCGTCGAAGAATCCGAACGCGCTCACACAAGACGAGTGGGAAACATGGTATTGCACCGCGTACCCTTCGTCCATCGCCTACCAGATCGAAGAGGTTATTCCCGGTTCCGTAGCCAAGCAGGTGCGTCAGGTGGCCGCATTGCAGGGCGATGTGCTGCAGAAAACGCAGGCGGTGATGGTGCTGATGACCGTGCTTTCGTTGGTTGCGGCCGCTATTGCAGTGGCGAATCTGATGGCCGCCTCGATTGGTGAGCGCGGTTCCGAATTGGCTTTGCTGAAGGCGATTGGTGCCACCGATGGTGCGGTTTCCCGCCTGATGCTCGCTGAGACGGCTGTGATTTCGTTGGTTGGCGCGATTGTCGGTGCGCTGTTGGGTTCCTGTGTTGCGCAGATTGTGGGACACGTGGTATTTGGTTCCGGCATTACGATGCGTCCGATGGTGTTTGTGCTGGTGTTTGTGCTGCTGACGCTTACCGTGCTGATCGCCTCGTTCTCGTCGATCCGTTCGATTCTGGGACTCAAACCCGCGGAGGTGTTGCATGGCCGCTGATTTCAACTTGAGTTCCGTAAACTCGGCCGCGGCTGCGGCCTCGGTCACGAACGGCACACTGTGCTGTTCGTCCGCGGAGATGTTGCATGGCAGGTGAGTTCAAGACAGTCCGTAAGGGGCATGAGATGACTAATCGCAAGATGTTCTTCACCATGCTGTGGGGCGCGGTGTTCCGCCGCCGTTCGCGAGCCGTCATGGCCGTGATCGCCTCCATGGTGGGAGCTGCCACGCTGTTCTGCCTTGCGGCAACGTGTATTGCCGTTCCACAGCAGATGAACGAGGAAATGCGCGCGTATGGCGCGAATCTTATCGTCACACCATCCGAATCAACCGAAAAGTCCAACGGCATCGACACCGATACCGCCAAAGTGTTGAACCAGATGGTGAAAGGCTCATACAGCGCCCGTTCCGCCGCCTACCGGTATGAAAGCGTGCGCATCAACTCGGCGCCATACACGCTGGCCGGCATCACGACCAAAGACGTGAAAGCGCTCAACCATCATTGGAATGTGACTGGCGATTGGCCCAGCGAAGGCAATGTGATGCTCGGCCGTGACGTGGCCGACGCGCTCGGCGTCTCCATCGGTTCGACCGTGACCATCGGCTACCGCGCATCCGACGATGCGCAGAATTCCGGCGCTCTTGGCCAAACCGAAGCGCAAGCCACGGAAAACGGCCGCGTTTCGTCCGACATTATGGAGAACACCGGCACCGAATTCCGCGTCGGAGGCATCGTCGATACGGGCGGCAGCGAAGACGAAATCGTCTACGCAGTCAATGCTGACGTGGCCAAACTGGCCGGTTCCAAACGCGGTGCGGACGTGATCGAATATTCCGTCAATGCGGTAGGTAGCGAACTCAACGACGTCGTCAAATCAATCAATGCGAATCCGTCAACCGGCGTGAAAGCGCAGACCGTCACCAAAATCACCTCATCCGACACCCGCATCATCGCCATGCTGCAAACCCTGTTCTGGATCGTGTCGCTGGTCGTGCTCGTGCTGACGCTGGTCGGCGTGGGCACCACCATCAGTTCCATCGTGTCTCAGCGGCGCAACGAAATCGGCTTGCGCAAAGCGTTGGGCGCATCGTCGCAGGCCATCGGCATCGAATTCTATGTGGAATCCGCCATCTACGGACTGATTGGCGGCCTGATCGGCACTATCATCGGCTACCTGCTGGCCCGCGTGCTGTGCGTGTCCGTATTCGAGCGTGCCATTGGCTTCAACTGGCTGTTGGGCGTCGCTTCGCTGCTGTTGAGCGTGCTCATCGCCGTCATCGCATCCATTCCGCCGGTTCGCCGCGCAACCCGTATCGACCCCGCCATCGTTTTGAGGGAGGAATAATCATGAGTTCCGAGAATACGTTGAATACGTTGCTTGAATTGGATCATATTTCCAAGATTTACGGCGATTTGCGTGCCGTCGACGATTTGACTTTGACCGTTCCGCAGGGTGAATGGCTTGCGATTGTCGGTTCATCGGGTTCCGGCAAAACCACGCTGATGAACATGATTGGCTGCATGGACACGCCTTCAAAGGGTTCCGTCATGCTGGAAGGCCGCAAGTTGGAGGATTTGAACGCCAAGCAGCTTGCCGACGTGCGTAAGAACATGATCGGATTGGTGTTCCAGAAGTTCTATCTGGTACCGCATCTGACGGCTGTGGAAAACGTGATGGTGGCACAGTACTACCATTCCGTAGTCAACGAGCAGCAGGCGTTGGAAGCGTTGGAACGCGTCGGTTTGAAGGAGCGTGCCCACCATCTTCCCGGCCAGCTTTCCGGTGGCGAACAGCAGCGTGTGTGCATCGCACGTGCGCTCATCAACTGCCCGAAACTGATTCTTGCGGACGAACCGACCGGCAATTTGGATGAGAAGAACGAGAAAATCGTGCTTGACCTGTTCCGTCAGCTGCACGAGCAGGGCACTACCATCATCGTCGTGACCCATGATGCGCTCGTCGCATCTTGTGCCCAGCGCGAGATTATGCTCAACCATGGCGTGCTCGTCGGCGAGAAGTGGAATGATGAGGCCGCACGGAAGGCCTATGAGCAGGCGGGTGGCAAGCCGGCATACACCGGTTCCACTACGGAAGGCGCACAGAATGGCGAGACGGCCATCACCTTCGCCGATCCGACCAAAGCCGCGAAAACCGGTGGCGAGGAATAAGCTGGAATCAGCCGAATAATCCAAGCCATAGCACTGACGAATCGTACGGAGCGAACATGAGCAACGAATCATCGAATGCGATCAAAGTAATCGCACTGTCTGCGGCAAGCCTTGCATTGCTGTCGGCATGCGGCGAACCCACGGCGACGCCGATGAACGATGAATATGCCGGAAATTCCGGCGAAAGCGTGCAATCGCAGGAAGAAAAATCAAAGAACAGCGGTAGCGCCACCGACTCCGGCGATTCTGCGGATACGGACGTCAAAAACCATGCCGACGATCCGAACAGCACTACATCCGACAAGCAAGACACCGGCAACTACGCCGACGGTACCTACTCGATCAACGGCCAGTACGGGCCGGTGGGCGAAGACACTATCGACGTGCATGTGACGGTCAAAGACCAGACCGTCACCAATGTGGAGGTTATCGGGCATCCGTTCACGTCCATCTCCAAAAAGCACCAGAATGCGTTCGCCGAAGCCATCAACGGCGTGGTGGACGGCAAGCCGCTCAAAGACCTCAAGGTAGACAAGGTGGCCGGTGCCAGCTGGACGTCGGAAGCGTTCAACAAGGCGTTGGATGTGGCCCGTCAGGAAGCGTCAATCCAGTAGGGTCAGTAGCGGCGAAAAGCCAGCAAACGTACAATGAGCGCCTCGGCTACAGCCTCACCCAAAAGGGTAACTAAAGGCGGTAGCGGGGGCGCTCATTAGTTTCAGATTACTATTTCAGCTCTGCTCTGCAACGCCTTTCAGACGGTCATAACGGGCCACAGAACGGACGCCATGTTCTCAGGCCAAGGAATACTCGCATCGCCATGCAACGCCTTACAGGCGAGCATAGAGCCGAGTATCGTGCTGAACAGGAATTGCGGATCCAATCCATTACGGAACACTCCGGCCTTCATGCCGCGTTCAACAAACTCAGAAAAACGCTTTTCCGCAGGAACAAGCACTTGATTGGCAATCGCATTCAACGAAGTGTTATCAGACGAAAGCACCACACCAACGGCCTTCAAACCAAAATCGCTGTCGAAAAAACAATCTTGAATGCGTTGCAACATCGTCAGCAAACCGTTTTTCGACAACTCGACATCGCTGAAATCCGGTAATCCCGCAACTTCCAGCTGCACGCGGCGCAACAGATCATCAGCATTCTTATAGCGGCGATAAATCGTGGTTTTCGCAACGCCGGAACGACGAGCGACCTCTTCGATGGTCACCGCGCCGACGCCATCGGAAATCACAATCGCAAGCGTGGCCTTCATAATCTTATGATCGGTCTGCTCACGAAGCTGCTCGCGGCGGCTCTGCGCCTTGCGAACAGCCTTATGCACGTCACTGACCGCATCGGAAACGGCTTCGGAAACCGCCTCATGCACTCTGGTAATCATGAGATCACCTTGGTGCTTTCCATCTTCGCCACATACCACTTGTTGAACTTGACCAGAGGAATACGCAGCATCAAGCCAATCAGCAGCACCGGAATCAGGAACAACAGCAGCGAGCCGAGCGCATGCCAGTAATCGTTGTTGTAAATACCGGCAATTGCCGCACGCAACGCCACAATCGAATGTGTGGCCGGCAGGAACGGGCTGATATCGCTGATGATCTTCGGCAGCACGGCCAGCGGATACGCGCCATTCGAGCCGGAAATCTGCGCCACTAGCACCAGCACGCCAATAGCCTTGCCTACATTGCCGAAACTCGCCACCATCGTGTACGTGAAGAACGAGAACACCAAGGAGCTCGTCCAGCCAGCTAGCATGAACAGCCATGGATGCACCGCCTGCACATGCAGAAACAGGAGATTGCCGCCCAGCGAGAACGTGCTCTGCAGCAGCGCGATCACACCGAACACGCCATAATGGCCGAGGAACAGCTGATGCGGCTTCGGATTGTCAAGACCCTCACGGTTCTTGCGTGAAACGCCGGGTTTCAGTGTTACAGCCATAAGCAGCGAACCTACGAATAGCGGAAGAATCGTGTAGAACGGCGCCAACTGCGAGCCGAAATTCTCAACAGGGAACACAGCTGTGCGCTTCACCTGGACGGGGGCCGCAAGAGCCGCCGCCAGTGAATCGGTGTTATTGCCGAGCACTTCCTTGACAGTGTCCATATTGCCGCTGTTCAGCGCGTCGGAAAGCGTGCCATTGAACGAAGACAGCGCGGTGCCTGCCTTGGTGAGGCTTTCGGCGGTGGAATCAAGCACCGTGCGAATATTGGTCAGCTGCTTGTCTGCCGACTTCGTGGTGCTGTTGAGATCTCCCAACGCGCCCTTCAGATCGGCGGCCGTGCTGCTCAATGCGGTGACCGTGTTGCTGATCGAATCGGAAATATCGTTGAGCTGCGGCTTGAGTTGGCTGTCGAAATCGGTTTTGATGCTGTCGATGGAGGCCTTCGCCTGCTGGGCGAGCTGGTTCACGCGCTCGCGGTCGGCTGTGGTGTCGCTCACTTTCGTGTCGATATTGTCGGCGCTGGTGTTGAGTGAGTTCGCTAGATCGTTGAGTTGCGTAATGGTCGCGCCCACGTTGGTTTTGAGATGATCGATGGCGATTTTCGCGACTTCCGGCATCAGATTGTTGTTGCTGAGCTCGTCGAGGGCGTCGTAGATGTTCTGGTAGCTTTGCGCCTGCTTGGTTACGTTTGCGGCCTGATTGCGCAGGGCGGTGGCCGTATTGCCGGCTTGGGTGCCCGCATTGTTGAATACGCTGTCAATATCGGTGGAGACCGCGCCGAAGCTGTTCGACGAGCTGTTCAACGCGGTGCTGAGCGCATTCGTGCTGGTTTTGACGGCTCCGGTCAGATCGTTGATGCCGTTCTTCGACTGTTTGAGCTCGTTGACGGCGTTCTTCGCGCTGCCGCTCACGTTGGAAAGCAGGCTGTTGGAACTGTCGAGCAGGTTCTGCGCGCTCGACGTCAGCGAGCTGAACGTGGTCAACGCGGACGACGTGTCGGTGAGCGTGTTCGCGAAATTACCCATGTTGTTGCTGAAGTTGGTGAGCGTGGCCTGCGACTCCGGTTTGTCAAGCTCATCGGCCAGCTGCGAGGCGATGCTGAGCGCGGTGCTCGTCAACGTTTCGGAGAACATTTCGTTGATCTGCGCTGCCACGGTGTCGGCTCCTTGGCCGGTGATCTTCGGGGCGAGTGCGTTCTTCTTCTCGTTGTTGTAGTAGGTGAGCGTGGCATGGTCGCCGTCCGCGGTGAAGAACGTCATCATGCGGGTGCTGAAATCCTTCGGAATCACCACTGCCGCATAGTATTTGCCGGATTTGGTGCCGTCGATGGCCTCTTTTTTGGTGGTGAAGGTCCAGTCCATCTGGTCGTTGGCGCGCAAGGTGTTGACCACCTGGTCGCCGATGCTGATCTTTACTGGAATAAGGTCGGACTTGTAGCCTTCATCGTCGTTGGCGACGGCGAATTTCAGATTGCCGGTATTGGCGAACGGATCCCAGCTTGCGCTGATGTTGAACCAAGAGAACAGACCCGGAATCACCACCAGTCCGGTAACGATGATGATGGAGACGATGTTGCTGGTCAGGCGTCGAACGTCGCCGACGAACAGTTTCCAGATGTTTTTCATGCGTTGCTCCTTTCGCTGTTACCGTTGGGATTGGTGTTGCTCGCTGTGCCGGTGTTGCCGGCCGCGTTCATTGCCTGTACCAGTGTTGCGATGCCGTCGGCGTCGGCTTGGCTGGTGCTTGCGATGTTGGCGATCGCCTGTTTGGTTTCGTGTTTTCTTCGTCGTGTCTTGCGCATCAACTTGTCTCGCCTGTTTTGTTGCGCGCGCTTCTTGCGGCGCAGCCTCGCAGCTTGACGTTCCACCAGCTGTTCGCGAATCGCTTCGTCGCTGAGGCTGCCGAGTTCCACCTGGCGTTGCAGGCTGAAACGCATGTATTCGATGACCATCAGGAATCCGATGATGAGCAGCACCCAAATGATCCAGGTTGCAAGCACCACGCTCTTCTCGCCGTTGGTGAAGGAGAAGATCAGCACCAGAATCACCGGCACAATGAAACCGGCGATGAGCGCGCCACGCTTGAGCTTCGGATACAGTTCGGCGAAACGGCTTGCGCGTTCCTCGATCGCCTCACGGTAGCCGCCCTTGTCGGCAAGCACTTGAATGGCTTGGGACACGTTGTATCCGCGTTCCGGAAGCTGCACTTCCTCGCCGATGATCATGTCGCTTTCCTTGATCTGACGGGCGAACAGGCGGTTGAGATTGACCAGCAGCGGGCGAATCGCAAGTCCAATGAAGAACGCGGCCACGGCGAACAGCAGCAGCGTGCCAATCGACTTGAGCCAATGCCCATCGTAGAAGCCGGCAATCGTCTCGCGGAACGCGTCAATCGAATAACTGAATGGCACGAACGGGTAGACCATGCGGAAGAATTTCGGCATCATCTCAATCGGATACAGGCCGGACGCGCCCGGAATCTGCACGATAATCAACGCGACGCACAATCCCTTGCCGATATGCATGAACGTGGTCGATAGTGCGAATGTGATGCTCAGATATACCAGTGATGTGATGGCGCCGGTAAGTACGAACAGCGGTGCGTTCACGGTCTGCACGCCAAGCAGCAGGTCGCCGATGGTGGTGATCGTGCCTTGGGCCGCGCCCATGATGCCGAGCAGCATGTATCGGGCGAAATATTTTTCGGAAGCGGTCAGGTCGAGGTCTTCGAGGCCTTCATCGTCGACTTCCACCTTGAAGATCACCACGAAGGCGAACGCGCCCACCCACAGGGCCAGATTGGTCATGAGCGGAGCCATGCCGGAACCGTAGGAGTTTATCGGGTACACGTTCTTCGTGTCGATCACGGTGGGGGACTGCATGAAC
>SKEV01000337.1_pt1 | contig 25804 bp, 24 predicted proteins | sample 4819531 | NCBI WGS metagenome assembly SKEV01 (sample SAMN11008800, study PRJNA524170) | human gut metagenome | biome: Human fecal sample; material: Feces; isolation source: fecal sample from pouch patient p9, p28 | host: Homo sapiens | place: Israel: Tel-Aviv | collected 2016-08-01 | reverse complement strand
ACAGTCAATGTTGCTGTTTTTAATATTACTTTTTTTCGGGAGCCGTTTGACTCCCTATTTGTGTTTGCTTAAATGGTGTTTTTGCTTTAATTTATTTTTCACTCTTTTCCCCCTCTGTAAATTCCTCGTCCGTATCCACATGGATGCTCACCTGGCCCTCCACTGCGGTTGTCTTTACAGGGGTCAGAATTTCCTCATAGGAAACCACCTCCTGGCTGGTATAGATTGGAACCGCCTCCATCTGCGGGATTTTCTGTCCTTCACTGTCCAATATGAACTCCCCAGTCGCATAGGTCTCATAGACAGGTGCATAAACCGTCTTTAACAGAATTTCGTCTTGCCCCAAAGCCTCCAGGTCCAGTTCCTTTTTCTCTACTGTAAAGCGGTAACCATCCATATCATACTGTCCCTCTTCATAGACTGCATAATAAAACCCGCCCTCATATTCCTTTCGGATTACTAAAAGACCACTGCCGCTTTCATAAATGGCTGTCTGGTTCGCCAATGCTTTATATCCATAACGAATTCTTGCATACCAGGTTCCCGCCTCCTCATATACTGCCTCTACATCATATGCATCCCAAAAACTTTCCGAGGAGCAGAAGGTCAGAATCTCATCTATTATCTTCCCATTTGTCTTTCCAGATAATTTGAGTTTTTTAAACGGGTAATCAGACAGCCCACTCTTATACCCCGAAAGAGCAAGAGCCGATGACGTCTCCCACAAAATATAATCCTCGTCAATATCTCCTGATTCTTCCATATCCAAATCGGACGGTTCCTCCCGCTCAATGGATGAGATATAATCATTTAATCGGTTCACTGCCGAAACCGTTTGGGTGAGCGCCCGGTCAGACAACACCGGATTGCCGCTATCATCTGATTTTATAATCTTATTCCCGGTTTCGTCTAACTTGTATTCTCCACCCTCGGCAGTCCGGTACAGGATATTTCCCTGCGCATCTTTTTTCTCTACGCACTCTGTTCCGGTTATCACCTGCTCCTGTGATGCAGTCTCTTTTCTTGTCACCTCATATGCCTTGACACGCTCCGGGAGACCGGAAAGCAGAATATCGAAACCCTTTGTTTTATAATATTTAACCGTAAAATCATAGGAATCCTCAAACCATTCATTAATACTATGGGTAAATCCATCTGTATAGGCACTCCCTGACGCGGTTAAGACAATAGGCTTTCCTGTTCGATTGCTCTCAGATAAGTTCTTGCCGGTTACAGAACGTTCATAACCTTCAGAGCGTGAGATTTCTTCTATATAATAACTGCCTAAAATAAGCGGACGTCCAATCCAGCCATTTCCATTCCGCACTTCATTATTCGTATAGAGATTCGGTACCTCTCTTGAGGTTTCCGATACTTCTGTTATGGTTAAGAATGAAGCATCACCATTTTTATCCGTTGTGGCAATGGATACCAACTCCCCCGCAGAAAATACAACACCGGTTTTCCCATCTGGATGCCTGATGTCCTCTGCCGCATATAGTCCATATACAGCGCCCTCTAAGGTTGCATCTGCTTGGGCTTTTCCATAGCTGTCCTCTTCCAGCTCAAAAAGTTCTTTATCCCGCTTATTAATATGCAGCTCTCCTTCTGTCCTGTGATCCTTCACCAGATAAGCGTAACCAATGTACCCGGACGGATAGCTGCCTTGCTCAATCGGTGCCACTTCACTGTCTTCCTGGACACCATCCCATTCCCAGTGCCCGCCTGTTCCAACTTTTATAGAGGCCGGGCGTGAAACCAAATAGGTGGACGCATTTGACGGTGTGGCCACGTCCTTTTCTATCCCTATCTGGGATCTGGTTGCTACGGTAGGAAGGTCATCTGTTATGGTCTCTTCTTCCACTGATTCAGCTTCATTTCCAGAATCCTGCGTTTCAGCTTCAGGACTGGCCTCTTCATCTGTTTCCTCTCTGTTTTCCATTGATGGCTGGGATGCCTCATCAGACTCTTTTATTTCTGTTGTATCTGCTGTTTCCTCTGACCCGGCCTCCACCTCCTTCTCCCCTTCCTCGCCGTTCTCTGCTGTGTCACCGGAAGATTCCGATTCATGTTTCTTTGTGTTCTCATGTTCCTTAAAAGCATGCTCTTGTTCATTCCCTTTATCCTCAGGTATTTTTTCCTGTCCGGTAACTGAATCACTGGTTTGATTCCCTTCATCTGACATTCCCGCCTGAACAATATCTGTAACCTTCTCCGATTTTGACAACTGCGGCACATCCTCCATCTCTCGAACCGAAACTGCCCGATTGCCAGGGTAATAGCCGGTAATGGCCCCCTCTCCTTCTGACTGAGAAGATGAAAATTCAACAATTTCAATGGAGACATCATCATTGTGCAAGTCATGAAGGATATATCCGGTTCTGGCGTCTGTTTCCCTGACTGTGTAAATACGCTTCAGGTGAATATAGGTATTCCATGCCTCATCCCGGTCCTCCTCCATTAAGTCTCTGGCAACGCCCTCATCGATGGAATGGAAATCACAATTTTCCTCACACCAGTCCACGCACTCCTGCCAGGCATCCCAGGCTTTCTTCTTCCGGCGTTCATTTTCTTCATCGGCCGAGTCAGAGTCTCCATCCACATAATGAATGACTGGATCTGGGTGTCCCCCACAATAAGTCTTCTCATATTTATAAAGCTTTTTATCCGAATGCGAAAAATGTCCGTTGGTATCTGTACCAAGCCCCATATCGCACACAGTTAAATCTTCAAATTTCCCTTCTGATGTGGGCACCATTTTCATAAACTGGTCTTTTTCCAGATTTGTCCCGTCAAGCTGCGAAAACTCAAACTTTTCTAATACTTCAAAGGTGGAGTTTTCCAAAGTTTTCCCTGTCTCGGAACACTGCTTTTCCAGTTCAATGACATAATCCCGCTTAAAGGTCTCCTCATGAAGGTACTGGGTATATGGAATTTCATAGTCTCCTTCCCCGCGGTGTGTTGTACTTTTTCCAAAAGACAGCCAAACCTCCCACGATTCCTGTTTCCCTGCCATTGTAATCATGGCCTGTTTCCCATCTACTGCACTGCTCTCGTTCCAACCATCCGGATACCAGATTTTAAAGCTATTAGGCTTAACCCAGTATTGAGCCCCCAGGGAGCCATCCTGAAAATGTCCCCTCACAAGGCCAATATCGGGATTACCTGTCGTACATGTAAATGTGATTCTGCCATGTTCCAGAGACACATTCCACCCTTCTGGCAAATCATAAACAAGCGTGGACTGCCTCCAATCATCACCGTCAAACTCCAATGTAATACTATAGGTCCCATCCCCATTTTCTTTCATTTTATGTACCGGCGCCTGGCTTTGAAATTTAGATGCAAAGGGTGGAACGGCTCCTTCCTCCACAGCTCCATTAACCTGTTTAAAAAATTGTTCCAATGCTCCTCTTGTCAATACCGCAAGCATAGGATCTTTCAGGTTCTCGATTAGGACTTCCATCTGACTACGGAAATCATCTAACCCATTCCAATTTCCTGACATAATGGCCCAGGTAGCTGCCTGCCCCAAAATATAATGTCCCTGGCCGATTTTCCCATTTCCCGAAATGCCTCCTTCAAAATTACCTGATGATGAGAGAGCGTACCATAAAATTTCCGCATCCTCTCTTGTCAGCCCAAGGGGCAGGTTGTCACCATCCGTATCAAGGTCATATGTTACAATCGTTCCCGGAGTGCCCGAACGCATGGACTTATTCGGTTCCAGGCAGTATCCAGGTGCTGAATGGCCGCCTTCTACATTGGTAATCCCATATGGCCAAAGGCCAACCCGATTATGTTTTTTTCCATAAAAGGGAAAACTTGCTCCCTCTTTTAAAAGATTCTGGGAGCCATAATAGGCAAACGTACTTCCTCTGTTTTCTCCCTCCGATGCATCTGCTGAAATAATACCAAATCCAACATAAAAAAAAGACTGAACCGCAAGTAACACCGCTAAAAACAGCGAGCCACCACGCTTCAGTCTTTTGAAAAAGCTATCGTGTCGTATCATATTTTTCCTCATTTCCAAAAAACCGGCACAGACTAACATTGCTGTGCCGGTTTGACTTAGGCTATTTAATTCATATCAGGATTATACAACTGCGCTTTGCAGTTTGGACAAGGGTGGCAAACCTCCCTTAATCCGAATACATTTCTGTAATCGCAGAACGGACATTTGAGTTCCACTACATCCAGATAAAAACACGCATCCGTTCTCGTTGAAGATACATCAATGCTTTTTGCCTGACCATCTATATATACGGCATTCCACATGTGCACGTAATCCTCCCGAAGCGCGCACTTAAGCCCTACTGCATTAGCCAAAAGTTTATAGGCCCTGGCAAACCCAACACACTTGCCAGTCCCATTCACCAGAATGCTGTAGACCTCATCATCTGCCTGTGTATATTTTCCCCGGTTGTAGGTCGCACGTAATGTAATCTCATCATAAATCCTGGTCGCCTTTTCATAATCACTGGCGCCATAGTCAAAACCAGTCAGAAACCTGCACACCTCCTCATAAACTACCTGGTTCTTTTCTGACAGCTCCGATGCAGGGATAATTCCCCTGACCGCAGCCAATACCCGTGTGTCATTCACCCACGCATAGTCCGTATCTTCATCAAAGATATATACCTGCCATTCTGGATCGTAATAATAAGGCCGGTTATCATACGGGGTTCGGACATAGCCGCCAAGCGACTGCTGTTCGGTCACCCAACTGCCGTCTGCTGCCACCAGGTATCCGTCTGGTGTAGTAGTATTTACAGCCATAATTCCATTCTGATTCAGATAATACGATGTTCCATTCTCTGTTATCCATTCCGCCCTCGCATAATTTCCATCATCTTTCTGGTATTGACAGCCGGTTGAAGTATTCTTCCATGTTCCTGCATACGCCGACATCGGGTTTAGGGTAACTGCCAGGAATATGAATGCCAGCTTCCAGCCTGTACTTTTTCTCATTATAAGCACCTCCTTCTATCCATAGCATACAAAGTCTCTGGAATCTATGTCGAGGGCATTTCTGAATTTTTTTTAAGGAATTACCTCAAAGGCATCCCTTCCAACGCCCAATAACTTCATAAAATGGCTACAAAAGGAAAGGCATGAAAATACTCTCTCCATGCCTTTCCTTCCATATACAATTTTACCAACTACTCTACCCAAGCCCCGGACGCATCTACCCGGTATCCGTCTGGCGTCTGGCGGTTCATAAATAAAGCACCCTTGGTTCCGTCTGATGTGGGGTTAAAATAGTACCACACTCCGTCAATCAGGTTCCAGCCGGTATACATACGCCCTCTGGTCCCGTCTGAAACGGCATGGAGGTAATAGCGGTTCCCGTCTGTATCTGTAAACCATCCGGTCTGCATATATCCTTTCTCATCAAAATGGTACCAATCACTTGTCCCATTATAAGTAAGCAGCTGCCAGCAGGCAGCCGGATAGCTTCCATCTTTATTCTGATACCACCAGCCGGTACTATCCTGAATCCAGGTTCCAGCACTGTCAAAGTTTGGACTCATAGCACTTCCTATGACAGAACGGCTGGAACCGCCACCACCACCGGAGGAACTTCCACCCGATGAACCGCTTGATGGCCGCTGTGTCTGATCTGTTGTTTTAAACGCTACAATGACTTTGCACTCTGCGGACTTCTGCCCATCCAAGGTAAGCACCTGAATACTGGTTTCCATTGTTCCCGCCGCCGTGGATACATAATACTTGTCTCTTGCAAGATTATCTGCATCGACCTTCTCAAGGGCTTTTATCCATGCTGCTTCCGGCAAAACTGTCACCAGACCATTACCTGATACGGATACCACTGCTTCATTCACCGAGTTCCAGCTTACCTCCTTATTCTCCGCCTCTTCTGGCATCACGAAAGCAGTAAGCTGCTGGGCATCCGTCACCTGATAGGAAACAGACGGGTTGGCCCGGCTGCCGGTCATCACCTTCTCTATGCTGAACTTAAGTTCGCTTTTATCTAAGGCTACCGATGCTACATGTGCTATGGTCTGGTCATCGGTACGGAAGGAAAGATTCACTGCACATACCGACTGTTTTCCTCCATCTTCCGTTGTAACCGTCACATAATTGGAACGGGTACCAGACGCTTCCTTTTTTGCGTAAGGGTGCTCTTTATTTCTCTCTTCTTCTGCCCTGATTAAATCTAAAATCCACTTTGCATTCTCTTTGGCACTCACAATACCCTCTGAATCAATCCGGAGCATATCCACATCACCTACAGACCATTTCACATTTTTGTTGTCCGCATATTCCGGAGTAATCGTTTCATAAAGACGCTTTGAAGGTGTGACGGAATAACGTTCTGTAGGATCCAAACGGTCCCCTTCTAATGTTCTGACAATCTCAAATGCCAGTTCAGACTGGTCGAGCTTAACATCTGATACCGGGACAACCGTATCGTCAGTAATCTTGAAATTCACCGTAACAAATGCACTGGAACGCTTCTGCCCGGCTTCTGTGGTTACCGTAACAGACGCATAGTTGGTTCCTTCTGTTGTTATCTTTTTGGACGGATATAATTCCTGATTGGTCACACCGGCTTGTATCAGCTCCTGAATCCACTTTGCCGACTGGTTGACCGATACCTCCCCATTTTCTGTAACATGGATGACATCGGTAGATGAGCCATCCGTATCTTTCACATTCCAAATGATGTTCTTGTTTGCCGCCGTATCCGGTATCACGGTAGCCGTCAGTTTCTGCGGATCAGTAACCTTCCAGCCTATCTGCGGATTCCAACGGGAACCGCTGCGTATCTGTTCTATCTCAAACGTCAGCTCCGTCTTATCCAGGATAACACCATTAGTCATTGCCCGGTATTTAGCAGACAGGGTAATGTTTCCTTCCGGCATGGTAAAGGAGGTTTCAGCCCCATTGGTATGTATGATTTCCTCTTTGTCAAAATCATCGGTTGTCCAGGACAGGGAATCCGGCACCAATTCATAATATACAGGGGGCTCTGACTCCGTTTCATTTAAAGGACTTGTATACACCAGGACTTTGGCTCCCTTCGCTACGGCTCCCGGGTTTGCCCAGTTGATTTCTTTTGCAAAATTATTCTGGGATTCCAGCACAGAGAGTGTACCATGATCCACAGCCGGAATTGTAATCAAATACCCCCTGACCGGATCTCCCGTCTTACTGGGAGCATAGTGATGGATATTCTCTTTTCCAATTTCCAAAACTCCCGTTTCCAGTTCCTCATAAAAATAACGGTTTGTCTGCTTTATAAAACTTCCCATCTGGTAAAGGGAAAAATCCCGCTGGTTGGAATAATATGCCCCGATGTGATGTTCCAGCCGAATTTGCGGTGTTAATTTATTTCCAAAGGGATTTAATGAGTACTTGTCCTCACTATCCGTATAGAGATAGGCGAGGTCATCTCCTAAATCAATGGTCCCACCTTCAATATATCCCACAAAGAGTCCCGCTGTCTTTAATGTCGATGAAGTAGATGCTCCAATGGTCCCTGCAAACCGGCCATTCTTAACCTGGCCGCTCTGCATCCTTCCCACCAGACCACCGATATAATCCGCTGACGTGCTGCCAACCTTACCTTCCACATATGTATTATATATTTCCGTTTCGTAGATATTTCCTGCAATTCCGTCTACATATCCTTCTGAGTAAAGGGCGCTGTAGCTATCTGTGGTATCACTGGTGCAGTCACTCATAAAGGAGGATTGGGCAGAGCCGCAGATTCCTCCAGCGTAAGCATCATTTACGCCGTCTGCATCGGTTCCCCCCAAGACTCCAGCTGTATTGGTACACTCCAAAATCACGCTGTCATATGCTTCGCCAACAATCCCACCGATGACACCTACGCCACGCACCTGTCCTCTGGAGCTGCAATTACTTATGGTGCTGTCGTTCGTCTCTCCAACCAGAAGTGCCGCCTTACTGTGAGCATTCACCTGTCCGTCCACCGTCAGATTTTCAATCACCGCTCCATGGACACTGCCGAACAGCCCGGCATAATCCTGAGTCGTATCACTGATTTTCAGGTTATACACGCGGTATCCCTGTCCGTTAAAATTCCCCTTAAATGGTTTCGGTTCGCTGTCCCCGGCTTCTGTAAAATATCCAATCGGCAGCCAGGAGGCAGTATCGCTTAAGGATATGTCCCGTGTCAAAGCAAAATAGTACCCCTCATAACCGTCCACTTCCTCATTGGCAACATGATACGCCAGGAGTTTCAAATCCTTATCCGAGTTAATCTCGTAAGGTTCTTCCTCGGTTCCCTCTCCATCAAAATGGTCACTCATTTCCATACCGCCCCAAATATTCAAGGCACCTTTGTAAAACATGGCATTGGAAGGAGTAGCATTGGAAGGAGTGGCCGGAATCAGCTCATCTTTATCTGTAATGACTTCTGCTGCCCCTGCCTCTGGTTCCTTGGTTTTGATTTCCTCCGTTCCTGCCTCGTTTTCCTCTTCTTCCGCTTTTGCTTCTGTTTTGTCCTCTAAATCTGAAGTTCCTGTATCCTGGTCCGCCTTCTGGTCAGTCTGGGTGATACCTGCTTGCGCCATTTCCCCTTCTGCGCTGTCTTTTTCTTTCTCCCGCCTAGCTTCTGACGGACTGGCCATTGGAGCTGCACCGGCTTCTTCTACCGCCTCGTTAACGGCCTCCTTTGCATAAACGGTAGCGATACCGTTTGGATATGATACAGAAAGAACTGGAGTTAACCCCATCGCTGCAATCAAGGTCCATGCAGATAGAACTGCCTGCCCCCTCTTCATCTTTTTCTTCATCTTGTTCTCCTTTTTCTCAGAAAATTCCCTATGTGCAAATTATTATTCCTGAACTACCACAAACGCCGGACGGATACCGATTTTCTTATTGGTTACATCCTCCGGTGCCACCCGGCCGTCATAGGTAACAGCATAACCCTTCGTTCCATCTCCGGCCGCAGGTGTACGCAGCCAATAGCCCGTCGTGAAGGTTCCTGCATTTATAAAATTATTCTCTTCTGCACCACCAAGCCTCCATAAGATATCCGGATACCGGAGCGCTTCTTCCAATGAAAGGCAGAATATCTGGTCCGTGACTTTAATTCCCGGGCGGCTGCGCTTTGTAAATCTCCGGGCTAAAATCTGGTAATTATTACTTTTTCCCGCATAGGTAAACGGGCAGGTTGTAACCGTTTCCGCAAGCTTTTCCCTATCCTCCAATTCCTGGTTTAGCCATGCCCTTAAATCAGACGCTTCCCAGGCATTTTCCCTCCCGTCAAAAGGGCTTTCGTTTCCACCAATAATGGTGTCACAGAGAAACAGCGCTCCATTCCGGTTACTTCCGGCATCACAGTAATCTGGATCAATACAGCGGAAGGTATATGATTTCCCGGCAATTGACCGTTCCATCGTATCCCCGGTATACCAGATTCTGCCCTGTGTATTATCTGGTTCTCCCTTCTGTATGACAAAGGCCGGGCGGACCCCGGCTTCTGTTAATGATACCCGGCTGGAAGCAATGTGTCCGTTGTATTGCACCATATAGGCCTGGTTTGTCGTGTTCTCTCTAGGCGACCTGGTCCAGTAGTAGCGCATTCCTCTTTGCGGTGTCCAGATTTTTCTGGTAATCGCTTTGTAGGCAGGGTTCTTTACTTCATCAACAGACAGGCAGAAAACCCGGTCTGATATGGAATCCCCAGTCTCTGAAAGTTTTACGGGGAGCAGGTCCCCTGATACTGACAAGGTATCAGCAAACTGCTGGTTAAGCCATGTCCTGACATCCGAGTAGGTATAATCGTTATTGGAAGCCGCATAACGGACACACAGGGAGTAGGGAATGACCTCATCCGACACAAACAGATATCCACCCCGGTAATCCGTATCCAGACAGGTGAATCCCAATGTGCTGTATCCATCACCGAGGCCAGTCTCAACCTCCAGTGTATCTCCTGTCTCAAACCTCCCCTCCTCACCTCTGACTGTCTCCGCATGGGCTATAAAGCCAAATAGATAGCTGATAGCAGAACAAGTGGCAACCAAAACAAACAAGGCATGCCGCTTTTTCATCCTGATTCGCCAATTCATTCCTGCTCCTCCACCGTCACTGATAATGCAACACTTCGTTTCCTGTCATCCTCCCCTGGCTCAAAGTTCACTTTCTGCCCCTCCTTCAGCCGTTTAAAACCATCTCCCTGGATTTCGGAATAATGGACAAAATAATCAATGTTGTCCTCATCTGTAATAAATCCAAACCCCTTCCGTACATCAAACCATTTCACGATTCCTTTCAGCATATTAAAACTCCTTTCATATTTGTGCAAATAAAAAAGACAGCATCTGGTACTGTCTCAGGTACAAAATTCCTATTTTCTTTTAATAATTCTTGTGATAATCCCCTCTGCCACTTCCCGCTCATCGTTAATTCTGGTTACCAAAAAGCCAACCTCATCTCCCTGCCCCGGAAGGCTGGCTGTATTACAGGAATGTGCCACCGCATTGACCCTGCAGTCCAGTTGGATAAAATAGGTGCCCTTATATACATCTGTTATTTTTCCTACATATTTTCCCTGGCGGCGCAGGCGCATTAAATTTTCCTTGTTGACATTGGTCTTTGCCTCTTTGGCACTTACCTCTACCTTCAGATTCTCAATCGAATCTCCGGATATCTTCTTCATCATCACGCTGACAACATCCCCGATGGAGAATTTCTCATTGGCATCTGCCATCCATTCCCAGGACATATCCCTCGCTTTTAAGGAGCATTCCACGCCAAAGACCTCTAACCGGACCGCTTTCTGTGCCACGGCAATAACTCGCGCTTCCACAACACGGCCAGGCACAATCATAGGGGGCCCCTCCTGTTGTCCCAGGTAAAACTGCTGGCGTTTACGAAGCATCGCCTCTTTTCTGGATGCAACCACGCTTCTTGACTTTTCCTCCATCTCCCGGATTATAAAATCCAGTTCTGCGCCCAGCATGTTGTTAGCAAGACGGGTCTGACGGTTTAACGTATTGGAATTTTCTCTTCCGTCTCCCTCCAAGTTAATCATCATTTCTTCCATGGGGATTAATACACGGTAATCTTTATAGTAGACGACTGCTACTACCCATCCGCCATCCAGGCGCTCGATACCACTTAATCCTCCAGACAGGATTTTCTTTGTGCGGTAGGCATTCACCATTTCATGCCAGGTTATATCCCCGCTCTCCTGCCTTGCCGCTGCTCCGGAAGCATCTACGGTAAGGATTCCCATTTGGTGGACATGTCCACGCTTTTCCCTCTCCTGCACCTCCTCTGCCAGACGACCTTCACTGTCTTCCCTCATGCATATACCACCTTTCTTGTTTTTTTGAGTCAGAAAAAGCAGCCGGCGAACCAGCTGCTTTCTCTATCCAGATTTTCAAATCCGATGATACCATTATAAAAGATTGAAAATCGCATGTCAATTCATGTCAGGACGCAAATCAGTCTCTTTTTGGTTCTTTTTCGGTGATATCAATCAGAAACTTATCAATGCAGTTTAGAAAGGTCTTGGACAGTTCCTGATATAAATCCTCCTATCCCTCCAACGTCAAACGAACAATATTTACTTTTCTTGTAATCATCCGCATTTATATGCAGCATTCTATCATCCCTTCCTCCTTGTTATCATTCCCAGTTACTCCCTTTATTCATATGTTCTGCTGAATACGGCTCCAACTCGCATACAACTCGTGCTATTTATACTTACTATTCCAGAAACATTTCTTAGTATAGTAGTGATAGTGACACCCAAAGAGTGGAATGTAAGTCGGCGGTATTTCACGCCGACTTTTTTCTTTTCTCACGTTTCGGCAGTTCAATGGCTTCGCCAGTTTCCCCATGATAGGCTTCTTTCGGCAGTTCTACGCGTTCAAAGGCTGGCCCTCCAAGGAAACGGAAGGCCAGCCTTTGACGTTTACTATTTGATGAAATTATTGCTGGAGCTTAATTGTGTCCACGATTGCCATTCTGCTGATCTGCCGGATAGGGCGTCTGATTGCAACCGCCGCAGACGCAAGGCAGAGGAACACGATCAAAAGAAGTGAACCCACAGGGATTTGCCATGCAGTTCCCCACTTATCTGCAATCAAAAACCGGAACATCAACTTGTTGAGCGGTAGCCCCAAAACACAGCCAACAACACAGCCAAAGATGGCATAGGTAAAGGCTTCCGCCGCAATCATCTTATAAAGCTGATTTGCCCCCATTCCGATAGAACGCATAATGCCGTACTGCTTTGTTCTGGACGCTACACTGGCGTTCATGCTGTTAAAAATGTTAAACACTGTGATAAGTGCAATAATGATGAGGAAGCCATAAATAAATACCGCGCCTGTATAGTAAGAGCTTTGGGACTCGGAATTGGTAATTCTCTTGTCTGAAACAGTGCTGTCGGATGGGATCATGCTCCGTATTGTGGAAACAGTATCATCCCCACCAGCAGAGGAAAACTGAACATCAATCGTTGTATAGCCCAAATCGCCAACCAAAGCGGCAAATGTCTGCTCCGAGCAAATCATATATCCGCTGCTGCCTGCGCTGTTGACTGTGCTGGCCGTAGCTGTTGACAGTATTCCAGCAATCGTTACCTGCTTATCGCCGGAAGATGTATGAAGGACTATGGTATCTCCAACATTCCAGTTTACGCCATCCTGATAAGTAACCAGAACACGATCTGTATTTTCCATAGCAGGCGCGATACTGCCCTCATTCAATTCTTCTTTTGCCCACCCGAATTGGTTATCATCATAGGAAATGAGTGTGACGGTTCCTTCTCCCATATCAGAGGAAACAGAAAGACCCGCCATTTCCATACGGCCAAAAACTTTGTCAACACCTTCCGTTTCGCTAATCTGTTTCACCAGCGACTTATCCAGAGGCGTATTTCCCATTGTAATAGATACGTCCGCTGCCGATGGAGAGAGCGCAGGCATACCCTGGTTGAGAAAAACTACCATGACCTGAAACGACAGGAACATCATAATGCTGATAGCAAATGAACAAGTCATGAGGAATACATTCTTTTTGCCGGATAGTGCATGGAAAATTCCCATGCTGGTTTCAATGTGGAACAACTTTGTATTTGCGGCCCTCTTGTTCTGTGTAAGCTGCGTACTGCCGCTGATTGCAGTTACCGGCGATACTTTAGAAGCCTTTTTTGCCGGAGACAGGGATGCCAGCAGTACAATCAGAAAACCAATCACCGCACCAGCAATCAGACCGCTTACACTGAACTGAAAAAGCGGAATTTCTGAAAAGCGTTCCCCGCTGATGGATTTCAGCAAGAGACAGGCACACCATGTAATAATCTGTCCGGCAACCAGCCCAATCGGTACGCCTTTCATACTTTGGCGCAGCCCTTGAAGAATGACGAAGTGCTTTACCTGTGCTTTGGATGCCCCCAGACACCGCAAAAGGCCGTAGAATTGAACCCGTTCCAGAACATTTGTGTTAAAGCTGGCAGCAATCATTACTGCACCGGCAATCAGTACCAAAAGGACAAGAAAGCCTGCAACGATGTATAGGGACTGCATTGTACTGTTCTCACTTTGCCCCATCAATCCGAGGAGCGCCGTGTTTTCGCTCACCTGACTGTCTGAAAGGCCATATTGCGTTTTTATTTCCTTTATGGCTGCCTGAATGTTTACGCCATCTTTAAACTGAACGCGAAAAGTAGTTCCATCTTTGGCATTTTCGTCTGCAATTTGGCGAAAACCGTCCTCGGTCAATACCATGCCATATACATCCGCTTTCAGCAAACTTCCCATATCGGCAAGGACGCCGGTAATGCGGTAGTCCCGGCTGGAGCCATCCGGCACTATAACGGTCACGGTGTCGCCAACTGCAAGGCCCAACTGTTCCAAAGCCGATTGGTTCAATAATGCTTCATCGGGCCGGGTAGGGTATGAACCGCTTTCCATATCCATTTCTGTCAAAGTGGAAAAGGTATCCTCATTCGCACCTGCGAAGCTGACCGTTTTAGATCCGATAGAGCCGGTACTTCCCTGATAGGCCCATCCGCAGAGGGCAACATCTATCCGCGCTTTTACAAGTTCCGCCGTCTGTTCATCAATGTCGGTCAAACTAATATGGTATTCCCCATTCGTCTTGATAAAATAATTTTTCTGTGCGCGCAGCGCCATGTCTGCCATGCTGAAAATAGCAGTTATCAGCAACACCGAAAGGACAATACAGAGAACCGAAATTCGATTGTTCTTGCGGTGTACCTTTTCATATTGCGGCACCAATCCAAGATAGCTTTTCAACGCGATGACACCCCCAAATCCTTCAGCACGCCATCGGTCATACGGAACACACGATCTGCTGCGCTGGCGTGATTTTCGTTGTGGGTAATCATCAAAATGGTCTGTTGATACCTGTCTGACATGGTTTGCAGTAAAGCCAAAACTTCCTGACTGTTTTTACTGTCCAGATTTCCGGTCGGTTCATCTGCCATAATCAGGGCGGGGCGTGTAACCAATGCCCGGCCAATCGCCACACGCTGCTGCTGGCCGCCGGAAAGCTGGCTGGGAAGGTGTTTCCGGCGTTCGCTCAATCCAAGCACCTGCAACAATTCATTGACGAACTTTTGATTTGGCTTTTTATAGTCAAGCAGTAACGGAAATGTAATGTTCTGCTCCACATTCAGCTCCGGGATCAGATTGAATGACTGAAAAATAAATCCGATATGTTGCCGCCGGAACACAGTTAATTTCTTCTCCGGCATGGAAAAAATATCCTGCCCATCAATCCACACCCTGCCGGAAGTGACGCTGTCCAGAGCGCCGATCACATTCAGCAGGGTACTTTTGCCGGAACCCGACTCGCCAATGATAGCAATAAACTCACCTTTACGGACAGAAAATGATACATGGTTCAAAGCGTGAACTTCTGTTTCGCCTGTGCCATAGGTTTTGCACAGGTCTTGTACTTCAAGAATATTCATATTCAAAACCTCCTTACAGGCACATCATACCCCCTATGACTTACTTCCAAGTGACATCTATCTTACTCATCTGTAAGGTTGAAAAAATTCAATGTAAACGTGGTTCCTGCGCCCAAACTACTGGTTACAGAAATGGTTCCGCCGTGAGCTTCTACAATAGATTTAGTCAGCGGCAACCCCAAACCAATGCCATGAACATCCGATGAAAAACGACTGCGGTAAAACCGTTTGAAAATGTTATACAGATCTTCCGGGTGTATTCCTTTTCCATCATCGGTAATTTCAATCTGTGTCATTAAAGGGGACTGGCTCCATTTTACTCCGATATGGCCGCCGTTCTCTGTATGCTCCAAGGCGTTTTTTATAATATTGCCAATGGCTTCCGATACCCATAGGGCATCGCATGATAAAACAACATCTTCTTTACCGGAAAGCGTAACTGTTTTATGCTCCCGTTCCGCCCAAGTTTCAAAGCGTTCCAAAACATCCTGCATGAGAACGGAAAGATTTTCCGGGGTCTTTTCCATCTGGATAATTCCTGCGTCCAGCCGTGCCAGTTTCAGTAAGGTGTAAATCACATCTTCCATCCGCTTGATCTCTCTTTGAGATTTTTCGGTGAAACTGCTCACGGTTGCGGCATCATCTTTATGGCTCTCTATAATCTCATGGTACATTTTCAGGGCAGACAGCGGTGTTTTAATCTGATGTGATACATCCGAAATAATGTCCTGCAAAAATTCTTTGGTCTGCCGCTGGTTCTCGGCATGAGCAGAGAGGATAGTCGCCATTTCATTGATGGCATGAAAAAGGCTGTACCAGTCACCAGCCTGTGAACATTCGATGCGGGATGTGGTATTGCCATCCAGAAATTGGCGGATGGTATTTTCGGCGTTACTGAAAGCCTTGTGCTGGCGGCGAAGATAGAGAAACAGCGATAAGTAGATTGCCCCAAACAGGAAAATCAACAGCAGAAATACAGAAAACATTGTCTGATTTCGGTATATCTGGACAGCAGGCAGAAAACGCATGGAAGTCGTTTCATCATATCCAATAGAAGCCAAAGCCTCCCTGCCGCGTTCTATGTCATTCGCGTCTGGCTGCGAAGTAAAAGCGGAGATTGACAGCTCGTTTTCATTGTTTAACAAATGGCCTGCAACACCATAATCATGGAGCAATAATTCCTGCTGAAAATTTTTTGCCAGAAGTGTGGCAATTCCGCCAGCCAGAAGAAAGGAAACGAGGCAGATAGCAGTAATAGCGATTAACAGTGTCTTTGTTTCTTTCCCTAATTTGCCCATAAATCCGTCCTCACTCAACAACCCACTTATATCCAATTCCCCGTTCGGTCAGCAGATATTTGGGCGTATTTGGCGTATCTTCAATTTTGTTTCGTAACCGCCGGATATAAACGGATAAAGTATTATCATCTACAAAATTCCCATTGCCATCCCACATCCGATCAAAAATCATTTCCCGTGGCATGAGGTGATTAGGGTTTTGCATGAACAGGCACAGAAGTTTGTATTCTACCAGAGGCAGATCAACTGGCTCGCCGTTTTTCCAGACAAGCCTTTCGGCGGTATTTATGCGAATACCGTTTGCTTCTAAAGTAGTATCTGCTTTGGAAAATTTCAACGAACGACGTAGAATAGCTTTAATTCTGGACAGTAGTTCATTCAGCTTGAACGGCTTTGTAATATAATCATCAGCCCCCATATCAAGGCCCCGGACAATGCTGATCTCCTGATCAGATGCTGTCAGAAATATAATCGGGATAGTTGAGTTAATACGCACCTCTTTGCAAATATCGAAACCGGTTCCATCTGGTAGTGTAACATCCAGCAGTAATAAATCGTAAGCATTTTGTTTGAATAGCTCTAATGCCTTTTTTATAGTCCGGGCATTATCCACGGTATATCCGCTGGTTTCCAAAGTATATTGTAAGCCATCAATCAGACTTAAATCATCTTCAACATAAAGTATCCTCTGCATTTTTTAGCTTCCTCCCTTGTTTTGTCCTACCGTCTATCGGCTTTTCTGCGTTTTTCGGGATTAACCATATTGTTCCCATTTTTATGGCTCCGAGAATACGGCCAGAGGAACAATAATAATTTATCCAGCGGGGCGTTACGCCCCATATTTTACTTGCTTCTTTCAGCGTCATATAGTCCATATCTGCACCTCCAAACTCATTATAGTTCGTTTTCTCGAATAATACAAGACACATGGACAGCTTTTTAGTAGCTACGCAGAGTAGCCGCTAAAAAGCTACGCATAAATCATTTTGAATACCTCACATTCACAGTACAATACTATATGTGAGGTGACGGAGCGTGGCTAAGAAAAAGCAACAGACCGTTTATTCCTTTGGCACCTCGCTCCGGCGTGCAAGAGAAAAGCGGGAATATACCCGTGAACCTTGTCCAGCACATCCCCGCCAGAGGTCAGCCGGTAGGCTTCCCCCAGCTTGGTCGCAAGCACCCCCATAACCACATAGGGCAAACTGGCTTTCGCGGCTTTGGCCGCATTGATTTTGGGGAGTTTTATCATCGCGCCACCTCCTGTTGCTTATTCCTGGACAGGGATTGCGCCATCTTCTTAACGACCTCCTGAAGCTGCACAAGCTGGCGGCGAATGGAGGGCTTAGCCTGGGCCTGACGCTTGACTACCTTGCCGGAGTATTCCGCAAAGGCAGCAGTCAGCGCGTCCGCGTCCTTTGACTTGAAGAACACCAGATAGCGGGGCGGCTGGCTTGTTGTGTCCTTTTTCAGCGCAAAATCCATGCCATATTTCCGGGCCACACGTTCAAAGGACTTGATATTTCCGTCGGTCACTTCGATATTGGAAACACCCGCGCCCTGCCGGACAAGGTGCTTCACACTCTGTTTGCCCCGTTAGATTTTCGGGTTTTTCTGGCTTTTCTCCATTTCAGCCAGGGCTTTGGTTATGGCCTTTTTCAGCAGATCAGCGGTCAGCTTTCCCGCTTTGACGCTGATTGCCACGGCCTTTCGTTCCATTTCTTCCTGCATTGGGCCATTCCTCCTTTCCGGCAGGGTGGAAGTGGAAAAGGGGAACGACTAAGGTGGCACCACCAGCCGACGCAACAGGAAGCGCATCAGCCAGTGGAGATTATCAACAGCCCTCCTCATGGCCTTGGCTCCTGATTTTCAGAATACCGTCCAATGTGGTGGCCGTAATGCCGAGGCGCTGCGCTACGGCAATATCATTTTTTACGGCTTCGTCCACTTCCTCGCCGCAGACAATCAGGACATGGCTGCGACGCAGCAGTTCCCGCGCCATATCAATCCCGTCCTTGTGTTCGGCGTGGACTGTATCATTCAGAAAATGCGGCAGATACAGGATTGGGCAAATCGGGGTAAAACCGGCCAGATAAACCTTACGGCAGTAAACCGCTGCCTGGTCGGTGTCGGTAAATTCCTGGCCGCTCCAGGCGGCAGAAATGTATGCAAAAGGGTTTTTCACGGGGTTGCTCCTTTCTTCGGCAGTATGCCGGGTGGCAAATGCCCGTCCCCGTGTTAAGAATAAAATGAACGCGCACCGTGCGCGTTCTTGACACAGTGCCGTTCATTTGCAGTTTGGTAATCAAGGCGGGCCGGATAAGACCGGCTCGCCGCCCTTATTTGAGTATGAAAAAAACAGTTACCCGCTACCGTATAGGTCGTGATTGACCAGGGCAGTAAAGTAACTGCTTATGGTGGTAGGCGCATTGTAAAGCGAGGTCAGGAGGTATGCGCGGATATTCCGCCCGCAAGCTGCTTATCACATACTCGATATGTTCCGAGTCCAGCTTAAGTAACCGGCTTCTTACAACCTCCTTTGGGAAGTCCTCGCCCCCAATGCGTATCATTTTTCGAGTGCTGCATACCGTGTCCACCAGGATTTCCAGAATTTCATCCAGTATGTCCCTGTCATAGCCAAGTTTCTGGCAAAGGTGATCATACTCGATATTCTCTTTCAAAATCTCCCGATAGGCCCGCATCGTATCCATCGTATCAGCCGCCGTAGGCGGTCTATCTTCCGGGGGCCTTGCCTCCGGATAGATAGATGGATCAGTATCACTCAAATCAGTCTTATTCTTATCAGTATTGATTGTGTCCGATTTTCGGAAGTCTTGACTTCCTCTTTCCGAGTGAAGTTCTTGACATAGATTTTAGTGGGTCGGCCCTGGCCCTGCTTCCTGCGCTCAATCAGGCCCACCTTATCCAGTTCGGTAAAGAGTGCCACCGCCTTGTTGTGGCCGCAGCACATCGCGTCCATCGCTTCCTCCAGGGTAAAGTAGATGAATACCCGGTTTTGTTCGTCCAACCAGCCGTTGCGTATGGACAGCCCCATACGGTCTAACATCAGGTCGTACAGGATTTTTGCGTCTGCTGTCATTCGCCGGAAGCCGGGGTCAGTAAACAAAACCTTGGGAATCCGATAAAAGGTGTATTGCTCTGCCTCGGTTCCATAGAAGTAATCCAATGCACCCGGCTCGGCCATGTTCTCGCCTCCTTTGTCCTTGAATTTACAAAACAAAAGGTGCTGCCCGAACGCAACACCTTTTGAAATCTTTTACGCCAGAAACGGCGTAGTTATGCATTTTTTTGATGATAAACCCTACAATTTAGCGGCGGCCTGTCTGTGTGTATTTATTGATTGATGAAGGGTATCCCTATGGCTAGTTTGCTTTTCTTAATTCATTGTTTTATTTATCATATGACTTTACATTCTTTTCACTTTTTATGATATACTTCATTAACAGAAACATGTGAAACAAACCATTTTCATATTCTTAAATTTCAGTCAATATTAACCCGGAGGATATTAATATGAAATCAATTTTTGAGTCTGCAAAACAGCTAAAGCCAGAACTAATATCAATCAGAAGAACATTACATCAATATCCTGAAATAGGTTGCATCTTACCACGAACCCAATCATTTGTTTTTAGTAAATTGGAAGAGTATGGATATTGTCCTCAGAAAATATGCGAAAGTGCTGTTATTGCCACTATATCTGGTAAGCAGCCCGGCAAAACAATCCTTCTTCGCGCTGATATGGATGCTCTTCCGATTAAAGAAGCTGCTCCCGTTCCATTTGCCTCTGAAAATGGCTATATGCATGCATGTGGACACGATATGCACACAACCATGCTTCTGGGTGCAGCTAAATTATTAAAACATTACCAGCAGGATCTGGTTGGAACCGTAAAACTGGTATTTCAACCTGACGAAGAGGGATTCACCGGAGCAAAGGCAATGCTTAAGGCCGGTGTTTTGGAAAATCCCCATGTAGATGCAGGCATTGCTTTCCATGTTGTTTCAGGCATTCCATCCGGAACGATCATGTGTGGTTCAGGTACCTGCATGGCTGGGTGTATTTTATTTCAAATTCATATAAAAGGTACCGGCTGCCATGGTGCAATGCCGGAAGCAGGTGTTGACCCCATCAATATTGCGGCCCATGTTTATCTGTCTCTCCAGGAAATCATTGCAAGAGAAATTGCTCCCACCCAACCTGCCGCCCTTACCATTGGCAGGTTTACTGCCGGCGAAGCGCCAAATATCATCCCCGAAGATGTGATTCTCGAGGGAAGCATTCGTACAATGGATTACAAGATATCCAAATATATCTTTGACAGAATTGAAGAAATCTCCATTCAGACAGCTTCTCTCTTTCGCGGACAGGCTTGTGTGAAAGAAATCGCTTCTGCACCACCGCTGCAAAATGACAGTGATATGGTCAAGGAGCTTACCAGCTACATGAAAGAATGCTATGAGCCTCATAAAATAGTATTGTTTGAACAAGGCGGCATGGGGTCAGAGGATTTCGCCTCTTATACTTATGAGAGGCCATGCTGCTATATGTTAATAGGCGCCGGAACCCCAGATGAAAATCCGCTATTCGGCAAACCGATGCATAATGACCACGTTGTCTTTAATGAGGAGATTCTTTCCCTAGGCAGTGCACTTTACGCATCAAATGCCATAAACTGGCTGCGAAACCACAGCCAATAACTTTTTCTTTGTACGCTGAATATATTAATAAAAAAGGGTATTCATATGCGTACAAAACGATATACCGTTGTCATTGCGGGACTTATGCCGGAAATCGTCACTCAGAACATTCTGGTTAAGATTTGGGGAAAAGCTGCCAAAAAAGTATACGCGAGTACAGGCATATATGTAAACGCATGGTTAAGCGAATCCTATTTCCTTTGTGGGGATAAACGGGGACCAGATCTAGATGGGTTGACCGCTAACTTTATAATTATATGGAATCCAGTCGAAGTGGAAAGTTATGAAAAATTCCATGAAGCGTTCACACAGGTTGTAAACGGTGTAAGGGACATATTGGGCAATCCATATGTGTGGATTACGATAGATGACATAGAGTTCTACTATTTTGTAAAATGCTGAAAGCTAGGAGCCGCCTTTGGGCGGCTTTCCTAGTCCCCAAAGCGCTGACTCATTAAGTTGTCTGCCGATTCAGACAGGCGTCCTGTTTGTATTGCACGTAAAATGAGCGTGTAAAGCTAAGTTTTAGAGGCACAAAGATAATTCTTCTTAGTGCTTGTCTAGTCTTTATTATGGTCCTGACTCCCCCTATTGCTATTAAGTTGCTTAAGGGACAAGTATCAGATACCCTTGAAATAAATGTAGCAGCATACATAAAGATAATTGCTATTAAAGGAAAAGGGAATACCCCTGCCTCTGCATGCTGTATTCCCTTACTCTCTGTCTCCTTAAAGACTCATAGTTACTGGTCCTCCTGTCGTTAACTGCGGATTAAGAAGGAAATTCAGTCTTATTTTTGCTCGTTTTCAGTCCCCTCAATAGAAAACTGTTCAATACAGGATACAAAGGTCTTAGAAAGTTCCTGATATAAGTCCTCTGAAAATATTCCTTTGATTCTGGACCTGCTTAACACCATGGGACGGTACATCAAAAACAGTTCCTCCCTTGCCCCCTTGTCTCCCTACTTAGCCTTCATTAACAGTTCTTTAAAATTCATTGCGTATTTTCCATCCTTTCCTCATTTTTTTCTTCGCATAGTTGAAAACAGAGGCGGCCTTTTTATAGTCCATGCCCAAATGCCTGCCGATCTCTTGATATGTCAGCTGTCTAAAAACCTTCATAAACACTGCAAGAATTTCCATATCTGTCAGAGCATCAAGCGCCGTTTCTCCTGACTCACCAATCTGGCTTTCCATATACTGACGAACTTCATCCGGTATCAGTGGAATCTGCTCCGTTTCTTCCCATAAAAATGGCTTACTGTCCGTTATATCACACAACGGTTCTGGAAGCAGCTTCTCTAACGGGCTTTCATGATTGCTTATTTTTATTTCACGGCATATGTAATCTCTCTTGGCACGTTTTAAAGCTGCTAATACATACCCCGTAAAACGGTATCTGATATTATCTTTCTTTTTCACTTTCATAGTCCCTCCGAATGTAGAATTATCTCTTTTCAGAAAGACTATGGTGGGCCACGGACCTTTGTCCTATATATTCCCCTGCTCATGAGGGTGTATACTGTTATTTTGAAAACAAAAGAGGAACAGCTTTGTACTGTTCCCCTTAAAAAGAATTGTTGATATTGGCTTTTTGCTATATCGCATTCTTTAAGTCTTTGGCTCTTTGCTACTCTTCCTTTCTCTAAGTTATATACCTTTATATTTAGGGATAATAGTTTATGTTTAATTTCCGGTTCTATATTAACTTAATAAAATAGTGTCCATCATCCATAAAGAGGTAATGTACTTGAAGAGTCCAGACCATCAGCTAATATATTGGTTTTTGATACACTGCCTTTACTACAACACCCGTAAGAAATACCGACAATTCTTAATTAATAGCATAGGCAAAGCCTACAAATCAATCCATAGAGGGATAGCAGTTGGTTTTGTCTCTCAAAGCCTTTCATAACGCCTCCAAAAGCAGATTACCAGCCCGCTCTTTAATAAGCCAATTTTAGATAATCATCATAACTTTTGAACTGCACACACGGTCTCATAATTCGCTCAGGCTTAATAAATTATCCTAATAGTCATCTGCTCACATTTTTTTAGTCAGTATACTATAGGATTTTCAACAAGGCTCTATCTGTTCAAATTCTCAAAGGAAATGAGACTCAAAGGAACTCCAGTACTCTATTATAATTCTCCTCCTCCCTAAGGACAGAATAGTTTCCACACAACAAAGCACCTGACTACCAGCAGCTAGAATCTTATCCTATCTAAAGTTACATTAGCCATGACTGATAGGATGTTCGCGGCTCTTGCAATTGGTAAACCGCCTCCACATTTAAGTCCGCATTTTCCGAGAATTGAATAGAACATTGTTAGTTCCACCACTTTCTGGACTGGCTTCTGATTTTTCGCTTCGAGATGATGATACCCAGAAGTTAACCTTCTCCTACATCAGGGTACCCAAGTGAACACATAGCTTACAGTAACTTTAACAGTTCTGTATGGATAAATCCATTTGTTCCCACCACACTGCTCCCCTTTTTCGGTTCAAGCGGTTTTCCTGTAAAATCAGTTACCTTGCCTCCTGCTTCCTGAATCATAAGCATGCCGGCTGCATAGTCCCAGGGATTTAGATATATCTCGAAATAGCCTCCCTGTCTGCCGCAGGCGGTATATGCCAGTTCCAGAGCGGCAGAGCCAATCCTGCGGACATCCTGGCACTGACCGAACACCCTGCGGAACCGGGCAAAATTTTCATCGGCCACTTCTCTTTTTGCTGTTCCCAGCCCAATCATTGTGTCGGATAGTTTTTCTGCATTTGATACATGTATGGGCTGCCCATTTAGAAAGCTGCCCTTTCCCTTAATTGCAGAAAACACTTCATCGCGGAAGGGATCGTATATAATTCCCATAATAATATCCCCCTGGCGGCAAAGGGCTAAAGATACAACGCTGTGCTGATAGTCGTGCATAAGGTTTGTCGTCCCGTCAACAGGGTCTAAAATCCAAAAGCTATCCGCTTTTATTTCCTGCAATCCGGTTTCTTCTCCAAGGAATTGAATATCCGGCGCAAGGGCAAACAGTTCCTTTTTTAAGAAATTCTGTACGGCAATATCTACCTGCGTTACATAATCTGCAAGACCTTTCTCTTTTACATGGGCGGCCATTTCACGGTTTTTAATTAGCCCTTGCGTTTTTGTTACTAAACTGATAATTTTCTGAATATCCATATGCGTTTCCTCCATAGGCATCAAATACCTGGTTACAAAATAGAGTTTTGCAAACCATGCTTCTTAATTTAAAAGGTTAAGAAAATAAGGTTTGAAAGAACACGACAAACATGAATTGGCAAAGCTTAACATTATACCTTGAGAACCAGCCGAACTAGGCCAATAATTAGCAAATGAATCGGATAAAAGGCATAGAATAACCAACGTGGAACCTTCAGGTTTGTATGGGTACAGGGGAAGATAAACAAAGCGGCAAAGGCCATTGCAAAAGTCCAATCAAATGTAAGACCACCCAAGGTGAGATTCCGAAAATCACCGGGGCGGGCGAAAAGCGCTGGCGGAACTGTAAACAGCAGATAGAACATGGCCCCTACTACCGGATTGTTGCGGCAGAGATAGAACACCAGCATCAAAAAAATTCCGTTGCTGGAGTAGTCGAAGTTCCACCATGAAATCACAAAAAAGGTCAGTGCGAACAGCCACCATTTGCGTTCTTTCCATCCATACATCGCCAAAAGGCTTAGAAACAAAGTAAAGAAGATATTCCAGTTAGTAAACTGCGACCAAAAGTCATACGGATGAAAGGCAAAGATATAACAGGGTTGAGAAATCAGTGCAAATATTCCCAAACGGAATAAATATTTCTTGATATCATGAGTATATAGCAGGCCCACTGTCATGCAATAACAGAAAATCGGAAACGCCAGCCGTCCGATCCAACGCAGCACCCTTACCTCCGGGAAAAAGACGCTGCCGATGTGGTCGATGAGCATTGAAACAATGGCGATTAGTTTGAGAAAATCAGTATCCAGATTCGTTTGCAGTCGGGCCTTATTATCTGAAAACGTGGGTGGGGTAAGCAATAGCTCCTTCACCCGCATTAAATTTTGTGTTGTTTTCATATGGTTTCTGTCCTTTTGTTTTCATATTCATTGCAGATAAATCAATTCAAATTTTTCAGTTCAACAAACTGGAAGTTATTATTCTGACAAATTACTTTCTCCACTCCACTACATCATCAATCTTCTTGCGTGGCCTTTCTTTAGGAAATTCATTTGGATAACCAAATGCAATAGCTGCAATAAGTTGTCCGTCACTATTCAACCACTTACACAGTTCTGGATATGCAAAATAAATATCACATATCCAAAGACTACCTATTCCCTTCTCAGTAGCGGCGAGAAGCACATTTTGTATAGCAGCACTTATAGATTGAATATTGCAGATTTCATAAACACGTTCTTCTGTTGTTAATTCTTCCATAATACTTTTCCCCAGTGAATTAACAACAAAGACTATGGTTGGTGCTTCTGCCATAATATCAATAGTGTATTTTGCAGAAGCTATGTGTTGTCTGCTTTGCGGTAACAATGCGCTATCGTTTTCTTCTCTCCCGATTCCCAACCTGAAAACATTTATCATGTTTTCCTTAGCATTTCCTTGTATCACAACGAACTTCCATGGTTGTCTATTTTTAGAAGAAGGGGCTTTTATTCCACTTTGGATAATATCTATGTGCGACTCGTTCCTTAGTGAAAAGCTAAGGCACTAATAAAAGAACGAAAAAGTTTGGTTATTAGGAGAACTGATAATCTGACAGGTGGAATGATGAAGTAACGCTCTGAAACGCCTGCCCTGAGC
>SKEV01000336.1_pt1 | contig 25866 bp, 24 predicted proteins | sample 4819531 | NCBI WGS metagenome assembly SKEV01 (sample SAMN11008800, study PRJNA524170) | human gut metagenome | biome: Human fecal sample; material: Feces; isolation source: fecal sample from pouch patient p9, p28 | host: Homo sapiens | place: Israel: Tel-Aviv | collected 2016-08-01 | reverse complement strand
GGCAAAGGGGTTTGTGGGGAATCAGCTCAAAATCGCCAAACCATTATTGTTGAAAATGTAAAGAAACACAAAAATTATATTTCTTGTGACGGTCGAGCAATGTCTGAAATTGTTGTTCCAATGGTTAAAGATGGTAAATTAGTTGGGGTTCTTGACTTAGACAGTTCAGAAATTGGTTTTTACGATGAAATCGACCAAAAATATCTTGAAGAATTTGCTAACATTTTATGTGAAATGACTGATTTTAAATTTTTTAAGGCGGATAGAGTTTACAACGAATTATTTTATCAATTTCCAAAAGTCTTTATTGTTTCTGACGAATACAAAAAAATGAAAGATTCAACTAAGATTGCCTATATGCTTTTAAAAGCAAGATTAGAGATCGCAATCAGCAAACGGCAAATCGATGAAGAAGGTAATGTTTATTTTACTTATACGACAAATGAACTATGTAGAGTATTAAACTGCCAAAAACAAAAAGCGATAGCAATCAAAAAAGAGTTGGAATCCTTTGGTTTATTATTACAAAAGCAGATGGGATTTAACAAACAGTTAGGGAAAAATAATCCTAATAGACTATATCTAGCAGAATTAAAAGTCTCAGAAAATGATATCTACTTACTCGAAAAATTTGATAGAGAGAATAGGGAAAACGTTGATAAATCAGAGGGTATGAAAATCATACCCACCCTCGACGAAAAATCAGACGCTGAATCCCTTGGGGCTCAAGAGGGTATGAAAATCATACCGTGCCAAAACGTTGATAAATCAGAGGGTATGAAAATCATACCAGAACTTAATAATAATATATTAGACACTAATAGACACAATATAGACACTGAAAAAGACCGCCTACAAGATCAATTGTTGTTAGACAATTTTGAGACAATTATGACAAACGACAGCATTGCTACGTTTGTCCCTGAACGAGTATTAAATTTGATAAAAACATTTTCTTCAAGTTACAGTGAAGCTCAAAAAACCGTCCAGACTATTCATAATGCAAAGAAAAAAGCTGAAATAGAAAGTGGTATTTCGATAGTTTTTGAAGAACTCGATAGTTATTATGTCAATGCAGAACAAGAATTATACACGACACTGTTAAAAGCCTATCAAAAATTAAAAACCGAAAAAGTCGAAAATATCCAGAACCTGATTTTTGTCTATGTAAAAAATTGGTTTATCGAAAAACCAATAGCTGCTAAAGTATCAAGTGAAAAACGTTTGAATTATGAAAGCTCCCCAAGCACTATTACGAAAGACTGGTTAGAGTGAAACTTTACTGACAAAGTGATTGTTGCTTCATGGAGTAACATTAAAATTAAAAATTTTTTATTATTCTAATTATATTACGAATATTACAAAATAATAGCTATTTTAATAGAATTTATAAGTTAAAATATTATGATAAAAATCACAAACGTAGCCTTTTACGTCATAAGTGTTAAAAGAAATAATTAATTTCAAATATAGAAAAGGGAACGTATGTTTGCATACTCCTTTTTTTTGAGTTATAATAATACGCGAAGAGAGATAATTTCATTATTTAAACAAGCTAAAAATCTTGATATTACTTCTTTTCAGGCAATACGAATATTATTCGCTTACATTTTTTGTATAAATTTAATTGTCTGCTATGCTTGTGATGAATTGATTTTCGTTCTGCACTTTTGGATGATAAATTTGGACAATTGAAAATACAAAAAAAAGAAAGGCGGTATGAACTCGGAAGGCTGGTAACCTTCGTCAGCGTTCATACACGGCATTAAGATTTGGCCCTTAATGCGTTAACCTTTCAGTGTTACGGTATTACCCGCAATGGATTTAGTATAACAGATATTCAAAAGTGATACCACTTTTTTTGGCTGTGTTAAGGTTAAAAATACGTGATATTACGATGAATCTATGCCTAAGCATAATGTTATAAAAATGTCCGTGTGGCTCTTTGCCGTATGACGAACGCTGAAATTAGAGGGAACGCATGTTTGAATGCGTTCCCTCTTTTTTGTTTGTCATGAACGAAAATCAATTCTCTATTTTTGAAAAATAACAAGAAAAACTTGTTAAAAATATTTAAAGAAATTGGGTGGTTTATTTTATGTCATATACAGGAATTTTGAGTCTCAAAGATATTTGTCACTACGGTAAACGGTGTACCGCTACAGAGAAAATCACGAAGAAACTATCAACTGGCCAAAGTAAAACCGTTGTGCAGTGTAAGAAATATATAATCCAGAAAGACAAAGTCTCAGAGGAAATGATTTATTACATTGGGAAACAAAAGCAAATAATTTTAAAAGATCCTATCCCCTTAAAAGAGCTATATCCAACAATCAAACATGTTTATGACCAAAACGGTGTACTGATTGGTCGAAGAAAAAATGGAGTCTTGCGTTGTACCGCAAAAGGGATGGGGCGTTTAATCAGCTGAATTGATCATTCTCATAACTTGTATTTTATCGTTTTTCGCTTGCTTGAAAATATTGTCGAGACTTCTAAAAGAACTTAGAATCATTAGAAAAATAAGGAGTAGACTTGATCTATCAACAATTTCCTTCGGGGAGTGACGGGGTAGATTTTTACGATTGGTAACGTAAAAAATTGGTCAATCGAGTAAATGCGCTTGTTTGGATAGTGGTGAAATGAATTTGTGTAAATAATATACACAGAGTAAACAAGAGGGAATTTAGAGGTTAGACAAGTTAGAATAGCGCCTAGATTAATCATGAGCAGCTACTAAGGGATCTAGGCTTTGACGCAAACTCATGGAATAAGGAGTAGGTCTTCTCGTAATGGGGAGGACGCACAAGAAATTGTGTCGTGTGCTGCAGTACATGTAGATACTTGCGAGGACGTTGGTCATTGGATCAATCGAGCATTTACCGCTGTCTACTAGGGTTTCTCGTTTCGGACGCCATAAACGAGTCGATATTTTTTATGTATTTTTAAGTAAACGAAAAACGATAAAATATGAACGAGTCCTGAATAAAGTGAAAAAATTGATATAAAACATAGAGAAAATGAAATTTACGTAATGGAGGAATGACAAATGAAAAATTATGATCCGAATATACGATTGGGCACACATACTATTAAGGTTTCTTTCCAACGTTGGGATTACAAAGGTTTTGTGACGTTTAGAAGAGGCGGAAATTGTAAAGGATTAGATGTTTTAGCATTAAACGAGGATGATTTATACGATCAAACATTGACTGATAATCCAATTGGATTCGGCTTGCTACCTGAAGATGATGAAGGTAATGAATGGTTTAAAATGACGCTTATGAATGATAATGGAGACGAATTATCTGTTGAAGATACTTGGTCATATTTGAGTGATTATATTGTCAGCGTTGAAATCATTGAATTTGTAGCGGATAAAGAAGAATAAAAACTGGAGGAATAAATTATGAAATTTTTCGAAGTAAAATCACCATACTATTATGCGTTAATCGCAGCAAAGAATGAAGAAGAATGTGCAGAATTGTATGAACAAGTAGTAACAGATATCGAAAATCGTGAAGAATTTATTCGATGTTTGCATGAGTTAAATCGAAATGAAGCAATTCAAGAGGATGCGAAAAAAATTAGTGAAGAAACGTTACAACCAATCGGTATGGAGGAAGCTACAAAAGACATTTTTACAATTATTAATGAACAAAAATCTTGTGTATTAAGCATTGATTCTACATTGGTTTAATAGATCCAAGATTCTATAATTTTTTTCAAAGTAAAAAGAAATTAGGTAATGATTCTCAGACCAATTACTTAGGAAAATAACCATACAAATTAGATTTTACAGATAAAGGATTAGAAGGAATCACGGCGATTAATAAAAAGGTAGTATTACCTTAGGCATTGAGTAAGGAATTTATTTAGGAGGAAAATTAGATGGCGCGACCAGTTTTAGATGCGATGGATATGGATACTTTGACAAAAGGAAGGTATGTACAGCTGTTAGCTCGTGGTTATTCACCTAAAGATGTATTCAAAGCCCTATCTAAAGGAACAGATATGGAAAAAGAAAGATTACGAAAAGAATTCGACTATTGGAGAGAGCATAACGGAATAAAAGATTTAAAACCAGCACGTCCAGTTATTAGACGAAAAAAATTGAAGAAGTAAGACCAAAGCGTATGGCGTACATAGGCTTTTTTATTTTGATAAAAATAATGAAAGGAAGGAAAACTCATGAATTGTAAAGAAATCGAAAATAGAAAAAAAGTGTCGAAAGAAATGGAAGAAAAGTTACTAAAAACAATGAAACAAAAACAATGAAACAAAAACAATGAAACAAAAACACCTTAAAAGATTATCTGTCGCGCAATATATCAATGATATGCAGTTAACAGGAAAAGAGAAAGCTTGTTTGTTAGGTTCAATGAAAAACTTTGAACAGTTGAGACGAACTTATGTGAAAAAAAGTTCTAATTGTCAACTATTGTTAGAAGTCTCATGACATTCATTAATAGAATTCATTTTTAAAACTTTTTCTATGGAAATGAGAAAAAGTTTTTTTGTTTTGTCTGAAAGGAGGCAGATGGATGAAAAAATGGTTATTTGGTTTTTTAGGAGTCGCTTTAATCGTCTTTTGCAGTGTGTTTGGCTATGTTAGCTACCAAAAACATGAAGGAGATGTGTTTAAGCAAAATATAGAAAAAAAGATGCCCGTAGATCAAATCAATGCACACGCAAAGAGTTATAAGGAGGATGCAACGAACGTCAATAATGATATGTCTTTGGGGCAAATGTTGTCCATACAAAAAGAAGCAATCGAAATGGGCGTCAATAAACAAGTATTTGCACAAATTCAGATTCCTGCACTTGGTTTAGCATTGCCGATTTTTAAAGGGGCAAATCAATACACTTTGAGTCTTGGAGCGGCTACTTATTTTTATGAGGATGCCGAAATGGGCAAAGGAAACTATGTTCTAGCAGGACACAACATGGAAATGCCAGGTGTTTTATTTTCAGATATTCAAAAGTTGTCATTAGGGGAGGTGATGGACTTAGTTAGTAACGATGGCGTCTATCGTTACAAGGTAACGTGTAAATTTATCGTATCTGAGTACTTTAAATTAATTGATGGCGTTCCTGAAGAGAACTCTTTCTTGTCTTTACCAAAGAAAGGAGAGAAACCCTTATTAACGTTGTTTACTTGTGTTTATACGTCACAAGGAAAAGAAAGATACGTGGTACAGGGAGAGCTACAATAACAAGGTTGTAATCAACGCGAGTCGTTGAAATATGAAATGAGGAGAGTAAAAAATGGCAATAAATCGGTATGTAAAAAAAGCTGGAATGCTTGTTGGAATGTTAGGAATCATTGCAGGCTGCTTTCAGGGATATCGAGCATATGCAGAAGATGTCACGCAAAAAACGCCACCAGAGAAGGTCAATATCACGGTTCATAAATTAATGTACGATCAAGGAACGCAATTGAATGTTGATATTGACGGGATCAAAAACGATGGTTATACGCACGATCAATATCCTACAGGTGTAACGAAATACAACAAGGCAGATTATGGTGATGTTGAGTTTACGTTAGGAAATATTACGGATCAAGTATTACCGACTGAAGATTCTGATCTAACCAACGCGAAAGTGGACGAAATCGTTAAAGATGTAGAAGACAAGGGATCTAACAGTGAGTACGTCAAGAATGCAACCAATAAAATTACTTCAGCTGTAGATGAAAATGGTGAGATCACTTTTGCTGATCAACCAGCCTATGTCAATTCCAAAGGGAATGTATATGTGGTTTATGAAAGTAAATCCGCTGCTGGATTAGTCACACAAAAAGCAAAACCAATGGTTGTGATTGCGCCAATGACTGATAATACAGGTTCAGGTTTTTTAAAAGACATTCACTTATATCCTAAAAATATTGTTTCTAAGTTGAGTTTTGAATTAACGAAATTTGGTGACGATGGCACAGCTCAAAGCAAACAAACACCTTTAAAAGGGGCAAAATTTGAGTTATACAAGGGCGAACCTGGAAAAGGAACAAAATTAGGAGATCTTGTATCGGATGATCAAGGAAAGCTGACTGCTACTGATTTGACGTTAGGAAAATACTATTTTGTGGAAGTTCCTTCAGAAGTTGTAGTGGGATCAGATAAAGAACCAACAGCAGATCAATATTTATTAGGCGCAGACGCTCGCAACGATGCGCACAATAAATTAACCTTTGAAATTACGAATGATGGCGTGACAAGTGACTTAAAAGCTTCATACGTAAACTATAAAGCACCAGTGATCGATAAAACAGTAACAAATGGAACAGGACAAGAACATTCTTTCCAAATTGGTGACGCAGTAAATTATCAAGGAACGATTCATATCCCAACAGACATTGCAGGCGGAGCAGACGGTATCACAGTAAACGGAGTGAAAAGCGAAACTTCTCCTTACAGTGTATTTAAATGGGGGGATACAGCAGGACAAGGACTTTCTTATGTCGCTGCTAAAGCAAATATCAAAGTAACAAATAAAGATGGATCTGTGGTATTAAAAGAAAATACAGATTATAAAATCCAAAATTCAGAAAATGGCTTTGTGATCGATTTTATCGTGAATAATGGCCAAGTAAGTGATACTGTAGCAAGTTTACACGGACAAGATCTTCAAATGACTTATAACATGTATGTAAATGATAGCGCAGCTGTTGCCAATCCATTAACAAATAGCGTGGATTTCGTTTATAACAACAATCCATTTAATCAGGAAGAACACCACGAAAAAACGAAAGCTGACGTTGTGACTTATGGTGCAAAATTCTTAAAAGTCGATAGCGGACTATTTGGAACAGGAATCAAAGCAACACCGCTTGAAGGCGCAGAATTTGCTGCTAAAAACGCAGAAGGAAAATATTATGGTGGATTAGTTGATACGGATAAAGACGGTGTCAAAGAAGCAGTATGGGTAGACGATGTAGCAAATGCAGCGATCCTAAAATCAGATAAAGAAGGTCACTTTGAAATCACTCGTTTAACTGAAGGTGAATATTCATTGGAAGAAACAAAAGCGCCTGAAAACTATCAAAAATTAACGAAAGAGATCTCTTTCAAAGTAGACAAAGATTCATACAAAGAAGAAAACCGAATCACGATCAAAAACAATCAAAAAGTTTCCGTACCAATGACTGGTAGCAACGGTTTTCAAACGTATGTATTAATCTCTTGCTTGTTGCTAGGAGCAGGGGCACTTTCTGCAGTTGTTTACTTTAAGAAGAAAGCCTAGAAGGATCAAAACCAATGATTATCAGGAAGCCTAAGAAAAAGCGAATCATGGGTAAATGGATCATTGCTTTCTGGTTACTTTCAGCTGTAGGTGTCTTACTTTTGATGCCTGCTGAAGCGAGCGTGGCGAAATACCAACAAAATCAGCAGATTGCCGCAATCGATCGAACAGGAACGGCAGCAGAAACGGATTCTTCTTTGGATGTTGCTAAGATTGAGTTAGGCGATCCTGTTGGTATTCTTACAATTCCAAGTATTTCTTTAAAACTACCAATTTATGACGGAACGTCCGACAAAATTTTAGAAAATGGTGTAGGTATTACGGAAGGAACTGGTGATATTACAGGAGGAAACGGTAAAAATCCTTTAATCGCAGGTCATAGTGGACTTTATAAAGATAATCTTTTTGATGATTTACCTTCAGTAAAAAAGGGAGAAAAGTTTTATATCAAAGTTGATGGTGAGCAGCACGCTTATCAAATCGATCGGATTGAGGAAGTGCAAAAAGACGAACTACAAAGAAACTTTGTCACTTACTTAGAACCAAATCCCAATGAAGATCGAGTAACGCTAATGACATGTACGCCTAAGGGGATCAACACACACCGTTTTCTAGTGTATGGGAAGCGAGTAACCTTTACAAAATCAGAATTAAAAGATGAAGAAAATAAGAAACAAAAATTATCATGGAAATGGCTTTTAGGAAGTACTGTTTTTCTTTCAGTCATGATCATTGGTTCGCTATTTGTTTATAAAAAGAAAAAATAAAGGAGGGTAACCAACATGAGAAATAGAAAATGGCTATTTGTTTGTGCAGCCGCTCTTTTTACTTTCACTGCCTACACACAGTTGACGGTTGCAGACAGTCAAGAAAGCACGGATAGCACAGAACAAACAATCCAAACGTCAGATAGCAGCGCGATTCAAAGCAGCGATGAAACCGTCGATTCGTCAACAGTTGATTCTTCAGAAGAACCTAAAATTGCTGAAGACGATCAAATAGTCAAACAGACCATTCACGTTCAAAAAATTATTTCTTCCGAACAATTAGACAACCAGGGGCAAAAGCTTGAAAAACAAGAAGGAGTAAATGGCGCGAAGTTTTCTGTTTATGATGTATCGGACATTTTACAAAAGATGGATGTTAAGGATCTCACTACTGACCAAATTGAATCCCAATTAAAAGATCGAGTGAAAAAACTATCCAGTGATCAACTGAAGCTAATTTCTAATGGAGAAACAAAGACAATTGATCAACAAACAGGTGTCTTTGAATTCTCGGTAGAAGTACAGGCAAATCAGAAAAAAGCTTATTATATTGTCAATGAATCAAGTCCTGAAAACATTTCTAATAGCGAGGATATTTTGCTATTAACACCTGTTTCTGATAAAAATGGTGAATTCTTAAAGGATGTGTGGATTTATCCTAAATCAGAAGCTTCGCAACCTAAAGAAGAAGTAAAAAAAATCGTATCTACTGGCGTAAAGAAAAACTTCTTTGAGAATTGTTGGGATTTTGTTACTCACTTGTTTTCTAGAGATTAAGGAAGAAATAAGATGAAACTGATCAAATTATTATTATTCAATCTTTCTTGTTTAACCGCAGTCTTTTTGTACTGCGGTTTATTATTTTCTCAACTATCTATTTTGCCAAGCTACCAACTATACCTAATGAGGATTTTAAACATACCAGCTGCTTCCATGCCGCTAGATATTATGGAAAAGCTCATTAGGAATCCATTATTTACTACGATCAATTTGATCGTTATTGTCGGAATTTCACTAGTCATTTATAAAAAAGAGGGGATGAAGGGATGAATTTTAAACACTCGTGGACAAGACGGTTAAAATATGTTTTTCCCATAATGATGATGTTAGGTACATTGTTTGGGTTAAAAACAGCCAATGTCTTTGCTGAAAAAGTTATTGTCGATCCGTCAAATCCAATCCAGAACGTAAAGAATAATTTTATTATTCCAAAAGATGTTCCTAATGCAAAAACAAATATTACTGTAAACGGAGCGTCAAAAGTTTACAAATATCATGTTGATGCCAACAAAGGTGGTTTTACAGACGACTACGTAGGATTAGTGGAGGGAAACAAAAATATACGCTATCCTTCTTTCCAAAAAGAATACGGTGAAACAAACCTTGTTTTAGAAGGCGTAACAACCAACACCAAAGTCAATATTGACTATGGAAAAATCGGTACGTATAACGGGAAAAAAGTCAATATCAAGCTAGTTCTATCTAATATTCACTTATACTCGGATACGTTGCCGTGGAATCTACTAGATAACAACTATACAAAAACTCATTTTCGAGACGATGGCTATAAAAATACGAATGGTGCAATGAGTAAATCTAAAAAAAGAACAGTACTTTGGATCTCAGACAATCTTTTCTCAGGAATTGTTTACCATTCAACACAAATGAATGTGCAGCTAGTAGCCACATATGAGGACGGTAGCCCCGTTCAATTTTCAGGAGATACATTTATCAGTTTTAACTCTTTGAACCCTGCAGGAGGAAAAAGCACGGATCTTAAAGGAGAATATGCCCACTATGACAAAATGAATAAGACAGATTGGTATGTCAGAAAAGATACGGTTCTTTCAGAATTTAAATCTTTCTACAACAATCTGAACGTGGTAGGTGGCCACCCAGGAGGAAGCTCTAAGCTGACACAAGCGGATAATGATTTCAATAATTTGCATGATAAATTAGGAGATCCGAAGTTTGGTCAAGGTACTGTGTCCTTTAAAATATCTGAAGCAAATCCGACGTTTGTGATTGGTTCTTCTAATGTTCAAACCTGGTTTACTTTATCTTCTGCGACAATCTTTAGTGTTGTTCCTGATCAACCTGAAAAAACAGGGGTTGATAAAAATGGAAATAACGTGAACGATAACATGTTGCAAGTAGGAGACACGATTCAATATCGAATCAAACAGAAGGTGAATCGATTAGGAGTGGATTTACTAGCGGTTTACGATCGATTTGAGTTAATCGATAATTTACCAAAAGAACTAAATTACGTCGATGCACACGTTGAAAGTGGTACAAATAAAAAATTCGATGTATCTGGTGAAGTGACCTATGACAAAACAAAACACCAGGTAAAATATGCAGCGAAAGCTGATACATTAAAAAATCGAATGAAGTATAACGGCGAAACTTACGAATTAGTGATCAATGTAAAAGTCAATGAATTGGCCAATCAAAATAGTGTAGCCAAAAATCAGGGAACGTCGATCATTAATAAAGTAGAAAAGGATACAAATATCATTACCGTTTATTTCCCTAAAATTCCAGTGAAAGAAGTACAACAAAATGGAAAAGATGTAAACGGACGAAATGACGGTAAGAAGGGTACGCCGACAGCTCCTTTAAACGCAGGATCTGAAGTACAATATCTAGTCACACAAAAATGGCACACAAAAGGCGTAGACGCTGCGTCAGATCACTACAAACAATTTAGTATTCAAGATCCAATTGAAGCTCGTTTGACATATAAAGAAGGTTCTGCGCAAGTAATAGATAAGAGTAAAGGAAAAGATATTACTTCTGAAGGCACACTAACCTATGATAGCAATTCAAGAACGCTGAAGTGGGAAGCTTCCGCTGACTTCTTAAGTAACAATCTTTTAGATGGACGAGAAATTCAGCTGATATTTACAGCTAAAACTCCATTACAATCAGAAAAAAATATTGATAACCAAGCCGTAGTAGCAGTAGATAATGTTTCTAATAAAACAAATGTTGTGACAATTGGGGTTGATCCTAACTTGCCACAGGTCATTGTTCCTAAAACAGGTTCTACACATTTAGTAACGATTTCAGCGGTCAGCTTACTATTACTTGTGTTAGCAACTTTTAGTTATGCGGTTCTGAGATACATTTAAAATAAAAAAACGAAAGAATGAATAAAATGAAAAAGTTAATAATAGTAGTTACTTCCTTGATTGCCATGATTGTTATTTTAGTCGGATGTAGTAATGAAAAAAATAAACAAACTAATCAAGATAATGGCGTATTGAAATCAGGAACTATGTGGAAAGAAGAAGTAGGTGGTCTTGTTTATAATTTGAAAATTATAGACGAGACTACCTGGGAATACTCTGAGAGTGTATGGCATCCAGATCCTGTACAAATAACAGTCAAGAGGCAAAAAGACTATAAAGGTTTAGAAAGATACAAAATAGTAGATTCAGCTGGTGTTAGGGAATTTATAAACAAATCTGATTCTTTATTTATTGTTGTTCCCTATGAGAAGAATGGCGTAAAAAAAATAATTTTTCTTGGATCTAGCAAGGATGAAAAGCGAACGAAAGAGAAATTGATTCACGATGGATCACAATCCAATAAATATAAGTTACAAAAGACTAGCGAGTGATTGCTAGTCTTTTTATTTGTCCTGAAGGAGGAATCACAGTGGCAAAAGCTAAAACGCCATTTGAAAAAGCCGCGTCTAAAATCTTAGAACGCCGCGGTGTATCTGAAACACAGTGGAAACAAGAAGTCCTTGAAAAAGCACAATTTGACCTATTACGGGGAAAAGACAAGGACTTAGAAGGATATATCTATCAACGTGAACGTGAAAAGCTTGTTTTCGACGAAATTATTAAACACTAAAAGGAGCGAACAATTTTATGTTTGAATCAATTACAATGAATTTTTTAACACAACCGAAAGTAGTAGCTGCGGTTGATATTTTTAGAGCATTACAAACTGCCGCAACTAGTTTAAAAAACAATCTGATGATTTTTGCTGCTGCTGCGGCCGTTGCTTCCATTGTTATTGGGGGTCTTTTCTTCCTATTTGGACGAAGAGGAGCTGAAAATGGGAAGATGCACGTAGGCTATGTATTGATGGGGGTAGGAGTTATTTTAGCAGCAGCTTCTATTGTGGTTTCGTTATTTGGATTGTTTGGACAAACACCTCAAGGATTATAAGAAAGTAAAAAAGTAGGAGTAAGAAGTAGTCGATACTTTTTACTCCTTTTTTATGAAAGGAGAATACTCATGTACTTTACGATTGCAGGCAATACCAAAACAGATAAAGAGTTAATAAAAAAAGCAACGAAGGAAGTAGGAAAGCGTACTTCTTTTTTACCGAAAACAATTAAATATTCTGTCATTGAAACGGAAGAACAGCTACATGTGTTAGGGAAAGTACTGGAACACGAAAGTCGATCTTCTGTTAAGTTGACTCTCACGTTACATGACACAGAAGGAAAAATAGAGAAAGCTGGTACAGAATACGTTTTTGGCCCACTGGATTATCAAATTTCAGAAGGTTTCTATCCTACATTGATGGATTTAATCCGCCTTGATGTGTTTAAAGAAACGGATGAAACTATGAGTGTGGAAGAGTCTTATCGAAACGAAAAACTTTTACAAGTTTTAGAAGAAGAGTTAGAGAGCGACCAAAGAAAAGTGAATCAAGGGAGTGAAGTCGAAGTAAATGAAGAAGTACCATGGGAACGACCAATATTTCCAAAGAAGGAGTCAAAAGAAAAAGAGACAGTCTATGTTGACGAACAAGCTGATATTCCGACTCAGAAATCGATATTTGAGGAAGAGAACGATGTGATGGGTCAATTGGAGGTAGATCCCTTTGAAGAAACAATGGAGGATGAAGAGACGGCCGAAGTAGAAGTTGATCCAGTTGAAGCTAATGAAGAGTCAACATGGACTGAAGGGGATTCTCAGGAATATATTGAACCACTTATCAGTGAAGAAGTAGAAAAAAACGAAATAGAGATACAAAAGGCAACTGTATTTGATTATATTTTGGATCAATATCCGCCAGAGCATGAATGGATGAAAGAAAAAAACAAATTATTTTTAAATGAGCTTTATTCGAAATATCAATTACCCCAAACCTATCAAGCATTTTTAGAGAGTAAAGAAGAATTAATCTCACAGGGTAAAGGCACACTTTTAGAACAGTTAGAGTCTGTCCAATCAACAAATTGGCATGAGCTTGCACAAGAAGATTTATTAGCCACCTTTGAAGAACGTCAACAAGAAACAGATCAAGAAATTAATGAGTATGCGACGGAACAGTCGTCTAATTGGGAGAAAGCAAAAGAGGAACTAAATAAAGAAGAACAGCGAGTGATTGAAGAAGAAGTACAAAAAATTAAAGAGCGATACGAAAAGAAACGCGACAATGCGTATTCCTTGTGTGTAGCAAAGATCAATAATTTTACTCAGACGAATCAAGAAGCGTTATCGAAAGAAAAAGAAAACTTGTTAAAAGAACGTATTAAAGAACGAAAAGAAGAATTTTACCGAGGTTTGCGTACAGATAAGCTAAAGATTAGCAAAGAATTAAATGAACAACTGAATAAGCTATATCAAACAACGACTGAAGTTCTTATGGAAAAACACGAACAGATCCAGCTAGAATTACAAGTACAAATTCCAAAATGGAAAAAAGAGTATGAAATCCAACAACAAGAATTGAAAGAACAAGAAGAAAAACAACGGCAAAAAGAAAAAGAGCGCGAACAATTAGAACTAAAAAAACGTGAACAGGATCTTGCGGAACAACAAATGGCAATAGAAAAACAACGGTTAAACCAAGAAAAGGAAAAAGAAGCAGCTGCTCGTAAGGAACGTCAAGAACAAATGGATACATTGCGACAAGCTCAGTTAAATTATCTAGCACAACCTCAACCAACGCCTTCAGTAGCTGCTGTTCAAACCCCAATGAACAACCAAACAAATCTAACTCCTTCACCACAGCGTTCCTTTAACGGATGGATGGTGGGATGTATTGCAAGTTTAAGCTTGCTTCTAGGTGGAGGGACAGTATTTGCTTTTAATCATATCAATCAATCTTCACAGGCTGATTCTGTAGCCACAACGGCGTCAATCAAGGAAGAAGCCCAAGAACAAGCAAGAAAAGAGTATGAACAACAATTGGAAGAATTATTGAATCGTACCAATCAGTCAACAACAGAGTCAAGTATGGAAAATAGCAAAGAGAGTGATCCTAGTAAGGCTAAAGAAGGATCAAGCGATTCAACTGTACAATCAAACACTTCCGAAAGTTCAGAATCAAATGAGGTGAAATAATGCGTGTTAGAGAAACAACGAGACGAAAAGACAAACGATTCAATTTAGAAAAGAATAGGTATCTTTCTCATTTCTATCGCTATACTCCTTCAGGAGAAGAGCTACCAGAAAAACATGACAAACGTATTTCTCAAAAGATTTTTTATAGTGGCTTAGCTTATCTTCCTTTAAACTATGTTGTTACAAGAATACCAGAAGCATTTCATCGATTTGAGATTATTCCAGGAAGTTTACAAGGAGTGAATATTTTTCAGTTACAAGAAATGCCGCAGTTATTCCATTTTGATTCAACTGGTTTTTGGAATCCTTTGACCCCAACAACAAGTTTAGGCACACGTTTAGTTGTTTCTACGATTTGTGTTGTTCCAGCTGTACTTATGGGATTGAAAATGGACATGTGGTTTCGTCCTCTAGCAGATGGGCAAAAAGGAGATAACCGATTAAAAACGTTAAAGGAAATCCAACAAATTTATCCGCAAATACCAGAATCAAAGGGAGGTTTTCCTGGTTATGGCGGAATACCAATTACTCATTATAAAAAGTACTGGTATATTCAGACGGATACAGTAAATACTTGTATTGTTGGTACTTCCCGTTCAGGGAAAGGACAGATAGAAGTTTTAGCAACCATTGACAATTTGTCTCGTGCAGAAAGACAAAGTTCAATGGTTGTTAATGATCCAAAAACAGAATTATATGTTGCTAGTAAAGATGAACTAGAAGCTAGAGGGTATGATGTGTATGCATTTAATATCACCGATCCACTGCAATCAATGAGTGATAATCCATTGGCACTCATCGTGAAATACTGGAAGCGAGGAGACATAGACACAGCGACACAGTTAACCAATACTTTCACGAATACGATTTATTATGATGCCAACGCTTCAGACAATAAATACTTTAACGAAAATGCGCAAAAAGCTGTCAATGCGCTTATTTTTGCGTTATTGGAACAAGCGGATCAGACAGGGGATTACTCCAAATTAACACCGAATAATCTCGTCGAACTTCTTTCTGAGATTGGTGGTTTTAATTACCAAGATCCTGATAATGAATTCAAGCAGCTCAATGCTTTAGATGAATTTATGAATCAGTTACCACCTGGAAACATAGCAAAAAAACAATATGGGGCAACAAAAATTGGTTCTGATAAAGCAAAAGGGAATATTTTATCGACGGCAATCACAGGATTGAATCCATTTACCCTAACGAAAATTGCGAAAATGACTTCTCAATCAACCATTGATTATAAGTCCATTGGTTTTCCGAAGTATTTGGATCTCAAACTACACGAGAGTCTGTTAAATCAGCGAATTGTTGTAGAGTTTTATCATCAAGGGGAAAAATTTCATGAGGAACGTGTCAAAGTAGGTTATAGAGGTTTTTGTGAAATCAACTTTGATTGTCATTTAGAGCAGGGAGATCATGTTTGCTTAAAATACGATCATCAAGGAAAAGAATATGTTGCTTGGTATGAGTTTTCTCAAAGAGTATTGAAAGACGAAGAGGGAAATATCGTTTATCGAAAAAAACGAGGAGAAACCCATTTACCAGAATTAGAAAAAGAAGCTGTTCTAACATTAGATGAGGATAAAAGTAACTTATTAGTAGAGTCTATTCGGATGCACTATACCGATAAACCAATGGCTATTTTTATGCTCACACCTGATTATGATCCATCTAACCATATCATTGTTAGTATTTTTCTTAGTCAGTTGTATAAAGAATTATCTACGCAATGTGTTAAGACTAAAGGAGATAAATGTCACCGTAGGATTCATTTTATTTTAGATGAATTTGGGAATATGCCACCAATGGATAATATGGAAGGAATCATGACAGTCACAGCTGGTAGAAGCATGTTGTGGGATCTGTTTATTCAATCCTATCAGCAACTTTATGCGAAGTATGGGGAACAAAACGCAGCGATTATCAAAGAAAATTGTCAGACACATATTTATATTATGTCGACAGACGATAATACCATCGAAGAATTTTCCAAAAAAGTGGGGAATAAGACGGTTGAACAAGAGAACAGTACCACCAATTCATTAGGTATGAATACTCATATCAATCGCAATGTTGATTCAGATCGTATCTTAACTCCTGAAAGAATTTCTACTTTTTTAGAAGGTGAAACGATTGTACTCGCTCCTTTAAAACGACAAGATTTGAAAGGTCATAAAATACGTCCGTATCCTATTTTTAATCATGGGGAAACGAATCTTCCTTATGCTTATCAATATATTGAAGATTTCAATCCATCGTGGGATATCAATGATATAGACATACATTGTACACATGCGGACTTGGATCTTAAGGCTTTACAAATTGATTACGATTATTTTCTACCTGATATCTATGCACGTCGACTTTATCACAATATGCACGATCAAATAGAAGAGGAAGCTAAAGAAAACATTTTTATTAAAATCGTTCAATCTTTAGACAACTCAACGGCACAAAAGTTACTTATTCAATTTTATGAAGAGAAGCAAATAGATCGTTTGCAAGAATACCTTGAAAAATTGCATCAAAATGAAGAAATTACAGAGGTTATAAGGAAACGACTTTTGCTAGAAGCTGAAAAGGCGGTGAAAGAATGATCATTGGAGGAATATTTTCCGGCATTGCCGACTGGTGGTCAGGCTTATTTGGGGATGGGGATGCAGATCCCAAAACCGTAACGAAAGTCTTACAAGATTATGGTAATTATCTGCAGTATCAAGATGTATTCAGTTGGATTTGTAATACTTTTTTATGGGGTTTGATTAAAGGGTTATATAATCTCAATACTTTACTAGAAAAAACAATTTATCAAAGCTTTGATTTAAAAGACTTATTGAACGCTGCTGGTGTTAATGAACTGTTTCAAAGTTTGATTAGTAAGGTATTGGCTCTTTTTTGTGTCGTCACATTAATTTATTTAGGCTTAAAATTTTTTATGAGTAAACATCCACCAAAAATCAAAAATATCTTGGTTAATCTATTTATGGCCATGATTTTGATTTTTGGTGGTAGTTCTTTAATCGATGAAGGGCTAAATATTAGTAAAAACTTTTACGGAGACGTGACTGCAGCAAATAAAGCAGATAAAACTGGATCACCTGCTTTTCAAATTATTCAAAATAATGTGATCGATGTGAGTACGCTACTAGAAACTGATCCGAATAAAGTAGAATCCCTACCAACAGATAAAAGAAATGCTCTCACGGCGAAAAACTTTAAGACAGCAAATATTAATTCAGTGATTATTCCTAAGGAAGCCGCTAAGATGGCGGATGAAGATAAGAGTGGGCTATCAGATATACAAAAGGATCGGCTAAGAGCGTTACAATACCGACTGGAACTGGATGATAATGGAAAAGAAATCCCTGTAGAGATTAGTGATGAGGGGTTAGCAAAATATGTGTATACTTCAGGCTATCGCCGATACATTAGTAGTCCAGGGATTATTTTAGCTGGTGAATCTTCTTTGTCGGTTGCCTATTTATTTATCTTGTTTACGATTGTAACTTGCATTATTGAGCTGGTATTTAAAAAATTCTATTTAGTAATTGCCGCGTCAACGGACTTTGAGACAGGACAACGGATGAAAAGTGCTATAGAAGATATTTCTCAATCCTTCTTGTTATTGGCGTTTACGATTTTAGAATTACGAATCTATACATTAATGCTGTCAGGTATCGGTGATTTGCACGCAGCAGGCAAGATCAACGGATTTTTGTATGTTGTCGCTTTAATTGTACTAACCATTGCGCTATTCAAAGGATCTCAATCTGTTACGAAGATTTTCGGTGTTGATACAAGTCTGAAAAACGGCAGCAATTCTCTTCTTAGCATGTTTGCCTTAGGAAATATTGCGAAAAATGTGGGTAGCGGAGCTAAAAACCTTGCAAGTGCTGGTAAGAGTGGTTTAAGCAATTTAAATGATATTCGTAAAAATGGATTTGGCAATCGAAAAGATGTTACCCTTGATAACGGGGAAGAACAATCAGACGATAAAGCTACAACTGTACCTAATAGTAAGAAAACAGTTTCCGAAATGTTCGGGAAAGCGAAAAATGGTGTTTCTAAAGCCGCAGAAGGTCTTGGTTACGTCAATGAACGTGGGTTAAAAGGAACAGCTGAAGATCTTACAGAAAAAGCCAAAGACACCTTAGAAGAGAAATTAGACGGCACGAGAGCTAAAGAATTGGCTGAAGCTGTGAAGAATCCATCCGAAGCACTAGAAAAACAAATAGAAAAAGCTTCAGAAGTCAAAGAAGGACTAAAAGGTGCGTATGGTGAAGGACAAGTCAATGCAGCAGTAAAAGCTAATACAACAACCGAAAAAGAAAATCAAGAAGGTGCAGCGATTCCTTCAGCCAAAGATCACCAAGATGAGTTGCATTCTAACGAAAATTCAGAAGAAGGACAAAATGGTCAATTACCAAAAACAGATCCAGAACAATATCGTTATAAATCTAACATTAATTCTGAAAATGAAAAGCACATTTCAGATTTACCAAAACGAAATCAAGAAGTACAAACGGATGAGGATTCCATCGATCTGCCAAATGATAATGGAGTCGAAGTTGGAACTGAAAAATCAACGAAAATTGGTTTACCTAAGGCACAAAATTTACCAATGAAAGATAGTCGTTTGAATCAATTCAAGGAGAATGATCAAAGCTTTGTTCACCAATCAACTGCAGGTACTGTTCAAATGAAATCAAGTCGTTTGCCTGAAAATGGGAATTTGACAACTATTTCTTACAATTTATCTGAAAGTGGTGAGACAGAGAATGCGTCCGTTCAAAATATTGTGACAAGAGAAGCTGCACCAAAACCTATTCAAAACGTTCATACAGGTTACAAGCCAGCAAATGTGGCATTTACTGCACCAACAAAAATAAATGTAACAAGAGAAACTAAAAACAGGAACAATGAATTGAAAGAACAACTATTGCGGGATATCAAACAGGATATCAAACCATAAAAGGCCTACAAGTTAGGCCTTTTTTCTATGTATGAAAAGGAGAAATCATTTATGGATAAATATATTAACATGAAAAATCCTCCAAGATTTAGTGGGGAATGGAAGTTTTTCGCCTTTTTCTTTTTAGATCTATTAACGCTTGGTGGTTGCTTTTTTTGGGCGAAAATAGTCAATAATCTTGTCCACTTACCACTCTTTTTTGCACTCTTGAATTATGGCTTATGGATTGCGATAGCTCTAGTGATTGTTTGGCGACCCTATAATAACCCAGGTCAACGCCAGATTTTTGCGATTATCGAATCTATTTTTTTTACGGACAAGAACCATTACCATGCCCTAGATCCTAACCGAAATTATCATGGTACGTATAAGGAGGATGAATAAATGCGAGTCAAAGGACAAAACTCTGTTGATAAGAAATCCATTTTTCAGTTTGGAAAACCAGAAGAACGATCGATCTTGGATTTATTTCCTTATAAATCCTGTACAGAAGAGGGGGTCTTAGTTACTAAAGAAGATCATTTTCAACGTTATTATCGTGTAGTTTCCACTGACGTGGAGGGATTAAATGAACAAGAGAAACTGGAACGAATGAATCAGTTGACCACCGTCATGCGTACGTATGTGCCAACAATTAAGTTAGTTAGTTTGACCACAGAAACGGATCTAACGGAGCAAATCGTACAAAAGCGGCAGTTATTAGATAAGAATCGTATGGAACAATCCTTAGGAAGAAATCTACAGCGATTAAGAAAATATGAAAAGAAATTAGTAGAGGAAATCCAGGAATTAAAACGAGCAGAACAAGAACGTCCTGACTTAAGCTTCTTTTTCATCATTGAAGGAAAGACAATCAAGGATTTACAAACCAGAAACCGTCAGTTAATGCGATCTAGTGGCATTTTAGGGTTAAAACCACTCTACAAAAAAGAATTGATCAAGATTCTTTATCGAATGAATAATATGAATGATGAGTAGGAATGGAGAAGAGAGAATGAAATATCTGTTGATATGGTTAGAAAAAGATGTTCCGAAGGAAGAGACCACTAGAAAATTTCCTCACACTTTAAGCCTGGGTAAGTTGGGAAAAGGGCAATCTTTTAACCAAGTAAAGAATCAAACAAGAAGAGGTGACTGTACATGTTAGAAGCGATTAAAACAGCTTTTTCACCACAAAATGATCAAAAAGTACTTGATCCATTAAAGCAACTAGGAAATCGGGAAATAGAAATTTTAAAATCCAAAGGGTATGATTTAGATTTTTTAAAACAAGTGATGCCACAAGGTGGATTAAATTTCGATGAAGAGTATGTGACCTATGGAAATGGTTATTCACGGTGTGTGACAGTTTATCACTACACAAAAAATCCAACGCTTTTTTGGTTGGCAAATCTCATGAACAATCCTCATACAGTGGCCACACTAGATGTTAGCACAGATGAAAAGCAAAAAGTGATTGATCAAATCAACCGCGCATTAGATGAATTAAATGATCGATCAGATAATGAACGAAAAGCGACTGACCGAAATAAAAGTGCGGAAGAATACCTGGAACTAGCGGAATATGCCCGAAAGTTGACTTCTAATGGGGAAATTTCTAAACAAGTCAAAGTGAGAGTACATGTTTACGGAAATACGATCCAAGAAGTGGATGAACGGGCGCAGGAACTGATCGAAAATCTAAAAGGGATGGATTATCGTGCGGTGACTTATCTGCATAAAACCAAACGAGATTGGCAATCGATGTTTACCATGTTCGATGAACAAGCTGAATGGTTCGGAAATATCAAAGGGCAATCACTACCATCGTTAAACATTGGCGGAGGTTTCCCGTTCCACCACCAAACGCTAAAAGATCCAGGAGGTACACAATATGGGGAAACCATGACAGGCGGCCCATTTGTCTGGAACGCGACGTATAAAAATAGTGTACGGTTGTCTACTAATACCTTGCTTCTAGGAATGATGGGAGCTGGTAAATCAACCGTTCTTAAAATGATCGCGGAAGCCCATTTAGCTGCAGGAGACTTTATTTGGGGCTTTGAAAAGGGAAAAGACTTTATTCCTTTCTTAAAGGAATATAACGGTATTATGGTGCGTTTAGACGGATCTGACGGGATGATCAATCCTTTAGAGATATTTGCCACACGGACGTATGATGAAGCTTCCAGTTTATATGACGATGGATCAGTCAAAGATTTGAAGATCAATGAAGCAGCATCCTATCAAACGCACTTAGACAAAGTAGTCTATCAGGTACAGTTAGTGAGTCCTCAGCTAAAAGGAACGATGAAAGCAGAATTTAAGACCTACTTAAATCGTTTTTATGAAGAGTATGGAACAGTACCACGCGGCTTTACTTCCTCAAATTCGCGTTCAAATACTGATACGCAAGTCACAGGTAAAGATCCAGAAGCTTATCCGACGTTCAAAGAATTTTTAGACTTTTTAGGACAACTGGAATTACCAGGTGCTTCCCAAGAGAAAAAGAATAGAAAAGAAGAAATGGAATCCATCGTAGAATCCTTATGTGAGACGTATGGCATGATTTTTGATGGTCATAGTACGATTCGACACCTTGACCAACAACAGTTGGTCTTTTTTGACATTGACTCTATTACAGGCTTAGATCGAGGGGTACAACAATGTCAAATGTACATGGCTATGACGTTGATTTGGAATCAGGCATTGATTCAAGGAAGAAGACAACGACGTTTAATTAAAGAAAAACAAATGGAAGAACAAGACTTCAAACGCTTCTTGGCGATGATTGATGAGTGCCATAATGCGATTAATCCAGATTTTATTGAAACGGTAAATTATGTCACAAACTTTCAACGAGAAATGCGTAAAGTAGAAGCAATGACTGTTTTAGCTACACAATCCCCACAAGAAATGGTGCCAGAAAATATGTCTTCTGATAACTTCTCGAAACTGAAGAAAGTCTTTGAATTTTCTTCTACGAAGATCTTTATGCGTATGGATGAATCTATTTTACGTCATATAGAAGGATTAGTTGGTAAATCAATGACGAACTCAGAACTAGAATCCATTCCTCAACAAAATCAAGGAGACGCTGTGATCAATTTTGGCTCAAAAGAAACCATTCGTGTTCATTTTAGTCCGAACAAACGTCAATTAAAATTGTTTGATGGAGGAAAATAATGGAAAACCAAAATGAAAGTTTAATCAAGCAGTATGTTAAGCGTCGTGCAAAGCGACGCTTATTTTTGTGGTTGTTTGGTACTTCTGCAGGTTTGATTACTATTTTGATCACTGTGTACGTGACCCTTTTTCTAATACTGGCGGCGGGTTCGATTGATAATTCTGATTCAGATTCAAGCAGTGGTGGCGAAGCTTTTGGCGAAGCTTTTACAGGAGAATATTCGGAAGGATTACCCATTTATAAAGAAATCAAAGGAAGAGGCCCTTTTTCTGATGAGATTGCGCAATATGCTGTAGGTGCAGCAGTGAAATATAAATTATTACCAAGTGTGATCCTTTCGCAATACGGTTACGAATCAGCGTTTGGTACGTCGGCGTCCGCAAGAAATGATCTCAACTATTTTGGGATTACGTGGTTCGATGGCTGTTTGTTTCCTAAAGGAACTGCACGAGGAATTGGTGGTATTGAAGGTGGCTGGTACATGAAGTTTCCCAACTCAAAAGCTGCATTCTCCTATTACGGCTTTATGGTAGCCACACAATCAAATTTTAATGCATGTGTAGGAAATAAAAGCCCTGGCGCAAGCTTATTGATCTTAGGACGAGGTGGTTATGCCGCTGCAGGAATTACTGAAGATAGTCCGTATTATACAGGGTGTATGTCAATTATTACTTCTAATAAGTTAACCGAATATGATGAATTCGCGATCAAACATTGGGGTGAAGGTAACAATAACAATGGCACAATTACTGGTGAATGGACGAATCCATTCCCTGGCAGCAGTTTAGATAAAAGTTCCTTTAGCGGTGGGCAATTATTTGGAACGAATCCAGGGGGAGAGTTCCGACCAAATGGTTTCCATGACGGATTAGATTTTGGTTCAGTCGATCATCCAGGAAGTGAAATTCACGCGGTGCATGGAGGAAAAGTCGTGTACGTTGGTAATCCTGGTATTTCAGGTTTAGGTGCATGTGTGATCGTGATTAATTACGACGGTTTGAATATGGTGTATCAAGAATTTGCGAATAGTACAGGAAATTCTCGTGTGAAGGTAGGCGATCAAGTAAAAGTTGGTCAAGTAATCGGGATACGAGATACAGCACACTTGCATTTAGGGTTCACTCGCATGGATTGGCGTCAAGCACAAGGACACGCATTCACAGATGATGGTACATGGATTGATCCATTACCATTTTTGAATAGCAGCAAAAAATAGATCAGGAGAAAAAATATGGAAAATAAAACTTTAAAAATCGTCTTAACAGCTGCAATTAGCGTTAGTTTAATCGGCAATATCGCGTTGTTTTGGCAGCTTAAAGAAGAACAAGAGACAAATACCTTTAAAATTGAAGAAGTGGCTAAAAACGCGTCTGAGAAGCTCAAAAAAAATTCCTCTGATGCACAGGTGAAGATCGACAAGTTAAATCAAACCATCAATGAGAAAAACCAAGAAATCGATCAGCTGAAGCAACAAGATGGCACAAAAGCAAAAGAGGAAGTCACTGAAGCACAAAGAAAGACGGCAGAAGAGTTCGGTCAATTGGCCATTGATAAATCATTAAGCAGAAATGAATTAACGGAAAAACTAAAAGATGTCGCAACCCAAGAAGTGATCGACAAATTAAGTCCTGCAGACGATGATCACCAACATGATGATTACGGAAGTTACTCTTTTACATTAGGTGACGTGCAAACTTACGCTCAAACAAGCAGTGTAAAAGAGGAACAAAATTTTGTGGTATTTGTTGATTATACAATCGGCAATCCTCAATTCAAAGATGTCAAACCGCAAAAAATAAAAGGTGGATTAACTGTCACTGAAAAACAAGTAGATGGTCAATGGAAAGTCACAGACTTTAGTTATTTCACTCGTTAGGAGGAAGAAAATGAGTAAGAAAAAAGGAGCAAGACCACGTTTCAAAAAACGGAAAAGTTATCTTATATGGCTGGGAATCTTTATGATTCTCGGCTTTTTAATTCTTGCTAGTCCGATTTATACGCATAAGAAGGTAGACATACCAGATGAGGTAAGCACGAACGCATTTTTAAACACGAAGGAACTGACGATGGTTTCAAAAGAAAAAGGAGCGAACCAGCAATTAGTTTTTGAATTTGCGATCGACGATGAAGATCAAAGCTTATTAAAAGAACTGGCTAATCTTAATTATCGCGTAGAAGTAAAGACAGCTAAAGGGGATTATCAAGCAATAAAAGCCAAAGTGATTAAGGTGTCTGATGATTATTTTGCAGTGAAGCTATCGCATGTACCAGAAGAATATATTGCTATGCGATTAACTATTATTCCTGAAAAAATTGATCCAAAGGTGGATATGCAAGAACCGCAAGATCTGATTTTTTATATTCACGAAGATAAGGTCAAAGATCACGTGAAAGACGAAGATTATGAACAACATGCGATCAATTACAAAGTGAAAGGATACAAGAAAGAACAAAAAGCAGCACAAAAACAAATTGAATCCTTCCAAGCAACCATTGATTTGAACGAAGAATTAGTGAAGAAACTAAAAGATCAATTGCCTTATCAAGTCGCAGACGATCAGGAAAATACTGAAAATAAGATTAATAGTTACCAGCAAGAAATTGAAACATCGAAAACGCAAATGAAAGATCAAGAAGAGAGCATTCAAAAACTTCAAGAAAAAATTGATCGTATGACAAAAGAAAATATTTAGAAGAATAGGTGGAGTAAAAGAAATGAAGCGAGCGAACTTGGTCGGCAAAGATACTTTCGCTGAGCAGAAAGTATTGATTAAAGCCTATCTCAAAGTTGTAAAAGCTAAAGAAATATGTCAAGAAGTGAATTTGTCTAACACAACAATATCTGAGTTGAAGAATGGTAGAAAGAGTTTAGATACCTTAAAATTCAGATCCTTTGAAGCTCTATATATAGCTGCTAAAAAATATTTTACAGCTGATAACAAATAAAAAACAGGAGTATTTTATGTGAAAAAAGTATATAAAAAATGCTTATGAATCAGCTATATCACCTTAACCATTTGTTAATGAGATGGGAGAAAACATTAACCACGATTCTAACGCAAACATCAAGCACATAAAACATTTAACACTCCTCCTTTCTGGCTGAAGATTTCAACCAAACAGGAAGACAGCGTATCAATTATAGCATACACTTTTTCTTAAATTCATTTTTCATATGACAAAATATTTCCTTCTAATCGACAAAGTTAGAAGGATTTTTTATTGTCTAAATACACAAATAACCTTAATTTATAAGGGAGCATAAGGAAACGTGGGAACACTTTTTAAAAAAAGTGTTCCAATAGGCTGTGCCTATTACGTTTCTCAAAAATAAATGTGGGAACAAAATATTTAAAAATAGGATAGTGAAAGGATAGTGAAGGA
>SKEV01000335.1_pt1 | contig 26113 bp, 29 predicted proteins | sample 4819531 | NCBI WGS metagenome assembly SKEV01 (sample SAMN11008800, study PRJNA524170) | human gut metagenome | biome: Human fecal sample; material: Feces; isolation source: fecal sample from pouch patient p9, p28 | host: Homo sapiens | place: Israel: Tel-Aviv | collected 2016-08-01 | reverse complement strand
GGATTTCGGGATTGTGTTTGGTGCGTTCGCCGGGGCGTTATTTGTGGCAACGATGCCGCAGGCGCTTTCAGCCTGGCGGGTGGCGGCGCATTTTCTGGTGTCGTTCATTGTCGGCGTGCTGGGAGCGCGTGTGCTGTCTGCCTGGATAGCGGCAAAAACAGGTTATGACGGCACATCGGCAGATGCGCTGTGTGCGGTGCTGGTGTCAGTGGTGTCGGTGAAAATTCTGTCGTTTATCCACCAGCAGGATATTGCATCTTTGATGTCCGGCCTGTTCTCCCGCCTGAGGGGCGGAGGAGGCGGCAATGTTAAGTAACCTTCCCGGATTGCTGAATGTGGCGTCATGCACGGTTATAGTGCTGACGCTCTTTTTTTATCGTCGTCGTGACTCCAGACATAAGCCGCTGATGTCATGGCTGGCTTGGCTGCTGATGACGGTATATGCGCTTCCGCCGCTTGCCTTTCTCTGCGGCACCATTATTCCCGGTAACTGGCTGGTGGTGTTTTTTAACCTGCTGTTCTGCGTGCTGGTAATACGCGCACGCGGTAACGTTTCAAAAATCCTTGTATTACGAAGGCGGTGATATGAAGTCGAAAGATGAAATTTTTGACGAAGTTCTGGGAAAAGAGGGCGGTTACGTCAATCACCCGGATGATAAAGGCGGTCCGACCAAATGGGGCATTACTGAAAAAATCGCCCGCGCGCACGGATATCAGGGCTATATGCGTGACCTGACGCGCGGGCAGGCGCTGGAAATACTCGAGGCGGATTACTGGTTCGGACCACGTTTTGACCAGGTGGCAACTCTGTCGCCGGATATTGCTGCAGAGTTGTGCGACACGGGCGTGAACATGGGGCCGTCAGTTGCAACCAAAATGCTGCAACGCTGGCTGAACGTATTCAATCAGCAAGGTAAGTTGTACCCGGATATGGACACAGACGGGCGTATCGGCCCACGTACCATTAATGCGTTACGCGCCTATCTGTCAAAACGTGGTAGAGATGGCGAATTGGTGATGCTGACCGCGCTGAACTGTACCCAGGGCGAACTCTATCTGGAGCTGGCAGAGAAGCGAGAAGCCAACCAGTCATTTGTCTACGGTTGGCTGAAACAACGCGTCATTGTATAGCTGGATTTAGATAGATTATAAAAAATCACCTATGTTATAAGTTTTAATAATGTTTTTTAAAATGGATAGGGTGTTGTGAAAAATTAAAATGATTAAGCATGTATTGTTGTTTTTTGTTTTTATATCATTTTCTGTTTCAGCAAACGATTTCTTTAGAGCAGACTCCAGAACACCTGATGAAATAAGACGTGCGGGAGGGCTTTTACCAAGAGGGCAGCAGGAGGCTTATGAGCGCGGAACTCCAATTAACATCAATCTGTATGAGCATGCTCGCGGAACAGTAACGGGGAACACCAGATATAATGATGGGTATGTATCTACCACGACAACGTTGAGACAGGCTCATTTAATAGGGCAGAATATACTTGGCAGTTATAATGAATATTACATATATGTAGTTTCACCAGCACCCAATTTATTTGATGTGAATGGTGTGTTAGGACGGTATAGTCCATATCCCAGTGAAAACGAATTTGCTGCATTAGGAGGGATTCCCTTATCACAAATTATAGGCTGGTATAGAGTATCTTTTGGTGCGATAGAAGGGGGAATGCAGCGAAACAGGGATTATCGAGGAGATTTATTTCGAGGGTTAACGGTTGCACCTAATGAAGATGGCTATCAACTTGCAGGGTTTTCGAGCAATTTCCCAGCCTGGAGAGAAATGCCATGGAGTACATTTGCTCCTGAACAGTGTGTGCCGAATAATAAAGAATTCAAAGGAGGGGTGTGCATTTCAGCGACAAATGTGCTATCGAAAAATGATTTGATGAATTTTAAAAAACTCTTAAAACGCAGGCTGGCGTTAACGTTTTTCATGAGCGAAGATGATTTTATTGGTGTGCATGGAGAAAGAGATGAGCTCTAAGAAAATAATTGGTGCTTTTGTTTTGATGACTGGCATTCTGTCTGGTCAGGTATATGCTGGTGTAAGTGAACACTTCAGGAATATTTGTAATCAAACCACTGCAGATATTGTGGCAGGAGTGCAACTGAAGAAATATATTGCTGATGTAAACACAAATACTCGTGGGATCTATGTGGTAAGTAATACTGGAGGTGTTTGGTATATTCCGGGTGGACGGGATTATCCGGATAATTTCTTAAGTGGAGAAATCAGAAAAACTGCAATGGCGGCCATCCTCTCAGATACGAAAGTTAATTTGTGCGCAAAAACATCTTCAAGTCCAAATCACATTTGGGCTATGGAATTAGATAGAGAGTCATGAGTGTCAGTTGTTTTTTGATGGTGTTTATTTTCCCTGTGTAAGGAGATTTTTATTTATTGAGAAAATCTAATATGTGGATTAATTATGTCAGAAAAATTTAGTCATCGTAGTGAAAATAATCTTGATGGCGTTAAACGAGAACTGGTTGCTGTGGTTCGTCGTGCTCTGGAACTAGAAGTGCGCAAAACTGCGCAAAAAAGTTCGCAGAAAAAATCTGCGCTGACTGCCCAAAAGCGGAACGGAAAATCTCAGAAAAAAAAGCCAGTATCCGATGCGTGCCTGAATGAGGGCGACACAGAGGAATTTTCGTTCTGTCCTGCTGAATTCGGCATTTCTGACCAGCAGGCTAAGTTTGCGATGCTGGTTGCTCAGGGGAAAAAACTGGCCACAGCTTACCGTGACGCAGGATATTCAGATTTAGGTCAGGGGCTGTACGCAAATGCCAGTCGCCTGATAAGAAATGATAAGGTTTTTCGTGCCATCAGTTACTTTCGCAATCAGTACCAGAAACGCTATACCGCAGACCTGGATTTACTGGTGAGTCAGTTGATGACCATTGTCCAGGCCGACCCCAATCAGCTTGCCCAATTTCGCCGTGTTAACTGCCGTTATTGCTGGGGCGAGAATCACCTCTACCAGTGGCGTGATATTGCAGTATTCGATAAGGCAGCGGCACAGGCCTCCAGAGATGGCAAACCCGAGCCAGAATATGGAGGCCTCGGCTTTGTTGATAATGCCATACCCAATCCGGATTGTCCGAAGTGCTGCGGTGAGGGAACGGGACAGCTTTATATGGCTGATACCACTCTGCTTGATGGGGATGCGCGGCAATTATATGCAGGGGTAAGGCTCGGGAAATTTGGTGTTGAGATCCTGCTGGAGGATAAGGCTGCCGCCCGGCGCGAACTTATCAAGCTGATAATGGCGACGAAAGGAAGTTCTGCTGGTGGTGCAACTGACAGTCGCAATGATCTGGAGCTTGAAGGACTGAGGCTTCGTAACGAAAAGCTGCGCACTGAGATTGAAAACCTCAAAAAAGGCGTGGGTGGTGAGAATAACGAAATAATTATCCACAACTCTCTGCCGATGCCGGGAGTGGATAATGTCGATTGAAATCTACCTCCCAAAACCTCATGAGGGGCAAATAGCTGCATGGACGGCGGCAATAGAGGAACGCTTCCACGCGGTATGCTGTGGTCGTCGCTGGGGTAAAACGGTGATGCTGGTGAACATCGCTACCAGTTTCGCTACGCGGAAATTTGCCGTTCCTACCACCGGGCAACTTATCGCGGGTAGGGTGGGGATTTTTACCGCACAATACCGCCAGTACCAGGAAATCTGGGATGAAATTAGCGCCGTTCTGCAACCGCTGATCCTCAGCCAGTCAAAAAATGAAAAGCGCATCATTCTCCGTAATGGGGGGCGCATCGACTTTTGGGTAACGGACAATAACAAACTGGCCGGGCGTGGGCGTAAATATCACGCTGTGCTGATTGATGAGGCTGCATTCACTAAATCGCCGGAAATGCTCGAGGAAATCTGGCCCCGCGCTATACGCCCGACGCTTGTCGATTACCGTGGCTGTGCGTGGGTTTTTTCCACACCAAACGGTATCGACGAGAGCAATTTTTTCTACGCGATATGCCACGATGAATCCCTGGGATTTATCATGCACCATGCGCCAACTTCATCGAATCCGTTTATTCCGAAAGAAGAACTGGAGGAAACGGAAAAGAAATCCGATCCGCGCGTCTGGCAGCAGGAATATCTTGCAGAGTTCGTGGACTGGTCCAAAGACGCGTTACTCGATGTCGATAAGCTGCTGGTGGACGGTCAGCCGATTGAGATGCCGCCGTACTGCGACATGATTTTCGCAGTGATGGATACGGCGCTGAAAGGCGGGACCGAAAATGATGGTACTGGCGTGGTGTATTTCGCTTATGAGTCAACGTATTCGGACGAGCCAAAACTGACGATTATTGACTGGGATGTGACGCAAATTAAAGCGTCATTGCTTCCTGAATATATCCCCGGCGTTTATGACAACCTTGAGCGCCTCGCGAAATTATGCCGTCCGCGTCTGGGCAGCCAGGGAATTTTTATGGAAGACGCCGCGATGGGGGCAATCCTCAACCAGAAGGCGGAAACCGAAGGCTGGGATATGACGCCGATTAAATCGGCACTAACCAGCAAGGGCAAAGATGAACGGGCGGTGATGGCATCCAGCTACCACTATCAGGGGGTGTGCAAAATCGTCCGGGAGGCTTACGACAAGACCGTTTCATTCAAGCGCACCACCGCAAACCACCTCATAAAACAAATCGCCGGATTCCACCTGGCGGATAAAGACGCGCATAAACGTGCTGATGACCTTTTCGATTGTTACACCTATGGGTTGATCATCGCGCACGGTAATTACGCGGCGTTGTAAAAAATCAGGATATTTTTGATGGCAGAGATCGAGATTACTGGCGGCCTCGGTTCAGCACTGATGCGTATTCTTGAGGCTGAAGAAATTCAGCCGGGAACCGATATTGGCTATGAATTGTGTAAGCTGCTGTGGCAATTCCATCCTCTGGGCGGAAAACTTGTCGAAAAACCCATACTGATGGCGATGTGTAAGCCGCGACAGTATAACGTGGAGACAGATCCTGACGAGAGGGTTGTGCGGCGTTTCCAGGAGGTATGGGAACGTATGAGGGTCAACGAGAAGATAAAAAATCTGTTTTTTCTGTCTCGTTGCTACGGTGCTGCAGCGATCGGCGTGGGCACCGACAGTGTTTCATGTCGTGAGCCGCTTCCGACATTCGGGCTGACAGAAGAGGATGTGTATATCAACGCGTGGGATCCGTTGAACGCTTCCGGTTCGATGGTGACTGACCAGAACCCAAACAGTCCGTTTTTCCAGGAAGCCAACAAAAGGCTGAAGATTGGCGGAAAAGACTGGCATCCGTCACGCACACTGAAAATCTTCAACGGCACACCGATTTATCTGGAGTTTCAGAGTTCATCGTTCGGATTCACCGGACGAAGTGTGTTTCAGCGCGTTCTTTATTCCCTGAAATCCTATATCAACACGATGGAGGCGAATGATCTCGTTAGTCAGAAAGCGGGCGTACTGGTAGCTAAAGTTGTGCAGAACGGTTCGAAAATGGACGGGATCATGGCTGCTGCCACGGGGCGTAAAAGGGAAAACGTGAAAGCCGCCAAAAATAAAGGCGTGTTGAGTATTGGAAAAGACGAAGACGTAAGTTCACTGAACCTGCAAAACATCGACGGGGCGCTGAATACTGCCCGCGACAATATCATTGCTGATATTGCCGCCGGGAGTGACGTTCCGGCCATTATTATCAAGGAAGAAGCATTCAGTAACGGATTCGGTGAAGGTAAGGAGGACTCGAAAGCCATCAGCCAGTATATCGATGGTGTACGCCAGCAGATTGAACCTGTGATGGATTATTTCGAACGCCTGGTGCAGTACATCGCCTGGAACGAGGAATTTTATCAGTCGCTGAAAAATGATTACCCGGACATCATAACCGAGGACTATAAAACCACGTTTTACCAGTGGCGGCGCGAGTTTACCGCGACGTGGCAGGAGCTGGTGGAGGAGTCGCCGGACAAACGCCGGGAAAGCGACAGTAAAGTGATTCAACAGGCGATAGCACTTTTCTCTGCCGTGTCGCCACAGGTTGATCCTGAAAACCGTGCCGCCGTCACTGAATGGCTGGCAAGCCTTGTTAATGCCACGCAAACCTATGGCGAAGCTCCACTCATCATTGATGTGGACGCGCTGGCGAATTATGAACCACCGAAGCAGGAGACGCCTGATGGCAATTTCCAGCCGGGCGGTGAGGAAGAAGAAACGGATCAGGACGCTGTATGAGGTTCTGACGGATGCCGTTAACTACTACGTAAATCACGGGTGGGATAGCGAAAAATCATTGCTCGAATGGTGCCGGAAACTCCGTGTAGCCGCTCAGCGAGAAACCCCTGATGATACCGTAGCCAGAAAACATCTCACCGCTATCTACAGCCGTCTTGTCATCGACGGCGGGGCATTACGGGATCAGCCTCCTGAGGGCCCTAAAAAAATCACTGTTGAAAAACTGAAACCTGAGTTTCGTAAGGAACTCGACAGGCGAATTTTCGCCAGTGCCAACCTGATAAAACTCAACCGCGAACAGGCTATCGAGAAAACCATACAGCGTTTTCAGGGATGGGTTACGTCCATTCCGCCTGACGGGGTGAGCGAAATTGATCGCCGGGAAGTGAAGTCCGGTTTTCAGAAGTCCGTGAAGGATATGGATTTTATCAGTCGCCGGGTGGCAATTGACCAGGGACATAAGCTGGCGAGCAACGTTAAGTATCTGCTGGCTGTTCAGAGTGGTGCGATTGCTCTGCGCTGGCATTCTAACTGGCGGCGTCCGGGCTACAAATACCGACAGGACCACAAAGAGCGCGACGAGAAAATTTATCTCCTCCGCAATTCGTGGGCGCTGGAGCAGGGGCTGATTAAGCCCGTATATGGTTTTTATGACGAAATCACTGCTGCCGGGGAGGAGGTTTATTGCAGTTGCGATGCACTGCCGATCTACGCCCCTCAGAAACTACCCGACGAATTTTTAACGGAGAAGGGCAAACGTGAGTTTAACCGAGCTTGAAGTGGCAGAACGCATCAGGGACGGAACCGTACCGTCTCCAGTGAAATTCTCCAACATGTGGCTGGTGAATTTGCGAATAACCGGAACCGGGCTTGCCTATCGCGCCGGGCTGAAAGAGCACGTCTGGCGTGATCCAAAGCTCTATCTGAACGAGGAGTTTTTAAGGCGATGCAATGGCCTTCCGGTTATCGCAAACCATCCTGACGACGCAGTTCTGACGGAGGAGGATTTTAAATCGCGGATCGTCGGTAGCGTCATGCTGCCGTATATCCGGGGTGATGAGGTATGGGCGGTGTGCCGCGTTTACCTCCAGAGCATTGTTGAAGAAATCGCTGAGGGAGATGTTTCGACAAGCCCGTCGGTGGTGTTCAACAGCACATCAGGAAATGTGGAAGTACAGGAAGGTGACACCAATTTTTTAATCGAAGGCGTACCTTTCCTTGTTGATCACATCGCCCTGGTGACGAAAGACCACGGCTCGTTGGGCGTGTGGGATAAAGACCGGATCCCCGCAGGGGTTGAAGTGACAAATACAGGTGAAATTGAGATGGAAAAAGAAGAACTCCAGGCCCTGTTACAGGGGGTGGTGAATGATGCCCTGAGCGGCATTAATCAGAAAATCGATGGAGTCGTCACGCGCATGGACTCACTGGAACAGCGGGACAAAGCGCGGGCGGATGCTGAAGAGCTGGCGAAAAAAGAGGCCGAAGAAAAGGCCAAAGCTGATGAAGCTGCGGCAAAGGAGGCGGAAGAAAAAGCCAAAGCTGACGAGGCGGCAGCCAAAGACGCTGAGGAGAAAGCAAAGGCTGATTCCGAAGCGGAAGAACAGCGTAAGGCTGACGAGGAGGCAGAAAAAGAACGCAATGACTCTGCCCTGGCAGAAGCGCAGGCAAAAGCCGACTCCGCATTCAGTGCCTGCGGTAAAAACGCGCCAGCACCGTTTTCTGGTGAAAATGCGCTGGACTACCGCAAGCGTGCGCTAATCGCTATGCAGAAACACTCTCCGGCACATAAGGACGTCAATATTCGCGCGATTGCGGATTCAGCTACGCTGGCTGTGCTTGAGGACGCAATTTTCAGTGCCGCCCGTCAGTCCATCGAAAAAGAAATGATGAGTACGCAGGGGCAACTGCATAAACGTATCCGCAACGATGAAGCCGGGCGTCGCATTACTGAATATCAGGGCGATCCGAACGTCTGGCTGAGTGCTTTCAAAATTCCGGGGCGTCGTCTGGCAAAAATTAACACTCAAGGGAGCCTGAACAATGGCTGATATTAACTTTCATCCGTTTAAAAACCGTGGAGCATTTGGTGGCCTTTTTAACGTCGAATCCCGTGGGCTGATGCAGGGGGATGCGCAGGATGATCCGGCAATTCGTCTGCAACTTTGCTCCGGTCGACTGGACAGCAAAATCACTGAACCGGTATGGGGTGGCGTTGGAGTTATGGAGTGCATTGCTCCCGCGAAAGACAGCGTTAACGGCGCGGTAATTAAACAAGCCACGAAGGACGCTTGTAACGCCTTTACTGTCTTTAATCAGGCATTTCATGGCATTACCACGCCGGATAATCCGGTGCCGTTATATCTCGCGGGTGGCTTTGTTCACTATTACCGCGTTGGCTCAGGTGCCCGCATTCCTCTCCCTGTCAGTGCAGAAGTTGTTGCGCTGGCTGATGGAAATAACACCGTTGCTGCCAGTGGTTTTGTGTGGGATCTGACGAAAAACATGGTTGATGTTTATTCGGGATCACCCGGCGCTAATCCGAAAGTGGATATTAAGCTGCTGATGATTTCAGTTGACGGAAACCTGACGGTGAAAAAAGAGGATGGCGGTAACGTTGTCTGGGAAATCGGCAAACCGTGCGGCCTGTTTTTAATTTAAGGGGATATTAATTAATGAGCGCATTTACTCCTGCGACTACTATTGTGTCGCCGTCAATGGTGCTGCCGGAAATGATCGTGCAACAGAGCATGGCTTCCGGGGCGTTTGAAGTCCTGGCTGGTGGTGCTCCAGCGGTAAAAATCAGTTCCAGTGATTTGATGGTCTATCAGAAATATCTGCGCATGACCTCGCAGGCGCAGGTCAGCCAGTCTCTGCCGGGTCAGTTACCGTCTTCCAGTATCTCTGGCGGCTATGACGGAATGATGACTTACCGAATTTCTTCCCGCTCGCAATACAGCTATCTCGATACTGATGCAGCAGATCGCTGGGGCTATTCTCTGATTGAAGGCCTGCGCCTGGCTAACCGTCAGGGACACGCTCAAATGTTGCGTAATATGCTGCTGTATGGCGTGAATGCAGCTAATAACGAGGGGATCACCAACTCCCCGAACGCAGTGACGCTGAATCTGGGCAACGACAGCAAAGGGAATGATTCATATACCACCTGGGATTCCGGTGAGATGGCTAAATTTATGCTTGGCCTGATTGCTGACCAGAAAACCCGCATGTTGCTGCTGGGGCAGCCATTAACGACTGTTATTCTGAGCCCACAGCGATTCATGAAGGCTCTGGAGTGGACAGGAATTGTTGAGCTGACCAGTTATCAGCGTCCTGGTGGTGGTACCGGAACGGTGGGAACGATGGTTAAAGATGTCGCCGATAAGGCGACAGGCGACGACATCATTTTCTGCCAGGACGACACGCTGATCGGTAAAGGCGCTGGTGGTAATGACCTGATCATCGTTACGAACCCGACGATTGAGGTTCCGGAAGCGCGTCACACCATTAACACCAATATTTTCTCCACGCTGGTACCTAACCAGCAGGCCGTCAACGTGATGTTCTGTGATATGGCAGCGCCGACGGAAATCCCGTCCCCTATGCCGGATGGCGGCCTGACCACGTTGTATACCATGCGCGCGACGCCGGGCTGGAACTTCCGCCCTGAGGGGATCACCCTGTTGTCTGCCAAATACGCATAAACGTTCAATCTGATAATGCGGGGAGCTAAATGCTCCCCTTTTTTGTGGGAAAAATTTATGAAGATCTACATCGCTAACTGCTCACGTCAGCCGCACACGTTCAACTACAAACTCCCCGAAAAAACGCAGTCGTTCGGTGTGACAATTCCGTCCGGACGTCAGCATATGATCGAAAATCAGTCCGATATTATCGACCACATCATCCGACAGCATGAGCCTTACGGATTCCAGCGTTGTGACAAGGTGGACAAGAATTTTTCCGGTATCTGCTATTCCATCGATAAACCTGTGAGCGTCGGTCGCATTGAGGATTGCGCGGAGCAGAAAACGGAAAATCTGGAATCCCTGTCAGAAGAAATTCTCGCAGCCAGCGCCGTATCGCTGAATAACGCAGTGGATCAGGCAGTGATTCAGAGTGGCGAAAAACCTCAACCGGGTGGCATTGAAATGGAAATCACCGGGGAAGCGATTAACACTGAACAGGAAAATCCGCCCAGCACAAAGCGAAATATTAAGGTTAAAAAATAATGACCTTGCGTCCGTCACTGGAGGGATTTATTCGCTTTGTTCGTGACGACATGAAAGTACCGGTTCATGCTATTGCTGACGATGATCCGACGCTGGAATGTTGCTTTCAGTCTGCGATGGAGCTAATCCCTCATGATCAGGGGCTGGAGCGTTTACCCATCATCTATGTGCGAACGGTTTATAACGCTGCCGCCTCATTTCTCCTGAATTTCGCTCCCGGCTCGTGGTTTGCCGACCTGAGAAAAAAACTCAACCTTGGGAAACTGGCTACCGGGCTTGTCAGTGCGGCAGCAGACCAGGGGACATCGGGTTCGATCACCATCAGCGATGCGCTGAGTAATCTGTCTTTGCTGGATTTGCAGATGTTACAGGATCCGTATGGACGACAGGTTGTTGCGGTGCTGATGCAGATGGGCACGGTATGGGGTTACACGCCATGAAATTTTGTTTTGGGGTTATCGACCAGCCGTATGACTACGGCGACGAACCGGGAAAAACCACGTTTGACGTGGCCTGTGACCTCGAGGAACGATACGAAATTTTTACGCACTTCTGGGAAATGCATAAGGACGAGATTATCCAGGAGGCAGGTACTGAACTGGCGTACCAGTTGGTCAATCACTTCAAGTATAAGGCTCCGCTACCTGGCGAGCATTTTCTGGAAGGGACCGGGAAGATTTTCCATATATTTCTTGAAACCGAAGAAATGGCCGGAATGACGATCAACGGAAATCAGGTCCCAACCCAGGCTGCGTTACTGGGTGTTAACTCAAGGCTTAAGGACAAATATACCGGGGAGCGGCGCCCGTCATTCATAGATGGCGGCCTGTTTAAGGGCAGCTTTATAGCGTGGATAGATAACAATGCCGAGTCTTGAGGAATTAGCTGAACAGCACAGTTCGCAGCTCTCGTCCGTTCTTAAATCCGCAGTGGAAACTATCTCGTCAGACCAGGAAATCACGTTCAGGCTCTATGTCCGGCAGGTTCTGCCGCTGGATGGCTTTGTCTATTGGGTTAATGCGGAAATCATCAGTTGCGATGAACTGTGTCGCCTGAATATTGAGTCACCAACTCGTCTGAAAATCAAAGGCAGTCTGCATCGTCAGGTTATTGCGATTCAGGACGAGTCTGTCTCGAAGGATGTGAACAACATTATTTTCACGCCTGTTCAGCAGGTTGATGATTTTAATGTGGAAAATCCCGATGCGATCTATCTCGGTGAGTACGGCGGCGTCCAGTTTGCTTTTTCTCGAATGGAGAGCCGTTATCAGCAGTCGGGTATTTTTCATTATCGCGGTATGGCGATTTTACCAACCATGCGCTCTCAGATTATCGACTGCGAGGAGGATATCAGCGACGAGCAGATCATCTCCAACAGCATCCCGATCTGGCTGCAAATGAAAGATGCCGCGACCGTGTATCCGTCTTACCTGGTACCGCAGAACCTTCGCCCTCCGTATATCGCGGTGGATGTTCGCAACAGTATTCCGTTGCAGGTGGCTCCCGTTGTTTTCGGCGGTGAGCGGTTCCAGCTAGTCCAGGATTCGGTTCGCCTGACGCTTTACGGATTCAGCAACAAAATGGCGCTGGATCTTGTCGACTCGGTGGTGAACAGGGCGTTGGAGGAGGAAAAGTTTGGTGTAACCAATATTCCGGTGGTTCAGGACGCAAAGTCGGGACAGGTTGAAATCAACGCTCTGGCGAAGAAAAAGATTGTCGATTTTGACGTGAATTACTACCAGAGCACAGCCCGGGAAATATCCCGGCAGTTGATTGAAAAAGTTATTTGTAAATATGAGGTTAAATAATGGGATTTAATATCGTCACGGTGAATGTGTCCCAGACCATCGGGGTCATACCCTCGAATCTGCAGCAGATGTCTGCGGTTCTCTCGTTTGGCTCCACGACTCATGAACCGGGGAAGCCTGTATTACTCACCAGCAATCAGGATATTAACGATCTGGTTAAAAATCCGATTGCTGCGTTGTCGGCGGCTGCCGCAGGAAAATCTGCGGCAAACGTCACCGTTACGATGACGCTTCCGGAAGGGAGCAACATCCGACGCGAAAACAGTTCTGAGGTGAAAATTGTTGTTTCCGGGTGTTTGCCCGACGCGTGGAATGGCGAATATACTGCTACCGTCACGGATGAAAAAACACTGACCTGGACGATTGCTGATTCTCAGCTTTCCGGTTCGCCAGTGACACTGGGGCAGTTTTCCATTGTCGGCAGTGAAAATCTGGTGACGGCAGTAAACACGTTTTTTGCCCAGGGAAATTCAGTTGGGATTTACCTGCTGGAGCTGGGAGTACAGAAAGGCGGGGTCAGTAAGGAAATCGCTGCACTGAAAGCTTATATGGAAGATCCGCTCCTGCGTTTTTACGCGTATCTGGTGCCGCAGTCGTGGGATGGTGACGCGGAGTTTATCAGTCTGGCAAAACTCCACACCGCCAACGAAGCGATGCAGTATTTCTTCGTGCTGACGAAAACGCCGGACGACACGAATTACGTTTCGCCTTATGCCGGTATTAAGTCGGTTATTGCAACGGCGGATGATACGTACCCGGCGACAAACGCGGCAGCAGCCGTAATGTGGAACTATGTTTCCGCATCACCTTCAGAAATCAACAAGGTGCCGCCGATGGCATTTCGCTATCTGCAGGCGGTAAACGCCCACAAGGGCAAAAATTCCATTCTGGCCACGATGACGAAGCAGAATATTAACTACGTCGAAACGGGGGCTGAGGGCGGAATCTCCAACACGATCCTGGTGAAAGGCGTTACCAGTGACGGTAACGATATGACGTACTGGTATTCCGTGGACTGGGTGCAGATTAATGTCGATATGCAGCTCGCCAACACGGTGATCAACGGCAGCAATAACCCAATTAACCCGCTTTACTACAACCAGGACGGGATCGACCGTCTACAGCAGGTCGCACAGGCGGTGTTCAATACGGGCGTATCTTACGGCCTGGTCAACGGCCAGCCTGTCGTCGATGCAGTGCCTTTCCGCCAGTATATCAACACGAATCCGAATGATTACGGTATCGGGCGTTATGCGGGCCTTTCGGCCTCCTATACGCCGATGCGCGGATTTGTCGAAATCATTTTTAACATCAATGTGACAATGCAGCTTTCGTGAGGGACTGAACCGTGCCTAATCCAATGATCCCCGTTGGCACCCTTAACCGGGTTCGCGCCAGCGTTAAATTCACCTCTCATTCCGAACTGAATGTGTCCGCCTCATTTCTGGCAAAAGAAGGCGTCGAATTGTCCTTTCAGGGCAATATCACGGAGTTTTTACCCACCATGACGGGAGCCGTGCAGTCGCCGCAGCCATACATGATTTTACAGGCGCGTGTTCATCTGCTGCGTAGCCAGGCGCTGGGGAAACAATTCAAGGCGCAATGGGAAAAGAACGCCACGATCGGCGACGCAAAAGTGTATAGCGACAGCACGGTGTTCGGTGACTTCGATATCTATAACACGGCGATCACCAACGTGCAGGATATGACCTTCGCCGGGGGCGAGCCGGGTGTGGCCATCACCATTACCGGTACGTATTACATCAACTCTGAAATGTGGGATTTGGTATGAAAATCGCGCGAAATTTAAACCTGATTATTCCTGTCCAGACCGAGAAAGGTAAAGCCTGGATTCACGCCACGCCGATCAGCAAAGAGGTGTTTAAAGAGCATTTCTTCATCCTGAGTAAAACCTTTTCTGCCATTTTTTCTGAAGGTCTTGGCGTCGTTGCGGGTCCGCGTATCGCTTTTCTGATGCTGGAGCGGATCTCGCGTGATTCCGGTATCTGGGACGATGATAAGGGAGTTCGTAATACGCTGGTGAACGAAATAATTCGCCTGGCAAACCTTGTTTATCCGGTGGAGGGCAAAGGTTACGACACAATCCCTCTTGATATGGCGCTGGAGCGTGAAATCGTTGAGCTGGATGATGTTGCGGGTGAACTCGTTTTTTTTACATGCGTCTCGTCGATAAATTCACCGGAGCAGGCGAAGGGGACTATGGATGTGGTCAATGGAATATGGAGCACTCAATGCTCGTCATTGAATCTTACGGAATGGATCGCTTCATTGCCGACATTGAAATCAGCCGCCAGTTCTGGCGCGACGGCGAACACGTCATCAGCGACATCCTCGACTACTCAGCCGGAGCCGGATTCAGAGACATCTGTGCAGATTCCGGTCTGAATGTAAAAACGGCAGCTCAGTTTCGTGAGCTGCTCAAATTCAAAAATCCCGCAGGAGTATTGTGATGGCTGGTAACCAGATGCCAGTTCTGACGCTGGATGTTAATGAAGAACACCTCAAGCGGCTTGAGGCGATATTTGAAAAGTATCGCAATGGTCTGATGATTGGCCCTGCCGGAACGCCAATGAAAATTCCGGGGCAGAGTGGGCGCGGCGTGGGCGCTGGTTTGCCCGTGGCGGCAAATTCTGGTCGGACAGGACCGGATGTATCCGGGAGAGTGAGGGACGAAAAAGGGCGCTTTGTTGGCAGCGGAAAAACACCTGATTCGCTGGTGAGCAACTATAAAGGTCGCGGCGAAACGATGTTTGATAAGTATCTCAGTAGTCTGGGTAAAAACGCTCAGGGGACGCTGAAAACTTACAAGCAGATCAATTCTACGCTACAGACGACCACTTCGAGATTAAACAACCTGTTTAAAACCACCGTATCGTGGGGGACAAAACTTGCAGTTATGGGCGTTGCCGGGCCGTTTGGCTTTGGCATGATGGCTCGTAATGTTGTAGAGAAACAGAAAAATGCTGATGAATTGCAGGCAACGCCAGGAGAGTTAAAGGCGGCAGAAAGCACTTATTCGCCTTATTTTTCCGGTGTTGGTAATTTGCTCAATACACTGGCAGCCGCGCAGAATGACACTCAGCATCCTGCCTACAACGGGCTAATTGGGTTAGGGATAAATCCTAAAAAAGGGGCAGCAGAAAATCTCCCTGTGTTGTTAGAAAGAGTTGCTGCTCTTGCAAAGGAGTATGAGGGAACAGGATTAACTCAAGGGATGTTAAACGGGAGGGGGCTGGGTTGGGTTAACTTTGGCTTTGCTAACCAGTTAGTCAAATATCAGGACAAAATACCTGAACTCAACAAAGAGTTTTTATTGCGGGCTTCTCAGAATGACTCGTTGCTCACATCTGGACATACAAGTCAGTATCAGAATCTTACCAGTAACTTAGAAAATAACTGGGACCGGCTTACCAGCGGATTTCAGGGAGCGCTGGCCGGGAATGCAGACGCTTTAATCAGAATTTCTGATGGTACTACGAATGCTGCCCTGAATTTCATGAATGGTGAGAACTTTAAAAGGATTCTGACTGATGTTGGAACGGGGCTGGATAAGCTTGGTAAGTACGTTAATGGCCCGGATTTTAATAACGACCTGAATAATTTTGCTGAGAACGTTGCAAAGGTTACCAAAGCTCTTGGCGGATTTGTTGGCTTTGCGGTTGAACATCCCTGGCTTTTTGGGGCCGCAGTGCTTGCCGGGCCATCAAGAGTTGGTGCTGTGGCAGCTACAACAACCGGAGTTGCCGCCCGTGTTGTAGGCGGAAGCCTTCTAGGGGCTACAGCCGGAACAGTCGCAGGATTGGCTATTCCTACGAATAACACACCTACCACCAGTGAGGAAATGAAAGGGCTGGAGGGGCGTTTCAACTTTGATTATTTTAACGAAGTGCAGGAGTGGCAAAAAAACAATCCTAGCAAGGTCTGGCCTGGCAAAACTGGAGGCGATAATAACGCGAATCTGAGTCAGAAAGAAAAATTGCTGGGTATGGTAAGAGCGAAAGCAAGGGCGGCGTTGTTACCTGAAAATTTGCTAGAGACGGTTATTGGTATTGAATCTGGATGGAATCCAAACGCGATAAGTGAAAAGGGTGCCATGGGGCTTTTGCAGTTCATTAAGAGCACCGGAAATGCTTACAGGCTTTATGGTAAGGATTTTTTTGATCCTGATAAGTCTGCCGATGCCGGAGTAAATTATTTCCTTGATAACAGCAGTCGTTATCAGGGCGATATTGCGAAAATGCTGGCGCAATATAACGGAGGTAATATTGCGGTCGGGAAAGATAATACCTTACGTCTGAAACTTGAAACGGTAAATTATCTACTGAAGGCGCTTGAAGGTATTCCAGAGCTGAGAACTCAGCGCCCCATGCTTGAAGGGAAATTAAGAAATGCTCAGCAGGTGCTTGCCAGCAATCCAGACGGGCGCGCCCTTATTCAGCTTGAGATTCTTGAGAAGCCGGGAGCCAGCTATTCAGCTCAACTCGCCGGGCAATTAATTCCGAGGTAAACCATGTCACTTAATTACTTCGGGCAGGCTTTCAAACTGGCGTTTGAGGTCTCGCCCATTTTGCTTGTTGACGGCATAGCTTCGGATATTCCCGGTGGCATCATGCCGATCGCCGTTCTGACCGAAGGACTCAGTATCGTTAACGGGTTGCTCCACGGTGAGATCCGTACACGCTCGATGGCGGCATTCACGCCAATGGCCGGGACAACGTTAGTCCAGCAGGATATTTGCAACCTGAATTTCTATAACCAGGTAACGGCAGCGAATGCGACCGTCAGGAAGCCCAATCGGGTAGTCATGCAGATGATCCGTCCGGCATCAACGGAGGACGGTGGCTACACCACGAAGGGAATGACGTTCACGGCGCTGAAAATGGCGCTTGATATGCATAACCAGTATGGCGGTTGTTACACCGTTCTGACTCCGTCGTTTATCTATACGCGTTGCCTGATGCGGTCGTTTATCGATACATCCGGTTTCTCTGAGCAGAACAAGCAAGTGCAGCACACCTGGCAGATTGAATTTGAGCAACCATTGTCATCTGTCGAACAAACAGTAAAGACGCTGGCGAGTGTTCTGGATAAATTTGATAAAGGGATGCCGTCAGACGGGCCGCTATCGTGGTCAGGCATTAAGAACCAGGTCGTGCAGGAGTTTGGTATTGGCTTATGACAACGTTAATTCCTTTTAAACCTGACGGGCGAGGCCCGTTTCAGTTCACGGCCAGAATTGGAGAATATGAAACATTCGCCCGCGTTCCGTTTAATCTGTATGCAAATCGTTACTACCTGGAACTGAAAGACAGTTCTGGCGACGTGATTGTGTACATGCCGTTGATCGCGTCACCTGACAGTTACGACATCAATCTGGCGCTGCCTTGCTCACCGGGGAAACTTGTTTTTCGCGAAAGTACGAATCAGTTTGAGGTTTCGTAATGCGTTATTACCGACTGGAAATTATTAATCCTAAAACAGGCAAGCCGCCAGTGGATAGCAATGGAAAACCCATTGGACCTTTTGATACCAGTGAAACACCAGGATGTGGGTTGCATGTTGAATTTGACTTTGAAGTTACCGGCCTGGATGTAGTCTGTTCGGGCACGATGCTGACGATCTATGGATTACCAATTGACATGCTGAAGCAAAGCGTGAGTTTGCAGGGGTGTCTGGTCCGTATGAAAGCAGGCTTTGTTCAGGGATTACCACTGGCAAATAAGGATCAACAGGGGGAAATCATCTACGGTGAAGTCTATCTGGCTTATGCTAACTGGATTGGCACCAACCAGACGTTGAATCTGGTTATTAATCCAACGCTCAGAAAAAAAGAAGATGGAAGTCCTTTCTCAATCGAGGGTAAAGGTGAAGCTGGTGAGAAAGTAGGGGATGTTATCGCACGTGCACTGAAAGAAGCTTTTCCTAAAAAAAAGATTGAATGTCTGGTCAATGACAGCCTTGTTTTACCTGAGAGATGGGCGGCGTCCTATAAGAATATTGGCTCGTTAGCGATGGTCGTAAAAAACGCCTCTATTGCGATGATGCGTAATGAAAGGTATAGCGGAATCGCCATCAGTATTCTTTCCGACAGAATACGAATTTACGATAACGCGTCAGCAAAGTGGGGTGAGCCAAAAACAATTCATGCCCATGAACTGGTCGGGCAGCCGACATGGATAGCACCGTTTACCGTCAGTTTCAAATGTCCTATGAGAGGCGATATCAGATGTGGTGATGTGGTTAAACTGCCGGAGGGGCTATATTCTGGCGCTGCGTCGATTGTGATGGCTAATACAACGGCACCCAGCGTTATCGCAAAAAATTCGACCACGTTCACCGGGAAATTTCTTGTGAAATCGGTCAGACACATTGGTTCGTATCTGACAGCTGATGGCGATGCCTGGGTGACGGTATTTGAGGCATATGCTGAGAACTGGGCGAGGGTGTAATGTCAAACGCTCAAAAATTACCGTTTCTCCGAACGCTGTCGGAGATGATGACCAGTTCTGGCAACCAGCAAGCCGAGCTTAAAGGACGCGAATTGCCCTGCCATGTTGTCGATGTCAGTGGGCAGATAGTGACCGTTCAGTTTGATATGTTGCCAGAGGGGATCAACTTTCCGCAGATAACAATCCCTGTCGCCACATTCCCGTATATTCGTTACCCGATACAGCCGGGCGATCGAGGAGTAACAATTGCCGCTGATGTATCACTGCGCGGTGTGTCCGGATTGGGAACCGGTATGGCGACGCTCTCTTACTCGATGTCACTCACTCCACTGTTTTTCGTGCCACTGGCAAACAAGGACTGGTCCGACGAAGATCCGCAAAAAATCGTTTTGTACGGTCCGGATGGCGCGATCCTCAAAACAGAGGACGGCAGTAGCTCGGTAACGGTGGCACCGGAAGAAATCAGGCTAAATTCGAAAGCTGTTTACCTCGAGGCCGAAGATATTTTCCTGAACGGGAAAATTCACCTCAACGGTCCAATCGTCCAGGACAAAGCCCAGATGAAGGATACAACAGCTTCGCTGATTGGCCCTCTCAAGGTCGAGAAGGATGCAGTTATCAACGGCGTGAGCGCCAGCGGCCACAGCCATGATGTGACCGGCGTTCAAAGCGGCAACAGCACGATCACGTCGAAGAAACCAAATCCGGGTTAATACCGGTTCATTTCACTTTAAATTCTATCCATAAAGCGAAAGCCCCGAACTGTTGCAGCAGTCGGGGCTTTTTGTTTCTGACCTTGAATAAGGCAAGGAGAAGTCGTGTTTGATTTTAGCAAACTGATTCGGGAGATTCGAGTTATGGCTGAAAAATTATCCACCTGGAAGTTTTTGCTTATTTGGTTGGTCTTTCTGATTCTGGCGTCTGGTTATTTTGTTGGCCAGATCCGATGGTGGTGAGGGCACGATGAGAACATGGGGCCGCGTCATAGACGCGAACGGCAACAAAAAATGGGTGGCGGTAGAGTCAGACGCCAACGGTGATTTCTCCTACGGCTGGCTGACGACGCTCATTCAGACGTTAAAGCTGGGGTTGGGGGAGTCGCCGTTTTACGCGAATTACGGCATTCCAGCGCAGCAGTGCATCGTGCAGCAGATTTACCCGGACTACTATGTGAACATGGTTCAGCAACAGTTTGCCGGGTATTTTGCATCGCTGGCAATTTCAAAGGTAGATGGGGCAGAGAACCCCACCTATAACATCGATGTTGTGTTTTTTAACGGAACCAGTTACCGGACGCAGGTTCCGGTTTGAGTCAAATTTTCGGGCATCAGTTGGGCCAGTGGCGTGTTAAGAAGTTCATCGCGTGGCATGACAATCCATCCACTTTTGCGTAGTAAGTGAATTGCCCATTCTGTGGTTATAACTGAGCCTGATTTGTGGTGCTCAATGTGGGTAACCGAGCCGTTTCTGACGCGCATGATGATGTCAACATTCAGAGGGGATTGTGTGCTGCTGGTATCTTCGCGCAGCTTCTTCTCGCACTCGATGAAGTATCGGCGGATCTGGCGGCCTTTTTCGTTGCGTTCGACCATCGCCAGTTCTTTGGCAGTGTCCAGGGTGAGGTGGTAGTCCTTGCGGTTATGTCCCCCTCTGCCTCCTAACGATTGCTTTCCTGTTTTGGAAAGCAAAATGTAATCTTGATTTTCTGTAAATCCGTATTCTGCGATGCGGGATGTAATCCAGGCTGCGAAAACCTTACCTATACCAAGGAAAGCGTGCAGATCGCGAGCATTGCAGAGAAGGGTGGTTTCGTTTGAGATAGTTCCGTTAAATACGGAGATCAGTTGGGTGGACATAGTAACCTCTTTTTGCTTTTTTCGAATTACCACTGTCGGAGTGGTGCCGGGAGGTTCGAAACGGTGCAAAAAGATACCGCGGACTAATTCCCCTTGCGGGTGTTGTATTCGTCGCCCTCCCGACATTGATCGGGGATGTGACCGCGCTTGGCGCCATCACATAGTGGCTGGCATAAAAAAACCAACACTGTCGGGGTGTTGGGTTGTCATCTTTTTGCGGAGGTTTCGACGCCTCATGCGCCCAATCATACTCAATTGGGCGCAATTGTAAAGTTACTATGAACTCTGAGGAGGATGTTTTTGGTTGTTTTTTAATCTTTTGGACGCAATAATATTATCCAGTTTTTTCTGCGCATAGTCTTTTTCACATTGTGTTATGAGGGCGATTCTATTTCCATATAAATCACGTCGCCACTTTCCCCGTATTATCTTTAAAAGATAATGTTGTCTTGTTTGATAATAAATCAAAGCTCTTCTAACTGGATATCTAAAGCCATCATGTCCCAACTCATGAATGATATCTTCAAGAATGTCTTTTTTTAATGGACGGATTCCAGAACGTTCTTGGCTAAATGCTTTAGGGAATCTAGAACATAAAAAAACGATAACTTCTTCCATCATTTGTTTGTGTTTTAGTGAAGTGCTCATAGTGCTATTTATGTTTTATTGTCCTGCACTGGCAACTTGATAAAGTTGCCAGTAATTGAATTTGTCACATGTTATCTTTACAAGAATTAATTGCCTTGTTATATGCTTCAGGGAAACCATTTAAAGAAAAAAATGCTTTATGAGTGGGGTCTTTGCTTTCTGCTGGTGGGGTGATCCAAAAGGAAAAATTACCTTTCCCTCTTGTTTTCAATAAATCACTTGCAGTTAATGATTCAATAGGGGTGAAGAAAAAACCTTCACTAATAGTAGGTCTTGTTATTGAGTCCTGTTTTTCTTGCCCACTTATTTTATAGCTTATCGGAAAAAATGGAGGTAAATCCATTTGCTTATACCCTATAAACTGATTGATGGTTACTGGCCCAGGTTTGCATTGAGTTAAAGGGGATATATCAATGTACAGAGTTAATTTCTCTTTTGATAGGTTAGATTCAACTCCAATCCTGTAAGCGATAGTAGTGGGCATAGTGAACTCCGCGTAATACCACTTGCCGAATTGTTGAATATCATTGACTCGTTCTGATGTATCAACAGCGTTAGCAAAGAACGGGAGTAAAAGTGGACCAATCAATATGACTAATAACTTTCTTTTCATAATATATCCTTGAGATTAACTATGTCAGAAATACCAATTACTATGACCAGTGCGGGTGCGCAGCCTACGCCACCCAAAGAACTGCTCGCGAATCTTATCACCAGAGTTGCGGAGAAGGTACCTGGATATACAGCCAACCTTCCGGCGGGACTTATTACAGACCTTGCCAGTACGGCTGTCGGGGCGCTGGCATTAATAGATCAGGCTCGGGTGGACCTTATTAACTCCGTAAGCCCATACGGCGCGAATATTCCGTTACTGATGCAACTCGGAAACATTTATGGAGCACAGAAGGGATTAAGTACAAATACGGCGGTATACGTGGTGTTTGAGGCGTTGCCGGGGTTTGGTATCCCTAAAGGATTTGTGGTTGGAGACGGTAACTACCAGTATGCGGTTTCCCGCGATACTGTGATACCGGAAAGCGGGCAGACTGAGCCAGTTTACTGTGTGGCCACAACGTCAGGCTCATGGGCTGTACCGGAAGGGACCGTGACGCAGGTCATTACATCAGTACCAAAAGACCAGCCTGTAAAATGCACGAACCTAACCGCAGGGATGCCAGGTCAGGAGGCGCAAACGTGGGCATCTTACCGCGCCGAAGTCATGGAGTCCGGCATGTTTGGTGTGCAGGGAACACCGGATTGCTTTAAAGCGATGCTCAAATCAGTAAACGGTGTGCGAGAAAACCTGATTTCTTTTCGGCAGTCGTCGCTGGGGAAATGGGTTGCGGTTGTTGGTGGCGGTGATCCGTATGATGTGGCTTATGCGATTTACAAATCTGTACCGGATATTTCGAAACTGACCAACGATGTAAGCAATCCATCCGGTGCGGCAGTGGAAAAACGCACGGTTTCAATAACCGTTTCGCCGGACGTTTATCAGGTGCCGTTCGTTATCCCGTCATCACAAAACGTCATGGTGCTAATCACCTGGAACACGGTGTCTGATGATTATGTTGATCCGGCGGGTATTGCTATGGCTGTGCAGCAAAACGTTGCTGATTACATCAATTCAATTGAAGTCGGACACCCGATAAATCTTCTGCGTATCCAGGATATTTTTACCAGTTCCGTCAGGTTGCTGGTTGATGCGACGTTGATCTCAACAATCAGTGTGAGCATTGGTATTAACGGCCATATTGTTCTTCCGGCGAAAGACACAAGCCTGGTTTATGGCGATACCTATTCCTATTTTTCAACGGTGGCATCACAGGTTCAGGTCAACAAGCATGCAATATCTGACTGAGAAAATTCTCCCTGCTTATCCATTTGCGCAGTACAGAGATGATCCGAATGTTGTTGCGTTCTTTGATGCATACAATGAAATTGCTCAGGAATACCTCGATTCACTCAACAATCTGGCATTGCCATGCTGGACATCGGAATCAATAACCGGGCAATTACTGGACTGGATTGCACTCGGGATTTATGGCGTTGAAAGGCCTTTACTACAGGTTTCCGAGGAGGCTATTGCACGCGGCGCATACGATACCATTGAATACAATACAATCCCTTATGCGGCAATGCGAAATTACGTTCCAGGGCAGGCATCGTATGTCCCTGATGATTATTTCAAACGAATATTAACGTGGAATTTTTATAAGGCTGACGGTTCGCATTTCTGCATTGACTGGTTAAAGCGCCGTGTGGCGCGGTTCATTCATGGGAAAAACGGAATAGACCCGCCGTTGCAGCACACTTTTGATGTGAGCGTGACTGTATCGGAAAGTGTTTTTTCTATTCAGATACCAGAATATGGTGATGGTATAGGCTATTTTCTGAAAGATGCCATTGACCAGAAATATGTAAAACTCCCTTTTATTTATTCCTATGTAACAACGGTGATTCAAAAATGATTCTTGGATTCGGCAATAACGTTGTTTCAGCACTGGCTGGTGATATTACGACGATTCAGACTGATATTCCGGTGATGCCGGGCACGGGAGCTAAATTTGCAAAATTGCTTTCTGCCGATTTTGAAAATAAATCGAACGGGCAACGCGTCTATGCAAAAATTACGCTTACCGATAATAAAGAGTCTGCATTTGAGATTTGTCACCTGGTATCGGTAAGCGGTGATGTGTTGAAAGTCATTCGTGGGCAGGAAGGAACGACCGCGAAAGGTTGGTCCCTTAATGACGTTGTGGCTAACTTTGCCACGCGTGGTTCGGAAAACTATTTCGTACAGATAGCGCAGCTTCAGAGCGGTCATTATGTTGCGGGTGTTGCTGGTGGCACTGCAAACGCACTGACGCTGGAACTTCCCTCGACGTTTTTTGTTAATGGAGGTACAGACTGGACGCTACGAACCCCGATTATCGTTTTCCCCGTTCAGAACAATACCAACGCGGCGACACTTCAACTAACACTAGGCGGAAAGGTTCTTGGCACGTTCCCACTTTATAAGGGGAACAAGTCCGGGTTGGTAGCGAATGATATCATTAAGGGTATTCCTTTGATTTGTCTTCTTGATAGCGAGAAAAGCTATTTCAGCGTGATAAACCCTGGAAATATCTATTCAGATTTTGATCTGCGATATGTAAAAAAATCTGGTGATTTGATGACCGGGGAGCTGAAAATCCGTGGTGTTAATGCGCTGAGGATTTTCAACGACTCTTTTGGCCTTATTTTTCGTCGTTCGGAAGAGTGCTTGCACCTTATCCCTACCAGTGAAGGTCAGGGCGAGAATGGCGATATTGGTCCACTTCGCCCGTTCACCATAAATCTGCGGACGGGTGAAATATCCATGTCGCATAAAGTGTCTGTTGGCGGTGGTTCTCAGGTCAATGGTGCGCTGGGTATCGGCGTTCAGAACGCGCTGGGCGGAAACTCAATTGCAATTGGTGACAGTGATACTGGCTTTAAACAGAATGGTGACGGCCTGCTGGATGTTTATGCCAATGGACAGCATGTATTCCGTTTTCAGAATGGCGCGTTACAAAGCAACCGGTCAGTGAATGTTTCAGGGCGGGTAACACCGTCAGACTACGGAAACTTTGATGCACGCTATCAGACCAAAACAGGCGGTGTGCAGGATGTGCGTCTGGGAGGCGCCATTGGTATTGGACGCGGGGGAAATGCGCCATCAGGTCATTTACTGAGTGGTGTTGATGGCGGTGAAAGTGTGGGCTGGGCCAATGCACGCCCGGTGCAGGTTCTGATTAATGGCGTCTGGCGAAATGTAGCGAGTTTGTAATCATGATGCACTTAAAAAATCTTACGGCACAAAACCCTAAAACAATTGAGCAATACCAGCTGGCGCGACAGCATAAATTTTTATTGTGGCTGTTCTCCGATGATGGTCAGGAATGGCACGAAGCCCAGGAAAAATTTCAGCCAGACACTCTGAAAGTTATTTATGTTGAAACTGGCGAAGTGGTCTGGGTTGGAAAAGACATCACCTCAATCTGCCCGGAAAATAAAAGCGTGATTGAGCTACCGGATATTACCGTCAATCGTCGCATTGAGGCGTCGGGTTACTGGTTCTACCGCAATGATGCATTTGTTTTTGACTACAAACTTAAAGCGGAAGACGAGCGTGATGCACTGTTAAAACAGGTCAGCATCATGACCAGCGAATGGGAAAAAGACCTGCTGCTGGGATTAATCAGCGACGAAGACAGGGAAAAGCTGAAAGCGTACCGCATTTACGTGAAATCGCTGCAGGCGATGGATTTCAGCCCCATCACTGATAAAACTTCATATAACGCCATTGAATGGCCCGTCTCTCCGGAAGCCTCTTCCTGATTTAATTTATCGCGAGAAAAACTATGTCTGTAGTGATATCAGGTGTGCTGATTGATGGCGCAGGCATCCCCATGTCCGGATGCCATATTATTCTGAAATCCCGGGTAAACACCTCAGAAGTGGTGATGCGCACAGTTGCTGATGTGGTGACAGGAAACTGTGGCGAGTACTGTTTTAAGGCGCAGACCGGCAAGTATTGCGTGTATCTGAAACAGGACTGGCACGACGAGTACTGTGTTGGCGACATTGCTGTATACGACGACTCAAAGCCCGGCACGCTGAATGATTTTCTGACTGCCCTTGATGAAGGCGATTTAAAGCCGGATGTAGTGAAACGCTTTGAGGAAATGGTGGCGCAGGCGCAGCAGAGCGCGGAAGCGGCAGCGAAAAGCGAACGACAGGCCGGGCAACATGTCGCTGATGCGCAACAAATTAAGAGCGACTGCGAGACGCTGGCGGATAACGTACAGCAGAATGCAGAAGCCGTTGCC
>SKEV01000329.1_pt1 | contig 26820 bp, 25 predicted proteins | sample 4819531 | NCBI WGS metagenome assembly SKEV01 (sample SAMN11008800, study PRJNA524170) | human gut metagenome | biome: Human fecal sample; material: Feces; isolation source: fecal sample from pouch patient p9, p28 | host: Homo sapiens | place: Israel: Tel-Aviv | collected 2016-08-01 | reverse complement strand
TGCTTATATTGAGTATTTTCTAATATAAGTTATTTTGAAATGAATTAAAATGGAGGTTTTTATGGCGAAATATTCTGATGCGCGTAATGTGCAGATAGTTATTGCTTTGTTGAAGAAATACGGAATCAGGAATGTGATTGCATCTCCGGGCACTACAAATGTTCCATTTGTGTATAGTGTACAAAACGACTCTTTTTTCAGAGTGTTTTCTGCTTTTGACGAGCGTTCTGCAGCATATATGGCATGCGGCCTTGCCGGCGAATCAGGAGAACCGGTCGTGCTTTCGTGTACGGGTGCCACGGCTTCTCGTGACTATATGCCAGGTTTGACTGAAGCTTTTTATCGGAAACTTCCTGTTCTTGCCCTCACTTCTATGCATTTCACTGAAGACATTGGCAATCTGTCTACGCAAATTCTTGATCGTTCGGTTATTCCGAATGATGTTGCTCGTTATCATACTTCGCTCGAGATGATTGAGAACGAAAGAATGGCCAGGGACGAGGAACTACGTGTCAATATTGCTTTATCTGAGCTTACTCGTGATGGTGGTGGCCCAGTAGCAGTGCAACTTATCACTGACGGCAACTACACGTTCGGTGCTTCTTCTCTGCCGGAAGTGCAGAAAATTAATCGATTCCTTCCGGAAGGAGTTGATGAATGGCCGAAATTGTCCTCAAAGAGTAAAGTTGCCGTGCTTCTTGGAGCTTATCGTACTTTCAGCGCTGCGGAGACCGAAGCATTAGAGCATTTTATTGAAACGCACAACGCAGTAGTCTTTTCCGACGTCTCAAGCGGTTATCGTGGTAAGTTCTCATTTGGGTCAGCGCTTTCTTGCATTCAATTGCAGAATAATCCTGTGCGTTCTGCATTTAACCCTGATCTCGTTATACATTTGGGTGAGATGACGGGGGATTACAATACCATGGGTTTTCTGACTGGAACTCATTGCCCTGTTTGGAGGGTGTCTCCGGATGGGGAGTTCCGTCAGCATTTTGCTAAACTCAAAAATGTATTTCAATGCACAATTGAATTTTTCCTTTCTCACTATATAGAGAATGAATCTGTCGAATCAGAGTATCGTTCTTTATGGCGTAAATACGATGCTCAGCTTCGAAAGAATATGCCGGAATTTCCGTTCTCAAATATCTGGATAGCTCAGCAGCTATCTCCTGTGATTCCTGATGGATCGGTTGTCCATCCAGCAATTTTGAGCTCGTTGTCAAGCTGGGATTATTTCCCAATGACGAAGAATATCCATTCGAGTGCGAACGTTGGCGGATTTGGTATTGATGGGTGTATGTCGACATTGATTGGAGCGAGCTTTGCTACGAGTAAACTTTGTTTCTGCATCACTGGAGATCTGGCTTTCTTTTATGATATGAATTCATTGGGGTGTAGAGAAATTGGTCCGAATGTTCGCATACTTCTAATCAATAATAACCTTGGAATGACCTTTAAATTGTCTAATCATGTAGGCAGTCGGATTGGTAAACCTGCTGATTCGTTTATTGCGGCGGCTGGACATAACATCTCTGCAAAAGGTATTGATAAGAAACATTCGTCTGCGCGTGCGTGGGCGGAATCTCTTGGATTCGAATACTTATGCGCATCATCGAAAGACGAATTCAAAGCAATTAAAGAGCGCTTTGTATCACAGGATGCAAAGAAGCCTATCCTATTTGAATGTTTTACATGCGAAGAAGATGAGAGAAATGCGAGAGATTTCATCGATTCCATTGATAATCGCGTTGACCCAAAAACAAGGATTAAAAATATAGCTAAAACAGTACTACCGAAAACAGTGATTGATTCGCTAAAAGCCATTAGACACTAATTAATTCACGAAAGGAAATGGCTTTTTGGGTAAGTACAAAAATCTGCTTGTAAATATCGGCCTGTTTACGTTGAACACGGTATCTACGAAACTGATTACATTCTTACTGGTACCGTTGTATACCTATTTTCTTACGACGGCGCAGTATGGTGTGACAGACATGTCATTGACTGTGGCTGGCCTGATTACTCCGGTCCTAACCTTGTCCATCGGCGATGCCACAACGCGGTATATCATTGATGATCCGAGAGATAAGAAGCAATACATATCTGTCGGATTCTGGGTCACATTGTTCGGCTGCCTGCTTATGTTTCTGTTGCTTCCACTGCTAAATTTGCCGATATTTGGCGGTCTTGGAAACTATGAATGGCTTTATCTGGCATATTTTGTCTCGTCCGCATTCAACGCATATTTGGCGAATGTAGCTCGCGGCTTAAACCAGATAAAGCTCATCACCTGGGCTTCCATTGCATCGTCTCTTGCGTCAGCATCTTCGGCCGGCTTGCTTATCGGATTGCTTGGTTGGAAGGTTGAAGGATACTTCGTTTCCTTGATCTTCGGAGGATTGGTCGCGGTCATTCTGTACCTCGTATTCGGAGGTTCTTGGAAATATGTGGCCCTTCCAAGAAAAGAGCGTGATCGGCGAATTCTTAAAAAGATGCTGCTATATTCTGTGCCGTTGATGCCGAACGCCATTTTTTGGTGGATTGGTACGAGTGTAAATAGATTTTTCATTACCAGTATACTCGGCATCGGAGCATCTGGATTATTTGCTGCGGCTAGTAAAATACCTAACGTAATGAACATGGTTTCGTCCACGTTCTGGCAGGCATGGAGTTTGTCGGCATTCCAAGAGTTCAAGAAAACGGATACTGGTAGGTTCTATAGCAATGTATTTGCTGTATTTCGTACATTCTGTTTTCTTGCAGCATCGGGACTTATGCTGCTGACTCCTTGGCTTGCCTCATTACTGTTGCAGAAAAAATTCTATGATTCATGGCCTATCATACCGATTCTTATCTTGGCGTTTTTGTTTAATGTATTCGCCGGATTTTATGGGACGGTATTCACTGCGAGTATGAAGACTCGGCATTTGATGACGTCTACAGCTGCAGCGGCAATTGTAGTCATCGTACTAACTTGGTTACTCATTCATGTTATGGGTCTACAAGGTGCCGCATGGGCTATGGTAGGCAGCAATTTGGTTATGTACGTCATACGTGTGGTCATGGCCAATCAAATTGTCAAGATCAACGTGAACTGGCCACTTATGCTGACGAATATCCTGCTAATGTCTGTCCAGACATGTGTATTGGCATGGCATCCTGCTGCGTATATGCTGGTATCGGCCATGTTATTTCTAGCCGTATGCGTGGTATCTGCCATAGACATATATCCGTCCGTGAAAACTCTGTCCGTCGCAGTTAAGGGCAGAGGCTCAGAGAATAATTACGGGAAACATGCTAGGGAAACAAAAATTTGAGGAGATGAACAAAATGAAAATCGGAACTATAACTTTTCACTGTGCTTATAATTTCGGTTCCGCCCTGCAAACTTATGCACTGAGGAAATATCTTACTGATCTCGGGCATGATGTGCATGTTATCGATTATCGTAGTGAGGATTTTCGAAATTATTGGATTTTCCGAAAGTATGGTATCAAGTCGTTCGCTGTGGATTTGCTGTTTCTCCTAGGCAATTTGCGTAGACGCGACAGTTTCCAGACTTTTTGGCGCAAGCATTTTAATTTGACTGATTATACTTATGAGGGCCCTGACATAGATCAACAAATGGCTCAGGACCTAAAAGATTATGATGCATTTATTTGCGGGAGCGACCAAATTTGGAACCTAGATTGCACCCGCGGTCCTGTCCCACCGTTCTTCCTTTCGTTTGCGCCTGATAATGTCAAGAAAATTGCGTATGCACCAAGCATGTCACATGCCAAATTCGAAAAGAAAAATTTTACTGTAGAAGATAAGAAGAGAATTTCCGGTTGGTTAAATCGCTTTGACTCGTTATCTGTGCGTGAAATTTCTGTTGCTAGGCAGTTCCAAGACTTGACGGATAAATCCATTGCCGAAACGCTTGATCCGACGCTTTTGCTTAATCTGAAAGATTATCGGCATATTCAAGCGTCTGAACTTCCGAAGAAGCTCAAAGAAGGAAAATATATTTTTGCATATACACTGTGGCCAAATAAAGACATGGTGACATACATTGATAAGCTTGCAGCAGAACAAAATTTGACCATTGTTTATTATTCGAGAAATCCGATTCACTACAAATCGCATTCCATCAATGTATGGGGAATTGGTCCTGCCGATTTCCTTACATTAATTGACAAGGCTGCTTGCATAGTCTCTAACTCATTCCATGCTACGGTATTCTCTATTCTTTATGGAAAGCCCTTCCTTACTTTTGGTACCAAGAAGAGCAGCTCCCGTATGAAGACTCTTCTTACGAAGCTCGGATTGCCTGAAGAACATTTATTGCCACCTGATTTCGAGGGAGGCACCAGAATTAAGCCGTTTGTATCTAATTTGGATGTTACGCGGCTTAGTGAACTGCGTGCGGCATCTGAGCGATTCCTTAAAGCTGCATTGGGCTGAAAAGAATGTCAAATAAGATGAGTTTTTGATCAATCTTGAGTATGAATTGCCTGCGTCTTTTATCTCAGAAGTTTTCGTCAATGTTATTACTGATTGAATAACTGTCTGTTTACAAGATTATTCTTTGAGTTTTGGCTCTGGAAGAAAAGGCATAATTCGCTTGCTGTATGGGATTTTCGAAAGCTGTAATTAATGAAACTAGGATTTTTGAGAATCATGTAGAAGCTTATATTCGAAATTTTGTTCATTTGGTTCAATGTCGAGAAGGCCGTAGCGCTCTTGAACACGATAATTAATGATGAGATTCATCGGATTTGAGAGACACAATGGTTGTAAAAAGGTAGTGCCCGAAAGGTTGCGCACTTTGGACCGTGACCGTCCATGGCGCGATGATTAGTTCGCTTCCACGCGGCTGTCATCGAGCCGGGACATGTCGAGGTAGCGGCGGGTCGACCATCTGTTCGCGGTGACGTACCTGATGCGCGCGCAGACGAGCATGAGGGCGCTGTTGCCGTCGGGGAAGCCGCCGACCACGCGCGTGCGCCGCCTGATCTCCCGGTTCAGCCGTTCGATCATGTTGTTCGCGCGGATGCGCCTGCGGTGCCCCGCGGAATACTTGGGCAGCAGGTAGGTCGTCGTCTCCCCGATGCCCTCCCTGAGGCAGTTGGCCGCCGCCTTGAGCTTCCTGGATTCCATCTCCGCGGCGACCGTCTCGGCCTTGGCGAGGGCGGATTCCCGGGATTCCAGCGAACACGGCCTTGAGTGCCGCGGACGCCCATTCGCGGTGGCCCGGAGGCGTCTTCGAGAGCACGTTGCGCATGAAATGCACCATGCAACGTTGGTACTTCGCCTTGGGCGGCATCGAGCCGACCGTGGCCACCAGTCCGGCGCACCGGTCGCCGACCACGAGCCTGACGCCTTCCAGACCGCGTTCGATCATACCCCTGACGAACTGCTCCCAACTGGCCCTGTCCTCCTTCATGCCCTCCGTCACGCCGATCACCTCGCGGTCGACGCCGATGGCGACCAGTATGCTGACGTTCTCGACCGAGCCGTCCCATGAGCGTTTGTGCCACACGCCGTCCATGAACACGTACGGGTACTCTGGCCCCAACGGGCGGTTGCGTCATTCGTCGATCTCGGCGTACACCCCTTGAGATTGTCGGAGAGCGTCTGTGAGGGCATGCGGTCGCTCCACAGCAGCTGGCTGATGTCGTCGACCTGCCGGGTGGACACGCCGGCCAGGTACATGTCGATCAGCGCCTCCTCTACGCTCTGCTCCCTGCGCCGGTAGCGTTTGGATTGGCTACACTGTATTAGATAGTCCGATGAGGGACGAATGACATGGGATTGGAGGCCGACGATGGCCGACCCGAAGCATCCCCGCCACTACGACGAGGCGTTCAAACGGCAGATCGTGCAATCGTGCGAGAGCGGCAAGCCATCCCGGGAGATCAGGGCCGAGTACGACATCGCGCGATCGACCCCGCGGCGCTGGGTCCAAGGCATCCGCGACAGCGGCTCCACCCGGGCCGCGGATACCGGAGTCCGAAGGAATTCACCGAACAGGGACTCGTCCTCTAAGAAACTGTCCAACACACCGTTGCCAATCCAGCCTGCTTCTGCTGCATGTCTCCCGGCACCGGTTCGATCGCCTTGGTCCTCGTCTCCAGCGGGATGATGGGTTTCGCCATACGGCCGTCATGCCGGGGATCCTTGCCAGCCAGCGTTCCAGGCACTGCCTGGCCGGATAACCCAGGTGCTCGACCACCTGGGCCGTGGTCATCGGCGTGGTGGAATACAAGTCCACCGCGCGCTGTCGTTCCTCGGGACCGGACATGTGATAATCCTTTCGTTCAGTCTCCAAGAAAACGTCCGCAGCCCCCTATCGGTTAGCGAGGTCGCGCATAAGATGTAAATTGCGTTATTTTTATCTCAAGGGTGAAACTTAAGAGCACATAGAATCTCGGGGTTATCTAAAACGACTCGAACATTTGTCCTTTGTGCTGTAAGATTCAGAGCAAAACGAGTGAAAAAAACACGACGAAGTTACTTGTGAAAGATAGTGGTTATGCCTGGAACATTTGGGGTCAGAATCTCACCGGAAGCTCGAAGGGGAGAGGGCGGTGAAAACCAGGTAAAGGCTTTTTTCTCTGACACTTTCCAATGGTGCATAATGTCCAAGGACATTGATTTTGGCACTGATTTATGGGTGATGCCGGTGAGCGATGAGGGAATTCCTTCTTTTGTGGTTCTTGGTGTGCAAGTAAAGAAAGGAGTAAGCTACTTCAGGCATCCTAAAAAGGATGAGCAAGGTAATGTGATTGGCTGGTGGTTTGGATTTGATGCCAATCATGAAGCTTCGTGGACTAATGGGAGAATTGCTCATATTGTTGTTCTGATTTCTAATGAAGGAATAATGTATTGGTCCAAGATCGAGTCTTCGCAGATTGACCGTTCTTCCCGAAAACCCAAGATTCTTGTATATAAGGATCATGTGCTGGAAAAGACAGATGAAGAAGAGATTTATGAGTTCGCATGCAGCACGTATGAGAAGTCTGCATTCAACGGAGTTGTGTGGAATGGCCTGAAAAATATTAAAAATCAGGATCGCATTCGACTCGCAATGCTCGCTCCTCGTGTGATAGCCCCGCATGTGAATAAACATATAGATAACTTAAAAGGTCATGAGGCCTTGGCTTCCTTGATATATGGGAATGAGTATGGATTGGAGTGGTACTGGAGAGCGGGAAGTGGTTCCATGGCTGACGTGGCCATGCAGAAAGGGAAAAGAAAGGATGAGGCATGGGGTTCATCTGACTGGTGCTGGAAGGCGGCCGCGGCTTTTTATGATTACCTTGATGGACAGGGTGGACGCTTGGATGAGCTTTTTTCGGTTGCGAAATCTCCTGAAGAACAAGCCGCATCGGCGGTAATGCAATTTGCCTTTGATATAGATAATAATGATTGGAGGGCTGCTCTTCAACATATTGAAGCTGTTATGACTTATGATCTTTATCCTGTAGATAAAGCGTGGCTGCTGGTTCACGAATCATGGGCGATGTTTGAACTCGGTCGTAAGGATGAAGCTATTTCTGCCGGTTCGAATGCAGTGAGTCTTTGCTTGCAGAATCCAGATGATATTACCGCTAATGGAATCTGCGGTGTGGCGGTAAGGTTGCTATGGCAATACGCTTGGATTTGGGGGAATGTTAAGTCAACGGGAAGACAGGTTGATACAGCCGAAGTGATTCAATCGTCAGACAATCCAATTTTCTGGTGGCTTGAATTGGGAGAATGCGGCATTGCGGGTGACGCAGTGTCGAATCGGTGGCTTCATAGCATTGGAGAAGCAGAGAAAACCCATTCGCTAAGACGACGTTTTATCTCCCTTATTCTTCAGACGGCATTTCTCGGTGACAGAGATGCGTGGAAAAGATATTGCTGTTTGCAGGCAGAAAATGCGTATGCTCAGATTGAGGATGATAATGAGGGGAGAACGGACATCGTCAATGTGCTTGAAATGTTTCGGCGGTGTTCTTCCAAAGACGATTATCGGAAAGTACTTTGGTCCGCCATCCAGAGAGCTCCAGATTCCAGGATTGTTGAATATGCCGAAACTGTATCGTTGAATGAGTCCACGCATTCAACGGCACTGAATGATTTGACGTTGTTCCAGTGCATAGGCGATTATCTTTCTGCGGATAAGGCTGATGAAGTTTGCCTTTGGTGCTTGACGACGATGGCGTCTGTGCGGGAGTACGCTCGGAAGGTTTCTGCGACGTTCAATATCCCTATTGAACTGCTCGAGACGCTTAAAGCTTGTTATAGGGCGGCAAATCGAGATGTACAGGAAAAGATTGAGCAATGGTTCTTGGAGTTGCCTTGCGTAGAAGAAAGCTACGCTTCGAGAGCGCAGAACCTGACGATTCTCTTTCCGGCTTCCTTCTGGAGCGATGACAATCTGGCCACCTTGCTGCAACGAGGTGATGAAGGTTCCTTGCAGCAATGGTACGAATATAAGCGAAGCTCTCATGATGAGGAAGCGGAAGCGCAATGGCGCGTAAAGGTGAAAAGCGGTCAAATTGATGTAATCAAGAGCATCGATGATGCGCAAAAATTTTCCGAGGACGAGATTCGAAGGGTTTCTGATTGTTTTTCTGCATATTGTGCTGAGGCAATAGCAAGCTACGAACAGTCTGGAGTTATTGCTGTTCATGGTGTGGATCACATGCTGAGTGCATTCCTCTTCTGTGGATATGCTCATCCGGAATTAGTTGATTGGGATTCATTCGCGAAGATTATGCTGTCCAACGCTGAGGCGCTTCAAGACAAAAGATGGCCTTTGAAATTCCTTATACATTTCAGTAATGAATTGCCTGATGGAATTCGAGAGGAACTTTTCAGCATGTTGTCGTGTTTTGTCAAAAGCTTTGAGGATAAGGCCAATATTGTCTATTGGCTAGCGTATGAGGCGATGGCATCACTGTGTGAGGATGAACGTCAAAATATTATTGATTATCTGATATCGAATAAGCGATACAATGCGGTCGCTCGCATAGTCCAACGGTTCCCCGCTGAGGGGTACGTACAGTTGATGGTCACCATGCTGAAAATGGGACCTGCTGGCATGTGCGATACTGCGGCCGGCACGTTGACCAAACTCGAGCTATGCAATTTCGGTGGCGTGATCGTAGCCGAAACTGTTGAGGACATAATGGCGAACGGTACGCTTGCTCAAAAAGAATGGGTAGCTGAAGCGGTGATCGAATCTACTGAGGAAATTCCTGCTAGAATGAGAGAACGACTGATTGCTTTGGAAGATTCAATAGGTTCTTCTATGAGGAAAGCATTGAAAGAAAAGCTGGACGTTTAGCCCACAGATATTTTAAAAGGTGATCTGGAATCAGCGGAGTAGTGACCGAGAGGTTGCGCACCTAGGATTTTACGTCACATGCATGATTCCCAAATGCGCAACCTTGTATATCTAGTGGCTGAAGAATTCCCAAGCGTAATAAGATTCGCGAAATACTTGTTATTTTGTATTGTTTATCTTTGGAAGTTGGATTTCTTCAAAAGAAATTCTGCCACTATTTTCCAAGGTTTGATACGTATTATTATTATTATCATCAGATTCGTGAGCTAAATCGTATTTATTAAGCAGTTCGCGTAAGTCTTTTATTGCAGATTTTCTGGATATGCCGTTCGTGTAATATATACCCAACGTAGAGTCGGATTTGTCAAATTTTGCAAGATCAAAATATCTTCTGAAATAATCAAAATCAGCATCGCTGAATGAACATCCGAAACATTTGATTTCGTCAATTTGTTTTTTTACTTAATTCATTAATGGTTCTTGCAGATTGCTTATCTAAGCATTCTTTTTGTTGTCGTCTTGTGTCTTTGAAGAAAGACGAGCGGTAACCTGATGTAATCTTCATCTTAGTTTTAGTAGGGTAACCGTTGTCGTCTGCGATGCCAAACATGGCAGTGCCCTGATTCTCTTCACCATGAAGGTTAACGTAGTTAGGTATGTCTTCCAATGGCCGGGTGTAGTTAAAAGACATTACAAATTCTTCGTGGGGCTCTTTGGGCATACTGGACATATGTCCTCCGATGGTTCCAAAGGTAACATATTCAATCCGTTTTGAGGTCTCGGCTTTCTGAATTTTTTCAAATAGTAGCTTTGCGTTGGCTTGATAGTTGGGATTTTGGTCTATTGTCCTTAAATATTTTGTAAAATCGTTTTCAAGATTGCTTAGCTCTTGATCAAATATGTCAAATAAATTTTCTTCTGTACGGAAAGCGATATCCTTCTTTTGGAAGTAAAGTGTTAAAAGCTCATACATGCTCTTCTTTTGAGGAGGTGTATTTTCTGGGCTATTGGAAAAATATTTAAAATATTCGCTGATAGATATCTCGTTTTCTTGTGGATAATCCTGTAAAAACGTATCGATATTTTTTTCTATATCTTGCCAAAGAACATAATCATTCCTATAACCAGGTTGGTCATGTTCATAGGCAAAGACAATGAACCAAGCAGAGGGAATATTCTTAATGCCTCCGTCTTGAATTTCTTCATAAATTGCTGGAATCGCTTTTGAATCAGAGGAGTTATATCCTTTGTACCATTTGAAACGTGACTCAAAATAATCTGCATAGCGAGATTTCAACCCGCATGCTAAGTCGAAGCCATTACCAAGAAGATACAGCGTTCTCATGTAAATCCTTTCGATTATATTTTATAAAGCTAAACTTACACTTTTCGATATTTTATGAAGTTGACTAGTACTATTTATTGCTTAATATAATTTTCTGATAAAGCATATACTTTTGTCTTTTCGGTCGTGATTGGTTATCTGCATGCAATGATGGGAGGCGGCATCCTCCTGTCGCCAAGATCAGCAGTGTCCAGATGTATAAATCATCGGGAATGACTGTTCTTGGGCCCATAGCCAGCCGATGCCGCTGACGATCTCCTGGAATACCTCTCCCAACGCATATCTCCTTCTCCGGAATGCATATATGCTTATTGAACCTTAATCCAAAGGTGGCATGAAAACATGCTCGATCAATCTCTTGTTGTGCGTTTTTCCCTTGTGAAAGAGTGCGGAAACTGTACCCTAATTGAAATTATTCGTACCAAGGAAGCGCATTCCATAACAGGTCTTGTCAGTGGTGAAAAAGCTCGGGATAGAGCGCTCGCGTATTCTTGTCTACGCCATGCGCGTCTATCCGCGTCGTTGGTTGATGGTGATGGTGAGCAGTGTCTGGCGGACGAAGTCGAGCTGGGAGAAAGGAATTTCCGGCAGTAGGGAATCTCCGATGTGCCTTGCTCGTATATTGAAACTATAGAATAATCAATGGCTGTTCATATGCACTTTATAGTAAGACATTTTTGTCGTATATAGGGGCGTGTGAGTCTGGTGCTGATTTTCGGTCTCTCCTAGGGCGGGATATATCCCCGCCTTATATACTTTTATCCACGACTAAAAACCGTGGGCTCATCATCTTCATCGATGAGCCTAGCGTGCTTTCGGCTATTCCTGTGAATCCGAAGTGGTCTTGCATTGTTTCACGAAGCGCAATCAGATCCAAATTAGGGCATTCATCTGTCAGGTTTCTGAGAATCCGATGCAACCACCGCCTAAGCAACATTGAATCGCGTTCGCTGGTTTGGTGCTCAACCTTCCATTGATGAAACAAGTTGCTGTTGTTCCTTTTCGTCATATCCTTCGGGGACTGGGGAATGGTCTTGGGGAAAGTCGATGTCGGTGTTATCTGTCGTGGGAAATATAGGATTTGCCTTCCCAGAATCGAACAAACGTTTGAGGAGTGTGCTAGCTTTGCCATAGCGTATTCCTCGGAAAGGGTGGATATCATATGGCTTCTCGTTCTGCAAGAAGTCGTTGCGTAAGTGGCAAATCAGTGGTGTACCTATGGGCCGGCGAGTCTTTGGGCCAAACTTCGGAACAAGGCGAAACCATGTCCAAAACGGTGGCGTCTTGGTTTGCAGACAAAGCAGCGAATCAAGAACTTGCGAATGGGAATATCGATTTCCGTCGTTTCGACAAATACAGGATTAAGCTCGAAGCCTTTCTTGAGGAAAAGCTTAATCGATTGCAGGAGGGGAAGCTAACACCTGGCAGCGAGGTTATAGAGGTCAAACATGCAAGCTCGCGAGTCATCTTTGAATTGCGTTGGCATTTTGAAGCCGCGGCTCGGCATAAAGGCAAGACGCAGATACGCCATTACGAGGCGGAGCCTGTTGAAGTGAGGAACTCCGTTTTTGGTCTTGTCATGCATGTGAAGGACATAACAGGAACCGATACTGAAATTACGGAAAAGCAAAATCGTCAGATTGAGATAGCTGAAATTCTATACGACAAGTGTTCAAAAAATGACTGGAGGCTAAGCTGATGGTAATAATGTCGAGCCTGTGGTGGATATTACTATAAGTAATATCCACCACAGGAGGGAACCATGGATGGTCGGCTTCCTTACGATTATCGGGAACTTGCCTACGATTTGTATCACGCCGAGGACCAGCTTCTTGAGGAGCTTGTTTCCCTGCGTGCGCAACGGGGCATGACTCAGAGGCAATTGGCTGATGAGATGGGCGTGTCCCAGTCTTACGTATCTCAGATTGAGAACGGAAGAAAAAAGCTTGTGACATTGCTCACCGACTATGCGCTGGAAGTCGGAGCGCGCATTACATATAGCGTCGAACCTGCGGAGCTAAAGCCGGAGGGCAGCCGGAAATACGATACGTGGAAGGCCGCTCAGCAAATGCAGGTAACAAGTGAATGGTCCAATGGCGATATAACGGTGGGCGCCATCAACGTAGAAATAAAAGTATCCCGGCAAAAACCAGATCATGATGGTCCGCACAAGGTTACCGTAATGGGTGCTTCGGGCAAGGCTACTCCTTGGCGTGCAAATGAAGACATGGAATCGAAAAAGGAGCTGGTTGGATGAACGTCAACAGAATTATGCTGCTCGGCCAGTCAAGCGAGCGCGATCTTGCCCAAGACTCGCAGGAAGGCGCGGAAAGCAACATCAATTTTAATTTTGGTTTGAATCCAAGCGATGACAAGCCTTGGCCGTACGAATTAACGTTGCATTCGGAGATCACTCTCAAAAAAGGCGATTTCGAAAAGAATGTGTCTCCCTTTTTCGTATCCGATCTGCGCTATGCGATTCAATTCGATTCGCCCATTGATGATGAAAATACTCCGGCGGCTCTTTCCGTTGCATGGCTTTACATGAGGGAAAAGCTCGTTGAACAATTGCAGTCGCATGATATACCTGCGATGTCAATAGTGCCGTTGTCGATTGCTGCGTTGCCTGCGCAATCCCAATAGAACTGACTTGAGCGTTAGTTCTATTGGGTGTTCTGGCTACGTTTGTCCTTTGACGTTTCTACTGGCTTACATGCTGATAATCCGCGCGACCATCTAGGTTCGGTCGCGCGGATTATCACTAATCAATGATGGTTCATCGTTTTTCAGTGGGCTTGAGTGTCGGATGAATCGGTCATCGGCGTGCGCGAATGATTGTGCACTCGGATGGAGACTTTGTTCCATAGCAGCTCGAACCAGTGTCCGCGACGTCGGTCGATGGTGACGGCGAACAGTGCCTGGCGGATGAAGTCAAGCAGAGTGCAGGCCACGTAGATCGCGAGTAGGATGCCGATGATCTGCAGGATCGCCAGCGGCTGCTGGTAGAGGTCCTGCAGGTTGAACAGCCGTGTCCAGAGCAGTTTCTCGGATGCCGCGTAGTCGGTGATCAGGTACACGGCGAACGCGGATTGCGCGATCCGGTTGATGGTTCGATTGTGGAAGGTGACGCGGTCGAACAGCAGGAACACGCCGAAGCCGATCATGATGACGGGTAGCTTCCAAGCGCCGTTGATGTATATTTCCATGTCGTGCCCTAGCAGCGACAATGTTATGGAGGCGCAGGTGTACAACAGGAAGAATCCGAGACCTGTGCCAATCATCAGCCAGATTTGTCTGGTGGTGAACGGTTCCATGTGCCACTTATAGGCAGAAAACAGAATGAACAGGTAGATGAATCCGAGGAAGCCGTTGTTGATTCCTATCATTTTGGGGATGAAGCTGGTCAATCCCCATATGACCAGCGCGGTCGCGGCCAGGGCGAGGTGGTATTCGCGTCCGAGCGCCTTCAGTCCTTTGGAAAGGAAGGGGAGGAGCGCCAGGAACATGGCGTAGGCGGTGGCGTACCACCACACGCCCATGCTTAACGGCATGACGCTGTTCACCATGAGTTTCATGCCAAGGTCGGCCCGGTCGAACGCGATGTAGAACGTTACGAGGATAAGGCTCCAGAACAGGAGCTCGCGCTCCATGATCCATACGCGTTTCAGGTTGGATTTGATGGTCTGTTCCCTGTCGAGGAAGAACCATGCGGAGATGGAGAAGAAGATGACCACGCCGATCTTGCCGCCGCCGGCCATGACGAGCTGGAAGAAGATCCGTTCCGGTCCCAGGGGGAGTTTCAGCACGTCGTAGCCGTTATGGACGATGAAGTGATGGGCGAGGATCATGAACATCGCGATGATGCGCAGCATCTCGATGCTGGAATTCCTCTGCCCCCCCCCATTTGCGATTCGGGAATGTGCCGGTGCGCCGTGTTTGGCGTTTACGCGGTTGTCGTTCTCCGTGTTCTGGTTCTTTTTGTTCGCAATTCTCCTCTAGTCTGTGGTCTCTCTTCCCTCCGAATCCTACATACCCAGACTGACTGGGGAAAATCGAACAAATGTTTGAGTGTGTGATATGCTGCCGTTGAGGATTAGATAGGTGTGAGTCGGAGAATGGGGATATTGTCTCGGCGGGGAAGAGATTAATGTATGAACTATATTCGGCAAAAGGTTGGTGGAATGATTAAAGCCATTGGAACTTTTTTGAATACCGAACATTCGGGGCTTACCAATGTTTCGGACATATTCACGGTTGGTATTTCCGTGATTTCCATCGTTATTGCTTTTATGTCGTATGACTATGTGAAGAATCATGACCAGCAGATTGTCAAATTTGAACAAGCGAATGAGATATCGTCTTGGGTGGTACATGATTCGAAAGGCGGCGTTCAGATGGTGGAGAATTCTCCATTAATGAAGGTTTCCGTCAATAATGGTTCGGATCGGCCGATTTATGATGTCGTTTTAACTTCTGGAACATGTCAAGGGGCTGGTGCCGATTATTTGAGCGGGACAAATAATACTGTTTGTGTAGGTACCGTTCCTCCTGGGAGATTTACGACTTATGTTCCTTATCCGGGCGAAGGAATGCATGTTCGTGTTGAATCGGTTATTGCCTTTCGAGACAATAAGGGTAACAACTGGATTCGCAACGCCAAAGGCGTTCTTTCTGAAATCAAAATGAATTCGTATGAATATCTCAAACTAGATCTTCCTCCAGATAATTGGCAATCCCTCGAGTCGGAATGACGAGACAAAATATTGGTGGTGTGCTGTTGGCGTTATCGGATCAGTTGTCCGCTTGCCGACGGTTCATTCGGCATCAAACGCATTCCATGGCGTACGCCATTGCGGATTTTCATCGCTTCCTACTGGTTCTCCTTCGGCATGGGCGTGGTGCAATGGCTATCCATCTATCTGCATATCAAGACGTTGACCGACTATTTCGCGCACCTCATGTACCGGCAGTACATCAATGAAAGCTCGGTGTGGGGCGGTGGCCGCCCGCAGTTCCTGTTCGCGGAGCCCAGCTATATCGGCATGCATCTGTTCGGCATATTGCTGCCGCTTATGTGGCTTATGCGTGGGTGCGACCGTATCTATGCCAAGCGGTTGCGCAACCTCATCGTTGTGTATGCGATTGGCTCTGTGCTGATGCAGGCCGGCACCCGGATCGTTCTTCGCACGAATCTATCAGAGCCTTGACCCGCTATGCGGGCTGCTCGCCCATCCGTGGACGGTGCTTACCGGATATGACGCCGGCAACATCATCAACGCGGTATGGGCCGGTGCGAAGCATGCGGAACGATTGTTGAATGGCCTGGGCATGTATGGAAGTGCTGCGGTGGGATTCGCGACTGGCATGAATGCAGACACCGTATGGACGATGTGTGCATTCATGCCAGCGTCGTCGCCGAATACGGATTGGTCGGCCTGGTTCTGCTGGTCATCGCTTCCATAGTTTCCATGACGCGTGTCTTCGATACGGCAGCTGCTGGGCATGGTGTTTGGAACGAGACTGTTATCTGCTGGCTTGTCCTGATCGTGTACCTGTATATACAGTGCGAGAACTACGCGTTCGCCGCGCTGTCATTGTTTATCTTCGCGGCAAGCAAGCTGCGCAAGTAACCATATTTGACGGGGCACGGATGTCTTCTTCTAGATAACTTACGGTTAGAGAAGCTGCTATCGCAAGTATTCTTTAACCTGTCCACAAGGCGGTTGGCATTAGCAATCATTTGGGTAGGTAATGTTCGACTGTTCAGGTTTTTGAGCCTTGCCGCTCTGGAGCTGCCATAAGCGAAATGAGACGTGTTTCGTTGCTTAGGGTGCAGTGGTCACGGCCTGTTCGGACCGCAGCTCCTCGATACTTATATGCAAGACAGCAGTCGATGGCCATCTATGCTGGGTGAAGTGATCTGAAGTGATTACAAGCTGCGGATTTGCGAGCCGAACGGCCATAGCGCTAATTTGGCCATCTTGAACGATTGAATGCCGAACGGAATGCCAATAATGGTAATGCAGTTGAGTAGCCCGGCGAACACATAGCCTATTGCCATCCACAAACCAGCCAGCACGAACCAGATGATGTTCAGCAACACGGATCCCACACCTCCGCCATACTCCACGGTCTTACCGAACGGGGTCAGCGTGAGTCCCGCCATCTTGAACGCCTGAATGCCCAGCGGAATGCCCACAATGGTGACGCACAACACCAGGCCGATAATCACCCAACTAGCGGCGAGCAGCAGCCCGCCCAAAATCAGCCACAAAATATTGCCAAGAAGTCTCACGAGGCCATCCTAACGAACACTGAGGAATAAGGAAAGAGCTCAAAGCGACGAAACAGCCCCAAATCCTTGCCGCAACTGCGATTGAGTTTTAATCATCTCTGCTATTCCACCCTTATGTCCACTAGTAACCTGTACCTAGTCGTAATATGGAAAACAGAATCGAAGCCATTAAGCCGCGGGAGAAGGCTAGTAGGAAAAAGGAACAGGAACTTGATGCAAGGCAAGCATCAATAGATAAGCGCGAACAGGAATCGTCAACATATTCAGGAAATTCGGCTTCAGACGGCAGTGCTGGCGGCGCATATTACAAGGAATTGCAAAGCTGTCTGGGACGCATTGGGGTATGGCATAACCAGGAACGATCTGGGATACCGTTCCAAACTTGATGCGGACGGCGATGGCTATGCGTGCGAGTATCTGCCAAACTACTGATGTTAGTGGTTTAGATTGAGTCCGTGCTATTGGCTTGGCGTATGCCGTTGACGGTGCGAACATTGGTGTGTTTGATTCGTATCGGTGCTTTAACGATTAAACGTACATGCGTGTGAAGAAAAGTACATTGAACGGCATAAGAAAAGTTGCGCGTGGGTCTTTTGCAGGGCGCGCTATTATGGCAGAAGCGTAAGGAGTTATTATGTCAGACGTCGGAACGGATGCAGAGAGCGCGGTGAATGACGCTGTGAACAGTGCTGCGAACGATACTGCGAGTGTGATGAACGATGCGACGAACGACGCTGCGAACGCAACGGATGGGCCGTTTGTGAGGTATGTGCGCAAGGCGCGGCCGAATATGCGAGAAGCGTCGATCTTGCAGGGGGAGCATTGGAGGATTGGCATTCTAACGGAATCGCTGATCCGTTTCGAATGGTCAGATTCCGGCGAATTTGAAGACAATCTCACGCAGATGGTGGTCAACCGCGATTTTGGCGCCGATCTGCAATTCACGGTGACACATCGCGACGGACTGCTCATTGTTGACACCCCCGCACTATATGTGACGTACGATGGCAAGCCGTTCAGCAAAGAAGGCTTAAGCGTGGTCGTCAAGGGCGTGGCCGACACCCAGTTCAATACGTGGCATTACGGCGACGATCCGAAGCATAATCTCAAAGGCACCGCGCGTACGCTCGACGAGGCGAATGGCGAAATTCCTCTGGACGATGGTGTGATTTCGCGAGACGGATGGGCGGTGCTCGACGATTCCGCCGCAAACGTGATCGTGGAAGCACACGAAGTGGATGGCAAGTCGAATCCGCTGGGGGCTTGGGTGAAACCGCGCGACCACGAGGAAACCGACTTGTACTTCTTCGGCTATGGCCGACGCTATACCGAAGCGGTGCAAGACTTCTACAAGCTGACCGGACCAACGCCTCTGCTGCCGCGCTTCGCACTCGGCAACTGGTGGAGTCGCTACTACCGCTACACGCAAGACGAATACCTGCAGCTCATGGACCGGTTCAAGCGCGAAGGCATTCCATTCACCACATCCGTGATCGACATGGACTGGCACCGCGTGGACGATGTCGATCCGAAATACGGTTCCGGTTGGACCGGCTATTCGTGGAACAAGCAGCTGTTCCCCGATCACGAGGCGTTCTTACGCGACTTGCACGAGCGCGGCCTGAAAGCCACGTTGAACGTGCATCCGCGAGACGGCGTGCGCGCGTTCGAAGACGACTATGCGGCGGTGGCCAAGCGCGTCGGCATCGATCCCGCAACCGAAGAGGCGGTGGAATTCGACCTGACGAATCCGGATTTCGTAAGCGCCTACTTCGACATGCATCATCGTATGGAAGCCGAAGGTGTTGACTTCTGGTGGCTCGACTGGCAGCAGGGCGGCGTGACCCGTCAGCCGGGACTCGACCCGCTGTGGGTGCTCAACCACTTGCACTACCTGGATTCCGGGCGCGGCGCGACTTCTTCCGAACGCAATGTAAATGAGAACTGCGAATGCGAAAAGTGCGCTGAGCCGGGCGCTCGCGATGAACATGAAATGCATATCGAGCAATCCAAACGTAACGTGAGTTGCGCGGAACGCAATAACCGTTGGCCGCTCACCTTCTCGCGGTATGCCGGCCCGGGTTCGCACCGCTACCCAGTTGGCTTCTCGGGAGACACCATTGTTACGTGGGAATCCTTGCAATTCCAGCCGTATTTCACTGCTACCGCGTCGAATATCGGCTACGGATGGTGGAGCCACGATATTGGCGGTCACATGTGTGGGTACCGCAACGAACATTTGGAAGCCCGCTGGTATCAGCTTGGCACGTTCAGCCCGATCAATCGCCTGCATTCCAGCAATTCGCAGTTCATGGGCAAGGAACCGTGGAATTTCTCTGCGGAAGTGCGCGATTCCATGGTGAGTTCGCTGCGACTGCGCCATATGATGCTGCCGTACCTGTACACCATGAACTATCGTGCCGCGTTCGAGGGCATGCCATTGGTAGAACCGATGTATTGGGCGGAGCCGAACAATCCGCAGGCGTACGAGGTGCCGGACGAATTCCGTTTCGGCACTGAGCTGCTGGTTGCGCCAATCGTTTCTGACAATGACGATTCTGCGCAGCTTGGTAGTACGGAAGTATGGCTGCCACAAGGCGAATGGTATGACTTCTTTGACGGTCGCCGTTACGTTTCGGCAGGGAAGTCCGGTCGTCGTTTGGAAGTGTGGCGTGCGATCGACCGTATGCCGGTGTTTGCCAAGGCTGGCGGTATTGTGCCGTTACAGCAGCTTGGCGAGGGCAATAAGGTGAATGATCTAGGCAATCCGGAGTCCCTGCAGGTGCTGGTGTTCCCCGGTGCGAACGGTTCGTTCACACTCAAGGAAGACGACGGTTTTGTGGCTTCTGCTGCTTCCGGCTCTGCATCTGCCGAGTCTTGCGATGGCCAAACTCATGTTGCCGATACGTGCATGAGCTTCGACTGGAAGAATGCGGGCAATGCCACGCAGTTCACCGTCAACCCGGTGGAAGGCTGTGCTGAAGCCATTCCGGCACAGCGTAACTGGGAGATTGTGTTCCGTGGAGTTGCGCAGACAGACACGCAGAACGTTCGTATCGAAATTGACGGTAAAGCTTGCAATACTACAGAAATTACATATGATCAGCAGACGTTGAGTCTGTCGGTCGTTGTGCGCGACGTGCCGTCTGCCGCACGCTTGAACGTTACGATTGCAAATGGATTGCAGATTGCCGAGAATCCAGTCGAACAGGACGCGCTCGACGTGCTCTTGCACGCGCAAATGCCATACATTTCCAAAGAGCATGCGATGCAGGCGATTCGTGAGCAAGGAGTGTGCGCGCTTGGTGCTCTGCGCACTTTCGATACCGCGCCCCGCTTCAGCAATGAGCTGTTCGTCACGTCCGGCATGCCTGATTCGGTAATCAGCGCCCTAGAAGAAATCCTCCTCCGCAGCTGATTCCGGGAGTGTCGACATCTATTACCCTTCTATGTCATTTTAGGGTGTTGGATGTCACTCGGGGGGGGGTGGATGTAATCTGCACTAGAAGGATGGAGTGTGAGAGCTAGACTGAAGGGATTGGACATGCGAAGGAACTCCTGCGATTCGGATTCAACGCCAAAGACGGAGGAGATTCATATTGTTTCCTCCAACGCATGGCATAAGCAGCGGGCGCATGTTCAGGATCAAGCTCAAAACGTTTCGCAGTTTGAGCCGATGACATTCTCGAACACGCCGTTTCCCGTTGATGGGGACGGGCATAGCCGCATGAGAGCCAAGAAGCCGGTCGTTCCGGGGTGGAGGTATTCGTTCGTTGCCAGTCTAGTGATGGTCGACCTTGCCGTCATGCTGGTTTCTCTCGCGTTCAGCCTGTGGGCAAACAATTCTGCGTATGAAGCCATCGGTAGCGTCATGCCATTCTGGCTATTTCTTGTTTGCTGCAGTGCCATTTGGGTATTGAGCCTCACGATCGTCGGTGCATACCATAGGCATGTGATGGCGGAAGGCTATGAGCTGTACGCGAAGATCATCAACGCTTCGCTGCTCACTATTATCACGTATTGCTCGATTGCGTTTATGTTCAAACTTGCGTTTCCACGAACGGCACTTATCGTTGCCCCGATCATCGCGTTCTTTCTGGAAGTGATTGCCCGTTGGCAGATGCGTCAGTGGTTGCATCGCAGCCGCAAAAAAGGTTCTTGCAAGTATAAGACCGTGGTGATTGGTTCTTCCGACGGCATTAACCGTGCGTTGCGTACCATGCAGGATTATTCCAATTGGGGGTACTCGCCGGTCGCAGTATGCCCGATCGAAGCTGACGGCAGCAAGAAAGACGCGTATGTGGTCACTTCGTTTGAGCCGGATCCCACCATTGAGGGTGCCGACATGCTGAAGGTGATTTCGTTTAATTCCGCGTTCCCCCGCACGTGCGAAAGCCTTTGCGCTCAAGAAGTGTATGTTGCCGACGTGCTGTCTCGTGATTCCGAAATGCTGCATGGTATTTCCCTTGCAGTGGAATCTTTGGGCATGGAGCTTGCCTTGGCTGTGTCTTTGGCTGATGTGAGCGGACACCGCTTGTATTTGCGCAATACTGCTGAGCAGCCGGTGTTGTTGGCGAGTCTGCCGCAATACACTACTGCTACTGCTGTGGTGAAGCGTGTCGTCGACATCATAGGTTCGGCTTGCGCGTTGTTGATTTCTTCGCCGATTATGCTTGGCGTGGCTATTGCCATCAAACTCGATGATGGTGGTCCGGTGTTTTTCTCTCAGCAGCGTGTCGGGTTACATGGTAAGCCGTTCACCATGTACAAGTTCCGTTCCATGGTCACCAATGCAGAAGAGTTGAAAAAGAAGCTTGCGGAAGAGAATGGCCAGAGTGATCGTTTTATCTTCAAAATGAAGGATGATCCACGTATTACGAAGGTTGGCCATTTTATTCGTAAGACTTCGTTGGATGAGTTCCCTCAGTTCTTTAACGTGTTGAGAGGCGATATGTCTTTGGTTGGACCGCGTCCGGCATTGCCTGACGAGGTTGCCCGCTATGGCTCCCTGTATTCCACGCGTTTGCTGGTGAAGCCCGGTATTACTGGTCCGTGGCAGGTTTCCGGTCGTTCGGATCTTTCGCAGGAGCAGAGCGAGTATTTGGACGTTTCGTACATCGAGAATTGGTCCATCGCTGGAGATCTCGCGATTCTTGCGAAGACCGTGCTTGTAGTCTTCCGCGGTACCGGTTCCTACTAAGCTGCGCATTGCGTTGCATAAACTTGAATAATCGCCTCCCTTTCTAGTAGAAAGGGAGGCGATTATTTTGCTGAGACTGAGTCAGCTTTTGTGCTTGCTCTTCTTTCGGCTCCTTTGGCTCTTCTTGCTGCCCTCGTCGTAATAGTAATAGTAGTTGCCGTCGAGGAGCTGGGGGCTACGAGCTCCGCGGTGCGCTGCACCATGGAAAGCTTCACCGGCGACTCTTTGCTGGAAGTGTGCAGCGACTTTTCCACCACATTGCTCAAGGATTCCGCCACGCTGTTAGCAATGTCGGAATCCTGCTTTGCGACGGGGTCCCATCTTCTTTGATTGCGCTTGCGATGCTGTAACCGTGTAGTGTATGTTCCATTTCAATTGGAGTGTAAAAAGTACCAAGAAATGGCGAAATTTCAACGAAAATCGTTGTTGGAAAAACATTTTAAAAATGAAAATGATTACAAAAGTGGTTACGTGAGATGGCCTCATTATGTTTTTCGTATTATGTTGTGTTCTTGAAAATACATATATATTCCCTAAGATTCGATTCGTTTGATTGCCGGTAATGAGGTACAGTATTTCACGTAGTTATTTACAATAAAGAAAGGATTTACATGTCCGTTCTTGATGGTTTCAAAGAAGTTGGCGAAAGAACGGGTGGCAAGTTGACCATGACGGTCATGCTTGAATCTGTTCGTTTTTCCAAGGGTGTTTCCGAAGTGCTCGGCCGTCCGGAATTCGTCAAGCTGCTGGTGAATTACGAGCGCGGCAAGTTCGCAATCCAGGTGTGCGACGAGAACGACGATTTCGCGGTTCAGTTCAACAATCCGAACGCTGATCGTCCTGCTTCCGTGACCACTCGCAATCTTGACCTGCTTGTTGCAACGCAGAAGTTCTTCACTTTCCCGGAAGTGCCTGCAGACAAGATCGCCTACTTCGCCTTGGAAGGCGAATATCACAGCGATGAGCGCGTGATCCTCTTCGACGCCAAGAATGGGGTTCGTAGCGGCACCGTCGGCAAGCGCGGTCCGAAGGCTGGACATGGCGGCCGCAAGCGCAGGAAGATCGACGATGTCAAGGAAGCTACGGTGATCGGCGCCAACAACGCCCTGTGAAACTGATAGTATTTTGATGATATCTCGAATCACAATATAGTTTGAGCCCCGTAATATTCGAAGATATTACGGGGCTCAAACTATATGCGGTGAATTATGTAAATTGAATATTAATCACTAATCAACGTAAACATTTCAATACGAACATTGCCATCTGATTGAAATCAAATCAGATGGCAATGCATATCAGTAGCAGTGATTGGCGAGCCAGTACGAATAGGCTCCCTGGATGGAACCGTAACGTTGTGCGCAATAGCCCCAGAACCACTTGAGCTGGGTCTGATAATTGGTGGCCCAATCGGCACCCTCGCTCACCATCTTGCTGCCAGGCAATGCTTGGGGCAGACCATAGGCGCCCGAACTTGGATTCGTTGCGGTGACGCTCCAGCCGGACTCGTGGGTGATGATGTATACGGTGGCGGTGAAATCGGCTTCGGTGTAGCCGTTCGACAGCAGATAATCGTGAGCCCACTGCTGCATTTCGCCCGCCGGCACAGTGGTGCCGATTGACGCGGAAGCGTTGGAGGACGACGACGAAGTGGAGCCGGTGCCGACGAGAATGACCTTGTCGACCGGAGCCTTCTTCACATACGAGCTGATCATGTTGGAAGAAACCACGGTGTCGCCGGACTTGGTCACGAGGTTCGTGGTTTCCATCACGCCCTCTTCGCCTTCCGTCTCGACCTTCTCCTGGCCTTCCGGCAGGCTTGAGGTTTCCTTCTTGACGACATTGAAGCCGATAGCGGTGTCGGCAACCTCGACGCTTGCACCAGCACGCTGAATGCTGATCACGGTTTTCTCATCGACCTTGGTGGTGAGCGAGGGGGAGACCGTGTCTTCCGGTTCGAGCGTGATGTCTCCCGCGTCGAGCACGGACTTCACGTCGGTGAAATTGGTACCGGGCACCACGCGCGACTTGCCGTTGATCTTCACGGTGACGTACGAGGTGTCTCCATTAAGCAGCTCGCGGGCATTGCCACGGGACGCCTCCGCGGAATCCGTGACGGAGAAAGCTGTGGCCTGTTCGGTTGTATTCTGCTTCGCGGACGTGTAAAGATTGCGCGACACAATGCCGCCGGTAGCCAACAGGCCCACCGCCGCAACCGTTGCGGCGATCTTCACCAGCGAGGACTTGCTCGGCATGACGAAGGTAGATGATCGGGCGTGTTTGCTGTGGTTAGCCATTCTGCTCCTATACGCGCGTTCAGATCCTCGACGAATTCACGCATGCTCGGCATGCGGCGCGCTGCCACACGGGGCTTCGCCGGAAAGCGCGCATCTAACGGACGAGTTTACCTCACGCCATGGAAACCGGTCGGGCGTATATGTAACAGGCGGGCAGAGCAAGCGTAAGCAATAGGCGTGAAAAACAAAGGTGCCGTTGATGTTTGCCATCGAACGACACCTTTGAAATCATTGTAATTTTTCAGCCTACTCCGCTTGCGCCTCAGCCTCTTCGGCAGCGGCTGCGTTGACGTCCAACGCCTTGGCCTGCGCGATCAGATCGTCCAGATCCGACGCACGCAACGCACCGGCCTGCTGGAACACGATCTGCTGGTTCTTGATCACCATCAATGTCGGCACAGCCTGTACCTTGGCGGCGGAAGCGAGATCCGGATTCTGGTCGATATCGACCTTGGCGAAATAAATGTCAGAATTCGCTTCGCTCGCCTTTTCGAACGTCGGACCGAATGCGCGGCACGGGCCGCACCAGGTCGCCCAAAAATCCACGAATACCAGATCGTTGGATTCCACAATCTGATTGAAATCCTTGGAAGTGACTGCATGCGTTGCCATGATTGCTCCTTGCTGTTTGTGCCATCGACGCGCGTGACGGGCTGTGCCCTTCGTGTGCGATTGCTTTGGAGTATATAACTGTGCCCCAACCCTACGTATTCCCGGCATGCGCAAGATCCGCTGTCAGAGGAATCGTCTTTCAGCGCATGCTTTTCCAGCTAATTCACACAAGATGCGTGATAATGGGACTATGCCAGTGATGAATGATGAAGTGCCCGACGAGGGCGATTTCGATGCAGGCCGCCGTCGCGGAGAATTTGACGACATCACGCCGGAGGATTTCATCCGTGGAATAGGAAACCCTCCAGGATGGCTTGCTTCCGACGAAATCAACCGTATGCGCGGTGAAATGCCGATACCATACGTGCTCGTGGTGCCGGTGCGCACCGACGATCTGGGACGCGTCTCACAGGTCGGATCGCTGCTGCGTGTGTCTGACGATGGCAGCATCGAACGAACGCTGATTGCCGGCCGCGTGCTCTACCACGAATCGTTGCGTGAAGCCGTGGCGCGCAATATCGCCAAGGATTTGGGAGATATTGCGCTGCCGCAGTTGCCAGTGAGCCTGCAACCGTTCACCGTGGCCGAATTTTTCCCGACGCCCGGACTGTCCGACTATTTCGATTCCCGCCAGCATGCGATCGCATTGTGCTACGTGGTGCCGATTGCAGGCGATTGCAAGCCGCAGGACGAGACGCTCGACGTGGAATGGGTCAATCCGAACAGTGAGATCCTCGACACTTTCATCAACCAGATGAGCAACGGATATGGCACGATTGTGCGTCAGGCGATCGCTTGGACCGGCAAATAGGCTGCGAATACATGCAACAACAGGGGAGAGCAACGGAGGAGCGCATATGACGATCGAATTGCATAACAACGTGTATTGCGAGGGTGAGGGGATTCCTGTGGTGCTGGTGCACGGGTTCCCCGTGGACCACCGCATGTGGAACGAATGCGCGGATGCGTTGAAAATGACTGCTGCGGAACATGGCATGAAACAGTTCCCGATTTGGGCTCCCGACATGCCCGGTGCAGGAGAAGGACCGATTCCTTCCGACGAGAACAGTGGAGGCAAAGACACGGACGGCGCTTTCCCCAAAGGTTTGGACCGTATGGCCAACGCTTACGTCGACCTGTTGCACGCTGCCGGATACGACAAGGCGATTTGGGTGGGTCTTTCGATGGGCGGCTACCTGATTCTCGACATTCAGCGTTTGCACCCCGAAGCCGTCGCCGCACTGGCATTATGTGACACGAAGGCCGCAGCTGATTCCGAAAAGATGCGTGCGAAACGCATCGCGATTGCCGAGGAATGCGAATCGACGGGCACACACGAACCGGTTATGGGATTCGCCGTCGCCACGCCTGAGGATTCAACCATCAAACAGTCGGACGCCTACCGTGAACAGTTCACTGCATGGATCAACGAGCAGCCGGCCGAAGGCATCGCTTGGCGTGAACGCATGGCGGCCGGGCGCCCGGACCTGAACGATGTGCTATCGACGATTACAGCGCCGGTCGCGGTGATCTGCGGCGACAAGGATCCGTCGAGCCCACCGAGCGTGATGGCACCGATTGCCGATGCGATGACGGCTACGAGCACGGATATGACGGTGGTGTTTGATTGCGGTCATTTCAGCGCTTATGAGCATCCGCAGGCGGTCGCCGACGCGCTGCTTGCATTGGTGCGCAGAGTGCAGTAGCCGCTATTCCCGCAACTGCCGGCAATAGCGCAATCAGATATAC
>SKEV01000323.1_pt1 | contig 27306 bp, 22 predicted proteins | sample 4819531 | NCBI WGS metagenome assembly SKEV01 (sample SAMN11008800, study PRJNA524170) | human gut metagenome | biome: Human fecal sample; material: Feces; isolation source: fecal sample from pouch patient p9, p28 | host: Homo sapiens | place: Israel: Tel-Aviv | collected 2016-08-01 | reverse complement strand
TATTTAAGACATTTTTAAAGGATAAGGACAAGGTTTTAAACGCCATGGAATTGCCTTATTCCAACGCCAAACTGGAAGCTACCAATAATCTCATCAAAGTCATTAAGAGAAATGCCTTTGGTTTCAGGAACTTTGAAAACTTTAAAAAACGGATTTTGATTGCATTGAACATAAAGAAAGAGAGGACGAAGTTCGTCCTCTCTAGGTGTTAGCTTTTCATCTACCCACTACAGTTGACAAAGAGCCGTTTTTTACTACCCAACTTTTACGCAGAAAGCATCCCATGGTTGGAGTTCATGATTTTCAAAATCTATTAACTCTGAGGTGTTACTGATGATATTTTCTTGATAAGAAAGAGTTGTTTCAAAGGCTTGGACTTGATTTGATAAGTTTGCGACTACTAAATAAGTTTCATCTGCTGTTTTTCTAAGATAAGCAAAAACCTTATCTTCTGTATCCAAAAGTTCAAAATCCGCATCAATCAACCAATCGTTTTCTTTGCGAAGTTTGATGAGTTTTTGGTAAGTGTAGAAAATAGAATCTGGATTGTCTAGAGCTGCTTGTACATTAATTTCTGTGTAATTGGGATTAACTGGTAACCAAGTTTTATCAGCTGTTGAAAATCCTGCATTCTTGCCATTATCCCATTGCATCGGTGTTCTAGCATTGTCACGTCCAATCATGCGAATGCTATCCATGACTTCTTCTGGTGTCTTATCATTTTCAAGGGCTTCTTTGGCAAAATTTAGTGACTCGATATCATCAATTTCTCCCAAATCTTTGAAAGGATAGTTAGTCATGCCGATTTCTTCTCCTTGGTAGATGTAAGGCGTTCCTCGCATCAAGTGTAAGGAAATGGCTAGCGCCTTGGCTGATTTTTCACGATAATCGTCAGTGTCACCCCAGATAGAAAGCACGCGCGGCAAATCATGATTGTCCCAGAAAAGGGAATTCCAGCCTTGACCAAGTTCCAGTTCTGTCTGCCATTTGTTGAAATAGCTTTGAGAGCAGGAACATTTAGCTCTTTTTCGTATTCCCATTTTGAAGCGTTTGGCTTGTGTTGAAGACCGATATGCTCAAATTGAAAGACCATGGACAATTCTTTCTCAGCTGGCGATGAATACTTCTTAGCAATTTCCGGAGTTGCTCCCCAAGTTTCACCAACCGTTAACAAATCTTTTCCGGCTAAAGTTTTTTGGTGCATTTCTTTAAGGTAGTCGTGCAATTTTGGACCATTATTTGAGATTAAGCGGTCAGGAATCTTCCCAATCATGTCAATCACATCCATACGAAAACCAGAAATACCTTTGTCAATCCAGCGATTCATCATATCATAAACAGACTGGCGTAACAGCGGATTTTCCCAATTCAAATCAGGTTGTTTCTTGCTGAAAAAGTGCAAATAATATTGCCCAGTTTTGCGATCATATTCCCAAGCAGAGCCACCAAAAATAGAATCGAGCTCATTAGGTTTATCACGCCAGATGTAAAAATCACGATACTTACTATCAGGATTTTCATGCGCTTCAACAAACCAAGCGTGCTCATCTGACGTGTGATTAACCACTAAGTCCATAATGATGCGGATACCACGCGCTTTTGCCTCTTCTAGCAATTCTTCCATATCAGACATATCGCCAAAAATATCAGCAATCGCCTCATAATTTGAAATGTCATAGCCATTATCATCCATTGGAGACTGGTAAACTGGAGAGAGCCAGATCGCTGTAATTCCGAGCTTTTGCAGGTAATCAAGCTTACTGATAATTCCTTTTAAATCACCAACTCCATCACCGTTTGAGTCCTTAAAAGATTTTGGATAAATTTGATAAATCGTTGCTTTGTGCCACCAATGTTTTTCCATAACGCACCTCATTTTAGAATTCTTTGTCTCTATTTTAGCTTTTTCTTTTGTTTCACGCAATCGTTTGCATTACTCAAACCTAGATGCAGAGAAAAGCAAGGATAATCCCTTGCTTTTAGCTTTATAGAAAGGTAATTTCTTGACCGTTTTCTGTGATATGATAAGTCAAATCTTTTAGATTAATCTTTGCTTGTGCGACAAAACTACTGCCTTGATTACGGCGTGTAATAAGAATTGTGTGACTATCAAGTTCATCAACTTCAATACTGCCATCCAGGTCAAAAGCAGCCGATTGATTACGGAAAGTAAATAATTTTAGCAAAGCTTGAACAACTGGACGTTTGACTTCTTCTGCAATTTCGCTACTGCTATAATAATGACGATTAATATTGCGACCTTCTTTTGTTTTTTCTAACAATTCAAGATCATTTTTACCAGCTAAAAAGCCAACATAATACACTTGTGGAATGCCTGGCGCGAAAGCTTGAATCAAACGAGCTAAGAAATATTTCTTGTCATCATCCCCAAGCGCAGAATAGTAAGTTGAATTGATTTGGTAGATATCAAGATTATTATACTCGGCTGTTGAATATTTTCGGTTGACGTTGGCACCTACTTTATAAAGTTCATTTGACGTGTAATCAATTTCCTCATCCGTCAAGATATCTTTGACATCAACAACTCCAATACCATCGTGCGTATCAAGTGTCGTAAATTGTTTCATTGGAGACATTTTAAGCCATTTCGCCAAACGATTAACATTTCCGCTGTAAAGGCTATAAAGAACCACCATCGGAAGGGCAAAATCATAAACATAGTAATCGTGCTCAGCGATTTTAAACTGAATCGAATAATGCTCGTGAATTTCTGGAAGTAACTCTGTACCAGATTCCGCAGCAATGCTACGGACTTTATCAAGCAATTCCCAGATTTCTGGTTCTACAAAGAAATCATTAGTATCTAATTTTTTAACTGCATAAGCAAAAGCATCTAATCGAATAAGGTCGCAACCATTTTCAGCTAAATGCGCGATGGTCTTTCGAATGAAATCCATGGTCACGTCTTTTGTCACATCAAGGTCAATCTGCTCTTCACCAAATGTGTTCCAGAGATGCTCAACTGAACCGTCCGCAAAGTGAATTTCTTGTTTTGGTGCGCGGTCTTTACGCTTGTAAATCAAATCCACATCAGCTTGTGTCGGACGATTTTCTGGCCAAAATTTATCCCAGTTAAGAAACATATCCTTATAAGCACTAGCTTCGTGCTTTTCTTGATAATCTTTGTAATATTTTGATTGACGAGAAATATGGTTAATCATGAAATCAAACATGAGATAATACTTCTCACCCAATGCCTTCACGTCATCCCAATCCCCAAATGCAGCATCAACCTCATCATAATCGACTGGCGCAAAACCACGGTCACCTGTTGACGGGAAAAATGGCAAAAGATGAACCCCGCCGACAGCTTCTCCAAAATACTTGCCAAGATTTTCATTTAATTCTTTCAAATTCTTTCCCAGACTATCTGAGTAAGTAATAAGCATTGTTTTATTTTGTATTGTCATAGTTACTCCTTTACCCTTTTGGATTTTAGCACCCAGCAAAAGTTGAACTCGGGCTACGAGCTGGGTGAAAAAGATGAGCCTCCTTGTGTCTTAATGACACTGCGTCGACTCCTTATTTCACTGCGCCGTTGCTCATTCCTGAAATGATATGTTTTTGGAAAATGAGGTAAACGATTGTGATAGTAATAATACCAACGACGTATGATGCAAAGCTTGGTCCGTAGTCGCTGAGGTATTGTCCTGTGTAGTTGTATTGAAAAAGTGGCAATGACCAAGAGTCTGATGATTTATTCAGCATCAAGAGTGGAAGCATGAAGTCATTCCAAAACCAAAGTGCATTGATAATCAAAGTTGTAGCGTGCATTGGTTTTAACATTGGAAAGACGATTTTGCGATAAGTTGTGAATTTATCAGCACCATCAATCTCAGCTGCTTCATCCAAACTGTCAGGAACACTTAACTTGATGTATCCGACATACAAGAATAAGGTTTGTGGTACAGCATATGTTAAGTACAAGATAATCAAACCCCAAATATTAGTCAAGCCAAGTCGACTCATCATTACTGTGATTGGAATCATGATAACTTGAAATGGCACAAAAATTCCCAAAATCAACAAACTGTACATGATATTGAAAGCACGTTTTTTGCTCATATTACGAGCAATTGAATAAGCAGCCGCAGGAATAAATAAAGTCACCAAAATCACTGATACAACGGTGATAATCGTTGAATTTAAGAAATAATGTCCGATGCCATCAGCAAGCAAGCGTGTGTAGTTGCTTAGAGTGACAGGATTTGGAAAAGCAAAGAAATGTTGCATGATATCCTTAGTTGTCTTAAATGAACTAAAGACAGTTGCTAATAAAGGAATCAAAATCAGAATTGAACCCGCAATTAAGAGCACATATTTCCAAAAAGTATTATAACGTTCTTCTTTTTTCATCTCTCACTCACTCCTATACTTCAAAACGACTTGATAATTTAAGTTGCAACACTGAAACAAGAACAATGATGGCAAAAAGAATCAAGGCAATTGCGTTAGCATAACCGTATTGGTTACTTGAAAAGGCATAATTGTAAACCAAAAGTCCGATTGATGTTGTTGAATTACTTGGTCCACCACCAGTCAAAGCAAAGATTTGGTCAAAAGCTGTTAAGCCACCTTTTAGTGCCATGATAAAGACCATAGAAATACTTGGTAACAGATATGGTAATTCAATGTTCCAGAACGTTTGTTTGCTGTTTGCGCCATCGATTGCGGCCGCTTCTGTAATCTCACTTGGAATGGTTTGAAGACCAGATAGGAAGAGAATAATCGGCATGGCAACACCTTGCCACAACATAACAAAGATTGCTGCAAAAACAGCACCGCCAGTTGTTCCTAAAAGACTTGTTTTCAAAAATTCAATGTTCAAAGCTTCACCGATAGCAGGCAAACCATAGTTAAAAACCTGTTTAAAAATCAAAGACACTGTCAACCCTGACAAAACAGCTGGGAAAAAGAACCAAGCTCTAAAGAACGTTTGACCTTTGATTTTAGCATTCAAAGCACGCGCCACCCAGATACCAATCACAATTTCACCGATAATTAACGCAATGGTCAAAATCAAAGTGAAGCCAAGAGCTTTAAAGAATTTGGTATCCGTTAGCAAGATTTTATAATTGTTGACACCAACAAAATCAAAATTGTAAGTCAATCCAGTCCAGTTTGTAAAACTGTAGAAAGCACCTTGAATCATTGGGAAATAGAAGAAAATTGCTTGTAAAATCAAGGGAACAATCAAGAACACCCAGCCCCAATATTTATTTAAAAATTTTCGCATTCTAGTTTCCTCCTACTTCGTCACATCGGCTTTCATCGGATTGAAAAAGACATTTAATTCATCTGTATATTGCTTAGCATCTTTGCTCATCAAATAATTGGCTGTCAAACTAAAGAAGTCTTCTTCGCTTGTCCAATTTTCACCAAGCCAAACATAGTGCTTATCTGTAAAAGCTAATTGATAAAGCGGAGCAAGGGGAGAGTTCTCGTCTTCAACCACACCATTTACAGATACTGGTGAGCCATCGACGTCATAATATTTTTGCATTGCTTTAGCTGAAGCCATATAAGAAATGAATGCTTCACATTCTTTTTTATGCTTAGTTGATGATGAGATAGATAAGGCCAAATCACCTGCACCGACAGTTACTTCCTGACCAGCTTTTTCACCAGGAAATGCAAATGTTGATACTTCAAAATCTGGATTTTGTTGCTCGATGGCAGCTAAAGCCCATGAACCACCAGGCATCATCAAGGCTTTTCCAGTTGCAAACGCCACTACAGAATCATTGTAAGAAGCACCTTGCCAGTTAGTTTGTTGATTACCCTTATCAGCAAGTAAATCTAGACGCGTTAGCACCTCTTTAACTTCACTATCTGAAGTTGAAATAAAATTCACCGGAGAAAAGCGAAGATAATCATTTGCCTTATCACCGCTGCCAGTCACACTGATATAAGCTAATTGGTGATAACCATTTAAAGTCCAACCTTCACTACCAGCAAGCGCAAATGGTGTTTCACCGTCAGCCTTGATTTGTTTTACCAAAGTTTCAAATTCATCCCAAGTTTCTGGAACTTTGAGTCCTAATTCGTCAAATTTTGTCTTATTAAAGTAAATCCCTGAAACATTGGCTGATAAAGGCACGCTATAAATTTTTCCATTTACTGCATAGTTTTCTGCATAGTTATTTTTGATGTTCTCAAGATAAGACTTACCTGTCATATCTTCAAAATAACCAGCTTTTGCCCACTCTTTAAAATCTACATTCTGAGGATAAATGTTAATAACATCTGGGGCGTCACCTGCAAGCATGCGTGTTTTTAGAACTGTTCCAGCACTTGGAACACTTGTCATTTTAACGTGAATGTTAGGATTTTCTGCTTCAAAATCCTTAATGATTTCTTTTAGCGTATCAACCATTTCTGTTTTTTGGTTGAAATATTCGATAGTTACCTTGCCATCATTAGAGGAATCACTGTTTTTTGAACAAGCTGTCAATGTCAAAGCAGCTGCCGCTGTCAACATTGCCACTCCAGTCACTATTAATCGTTTAGGCCATTTCATGGAAAACCTCCTTATTGTTTCACGAAATAGTATTGTTTACTGAGGTAATCACCTTGTGGGAGAATCGTTGTGAGGCCCGCATACATGAGCTCTGCCCCTGAGAAGACTTGATCTATCCCTTGTAGTTGGTAAGTTGCCTCTTCTTCCAATCCTTTCAACTTAAGTGTTGTTTCAATGATTTCAATGGTTGAAAGTGTGCGAACATAAGTGACAACTACCTTATCTTCATAAACAAATTGAACCGCTGCTTCATTTGACCCTTCTTCTGGATTAATCAAGCGATATTGCTTACCAAATTGAATCACTGGACGAATGTCTTTGTAGTGAGCAACTTGAGCAGTAATTACATCTTTTTCAGCTTGTGGCAAGCTGGTCAAATCAAGTTCATAGCCAAGATTTCCCATCATGGCAACATTACCGCGAGTTTCAATCGGTGTTGTGCGTCCCATTTGGTGATTAGGACTTGCTGATACGTGAGAGCCCATTGAAATGGTTGGGTGAAGGTAACTCGAGCCGTATTGAATTGGCAAACGTGAAATGGCATCAGTATTGTCACTAGCCCAAACTTGTGGGAAATAGCGCAGCATACCAAGGTCATTTCGACCACCGCCACCTGAGCAAGATTCAAAGAGAATGTTACTATGCTTTTCTGTCAAATAAGACACCAAATCATACAAACCTAGCATGTAAGCATGAGATTGCATTTGGGTCGCAAGATAAGTATCACCATTTCCGATATTTGTGATATTACGGTTATAATCCCATTTAACATAATCAATAGTATTTTCTGTCAAAATCTTATCAATAGCTGCCTTGATGTAGGCTACGACATCAGGATTTGCAAGGTTGAGCACCAATTGATTACGAGAATAAGTATGACCACGACCTTCAGCTTGAATAGCCCAATCTGGATGCGCACGATAAAGGTCACTATCAACAGAAATCATTTCTGGTTCAAACCACAAACCAAATTTCAAACCTTTGGCATGCACTTCAGCAATCAAGTCATTCAGAGGTCCACCGAGTTTTTCTTCGTTGACAACCCAGTCACCAAGCGCACGATTATCATCAAATCGATTACCAAACCAACCGTCATCAAGAACAAAAAGCTCGATACCAAGTTTGCTTGCTTCGTCAGCTAAATCAAGCAATTTTTCTTTTTTGAAATTAAAATAAGTCGCTTCCCAATTGTTAATGAGAATTGGACGTTCAGCATGTGCAAATTGTTTTGGCATGATGTGATCTTGAATGAACAATTGACTTTCTTGAGTGATTTTTCCAAGACCATGATTTGAAAAGGTTATCAAAGCCACTGGTGTTTCAAAGCTATCGCCAGCTGATAGTTGCCAAGCAAAATTATCATCGTTGATTCCGATACCTAAACGAACTTCGTTCAATTGATTTTTTTGGACAAAAGCTTGGAAATTACCGCTGTAAAGCAGTTGAAGAGCTAAAGCCTGACCAGCATCTTCTGTTGCTGTATGCTCACATAAAATCATGGCAGGTGTATGGGAATGACCTGAAGCACCGCGATTTGAAGCAACTGTGAAAATACCTTGTTCAACTTTTTGACGACGAACCGTTTTTTCACGTGCATAAGCACCTTGCAATGTCACCACATCATAAGCAGAAGCTGGCACATCAAGCATGGTTGACAAAGCACGATTGATAACAACTGCTTTATCTGATAAATTTCGAACCTCAGCATGAGTTGAAATAGTGCTGCAATCAGAATAAGCAGTGTAGTAAAGTTTTAATTCTAGCGCAGCGACTTTGTCTTCAAGTATCAAAACTAAAGTTTCGGCATCTTCTGTTGAATGTGGATTAGGTAATCCTGTTGCTTCTTTTGCACCATGTAAAATCTCACTAGATGTTAACTTAAATTGTGTCAATTCGTTATTAGCGTGTGCTATTTTTAGAGATGGTTGTCGGAAATCTCCGAATCCATGAACACCAAAAACTTGGCGTTGTGTATCATAACTAAAGGTGCGGTTATCTGGAGTTGGATTTCCTGAAAAAGCGTGGTCCTTCTCCAAAATAGCGTTTGAGCCGTGATATTTGGCGATTTTGCCTCCAATATGACGAAGAAGCAAATCCCCTTCTTTATTTTCGATAATCATTGACATCTCTTTACTTTGAATGTAAAAAAGATTCCCTTCGATGCGAATTCCCATGATAATTCCTCCCTTTGTTTACTAAAATTTTACCATCATTTATTTACCTCTTGAATGGTATCATGTTGGGCAAATATGGTAAAATGTTGTTTATAAAGGAGTTGATACTTTGAATATTCTACATACCTACAACGAATTTGGCACGAATAATTTTGACCTGAACGTCGACCATTATGGTGCTGAGATTTGTGATAAAAACTACTCTTTTGGACCTACTGTTAGGGATAACTACGTCCTTCATTTCATTGTTGATGGCAAAGGAACTTTCAAAATTGATGGCACAACGACCGAACTTAAAACAGGTGATATGTTCATTTTGCCAAAAGAAAAAGTGACCTTCTACCAAGCTGATAGCAAGCACCCTTGGACTTATCTTTGGGTTGGATTTAGTGGCTCAAAAGCTGAAAGCATCTTAAATAAAACACAACTTCTTGAACACTATTTTTGTCATTCAACGCTCAACTCTAAAATCCTCGATCAGCTAGTCAAATTAACACAATTCCGTGATCAAAAACTCGATGACATTACAGAGCTTCAGCTGATTGCTGAACTTTACAAATTGCTAGCGTTTCTAATAGAAGAATTTCCAAGCAAAGCAATGTCTGATAGCAGTATTTTGATTCAAAATTACATCAAGCAAGCTAAAAAAATCATTCACACACAATATGGAAAACCATTAAAAATTAGTGATATTGCCAAAAAGCTCAATCTAAATCGCTCCTACTTGTACAAGATATTCAAGGAAGAAACAGGTTATTCTCTCAAGGATTATCTCATCCAAATCCGCATGGAAAAAAGTGCTGATTTGCTTACCAGCACGACTTTTCACATCTCAGAAATCGCAAACGCTGTAGGCTTTCCAGACGCTCTCGCCTTCAGCAAGGCTTTCAAAAAACATTTCGGACAAAGCCCAAGCCATTACCGAAGAGCGCTGAAAAAATAAAACAGAAATTTCCCCTAGAACTAAGTTCTTGGGGGAGTTTTTCTTAATCAACTTTAACAAGTCGGACGTTATCAATGTTTAACCATTTGTTGGCAGATGATTTGACGTAAGCGCCAACTTCACACTGTCCGTTTGTGATTTGAATGTTGTCAATGGTATAGGTTTTCCAAGTATTTGAATCTTTGAGAGAGATTTTTTGTTCGTTGCCACCGTAGTTTTTGATATAAAGTTCTGCATTTTCAAGACTTGTACCACCCATAGCATCGATGCTTAATTTGTAAGTACCTGAGCTGAGATTTCCTACTGTTTGATAGATAGAACTTTTATATGCTTTGTCTGACCAGAAGCTGAGTTTATAACGCGTATTATCATAAACTTCGGTCTTAATCCCAGAAATTTGGCCATTTTTCCAAACATTCCAAGATGATGGACTTTCGGTATAACCATCCCATTCAAAGCTATTGTTTTGAAGGAGATTTGTTAGATTAGAGTAATTAAAGGCTTTGATGCCACGTAAAGCATTTCCTTGGAAATCGAAGACAGCTTGATTTTCTCATTCGTTACCTGTCATATCTGAAACGCCAAGATATGACATACCCACTTGCGTAGCCCATAAGACGTTACCGTTATACCAGAGTGGTTCCTAATAGAAGAAACCAAGTCCATTGTTATTTTTGACATCCTTAATCTTATCAACTAAATCTGTCAAAAATTCGTACTAACCATCTTGGCTAGCTTTGTAACCAGCTGCTGCTTCTTCTGTTGCTGTGACAGCATTTGTCTTTTGGTCAAGATTGTCAAGAGTATTGGCATAAGCTGTTTCAACCACAACAACTTTTTTAATGTTTGAGAAATAGTACCAGGTACTTCTTTTGGTATCTTGATGGTGATGTCACGAAGCACACAGAATTTATAAACATTGACAGTGATAAAGGCTGCTAGGATACCTTTTACTCGTGGTGCTAGTTCATTTCATTTGGTAAGTAACTTTATTTTATGATGAAAACCCAAAAAAGCCCTCCGTCGTTAGACGTAAGGCTTTTTGGGTTGTATTCTAGAAGAGTTCTGTTTTGGATAGCGTTAAATTAGCGAATAGCTTTTTCTGTTTCAGGGTCGAAGAAATGTCCTTTGGCAACGTTGAAGGTTAATTCAACAGCTTGACCTGGTTGGTAAACATCACGCGCATCGGTACGTGCTACCAATTCAACACCACCTGAACGAACGTAAAGCATGGTTTCTGAACCAAGCAACTCTGATACGGTCACTTCAGCTGAAAGCGTTGCGCCAGGGTAAGTTTCACGTGCCAATGGGTTATTTGATACGTCTTCTGGACGAATACCAAAGATAACGCGTTTGCCATTGTATCCTTTGGTTTCAAGCAATTTCTTTTGGCCTTCTGGCAATTTCACAGTGAAGCCACCATCGCTCACTAGCGTATCACCGTCAACAGTTGCTTCAAAGAAGTTCATGGCTGGGCTTCCGATAAAGCCAGCGACAAATTTATTAGCTGGACGGTTGTAGAGTTCTTGTGGGGTTCCGATTTGTTCCACGCGTCCAATAGTTCCTGAACCGTCAGGGTTTTTCGTTGAACTCATGATAACGATGCGGTCAGCCAGTGTCATGGCTTCGGTTTGGTCGTGGGTAACGTAGATAGTTGTTGCCCCGATACGGCGGTGAATTTTAGCGATTTCAGCACGCATTGACACACGCAATTTCGCATCCAAGTTTGACAAAGGCTCATCCATCAAGAATACTTTGGCGTCACGGACAATTGCACGTCCCATGGCAACACGTTGGCGTTGGCCACCTGACAAGTCAGCTGGTTTACGTTGAAGAAACTCGGTCAAACCAAGGATTTGAGCAGCTTCACGAACACGTTTGTCAATATCGTCTTTTTTGTATTTTCTTAATTTCAGACCAAAGGCCATGTTATCATAAACGCTCATGTGTGGGTAAAGGGCGTAGTTTTGGAAAACCATGGCAATATCACGATCTTTTGGTGCTTTGTCATTGACCACTTCGCCGTCAATTTTAAGTTCACCTTCTGTGATGTCCTCAAGACCTGCAACCATACGAAGCGTTGTTGACTTCCCGCAACCTGAAGGTCCTACGAAGACGATAAATTCTTTATCTTTAATGTCAAGGTTGAAGTCCTCAACAGCATAGTGGCTTGCATTTGGGTATTTTTTGTAAATGTGGTTAAGATTTAATTCGACCATTTTGTTACTCCTTTGAACGATGTGCTTTTATTATAGCACAGACAGCGTTTACAAAATAGAGACAAAATGCCCAAGTTTTTTTGTGCAAGATGACCAAAATTAAGACATCTTGACCAACAAATAAGACAAGGTCAAATCATTTAAGTTTTTCACATTCAAACCAGAAGCTAAGCGAAATTTTTCCAACTTATACTGAAGGGAGTTGCGGTGAATGTACAGGTGTTGAGCTGTTTTAGCTAAATTCCCCTGCTCTTGCCACAACATCACGATAACATCACGCATATCTTTGCTATTGTCAATACACTCCAACAGCGTGCGTTTAATCGTAGGAACATCTGAAGCATGCGCAAGGTTTAAGAGGAGCAATTCTGAAAAAGTACTGGTTCTCTCATTGCCACCATACAATTTGACACTTGAAAAAAGCCGCATCTCCTCCTCAAAATAAATCTGAGCATCTTCCTTTTTCACACAATTCCAGCAATTGCCAAAGAAAACGGTCAGCTTGGTTCCAAAATCACTCTCCAAAGTCGGCAACACATCTTGAATGACATCCTCAACCACCATTGGTTGTTCTTGATTGAGCAAGAGCAAGCTACGATTTTCCGACAAGGTCACCACCGTAATGAGATTAGGCAATAGCGCCTTAAAAAACGTGAACAACTCTTTGGGAAGGGCATAAGGATGCTCGATGTAAATCATCTGTAGTCGTTTGTAGGTTGTTGGAGGATTGCCCTTTTTTTGCACCAAATACCGATACCAAGGATGGTTGGTGTGACTATTATCTGAAATGGCCACCTGCTTAAACTGCAGCAAGGCTTTTTCACGCTCACTGAGTTGGGCAATGGGAAGGTACCACTTTTGACCATTTTCCTCTAAAACAATCCACTCCTCACCAGACGTGTCCTCTTTGTCACGACGAGCTTCAGGGAACCATTTCTCTATTGACATATCTCTCCAATCATTTTAAATACAGACATTACTAGCGCGATTTGGTGTCTAGTAGGATAGTCACAGGGCCGTCATTGACTAGACTTACCTGCATATCAGCACCAAATTGCCCTGTTTCAACTGGGACAAATTGGGATAGGGCAGCATTAAACGCTTGATAATACTTCTCTGCCATCTCAGGCTCTGCAGCACCTGAAAAAGCTGGGCGATTGCCTTTTTTGGTTTCTGCAAACAGCGTAAACTGAGAAACAGACAAAATCTTGCCCTTGATATCTTGGACTGACAAGTTCATCTTACCATTATCATCTGAAAAAATACGCATATTGACGATTTTACGCACCGCATAATCCAAATCTTCCTGCTGGTCATCTGGTCCCACGCCAACCAATAATAGAAGTCCTTGGTCTATCGCACCAACAGTAGCCTCATCGATGCTTACGGCTGCACGCTTGACACGTTGCATCACAATTTTCATTTTAATTACCTTTCTTAGACGAAAGACCCCCAATAATGAACAAAACTACTGGGAGTCTGTGCTTTATTTAACAGAAAACATCACCCATTTGTTCGCTTAACAGAATAAACATCGGGAATGATTTTGATTTTATCAACCACGCTTGTCAGAGCTGTTAGATTAGGAATAGCAAAGCTAATATGGATATTAGCAAACTTCATATCCTTAGTTGGTTGGGCATTGACGGTTGATACGTTTTTTGTCGCATTTGACACGACTTGTAGCACGTCATTGAGCAATCCTGAACGGTTCAAGCCGTAAATATCAATTTCCGCCAAGTAGTCATTGCTTGAATTAGCATCGTCCCACTCCACTTCAATTAAACGTTCTTCATAGCCCTCTTGGCTCTTGATATTATGGCAATCAGCACGGTGAATGGCAACCCCGCGACCTTTTGTAATGTAGCCTTCGATAGGATCACCTGGTACAGGATTACAACATTTTGCGATACGCATCAGCAAACCTGACGCCCCTTGAATAATCACGCCATTTTCACTGCGAACCTTCAAAACATCGCGGTTTTCAGTCTTGACTTCGCCGCCTTTCATCAATTCTTCGGCTTCGGCTTTGGCTCTCGCACGCTCTTCCTCACGACGTTCTTTTTCAGTCAGGCGATTAAAGACAGCAACGGCGCTGATTTCGCCAAATCCAACAGCTGCATACAAGGCTTCCTCACTGCGCACACTAAAACGTGGCAAAATCGCTTCGATATGCTTTTTATCTAGATATTTATTAGCAACGTAACCATGGTCTTGAAAATAATCCACCAACAACTCACGACCTTTATTGGCCGAGAGTTCCTTGTCTTGGTTTTTCAAAAATTGACGAATACGATTGCGAGCTTTGTTGGTCTTAACAATCTTAATCCAGTCACGGCTAGGCCCAAATGAATTTTGATTGGTGACAATTTCAACGACATCACCTGTTTTTAATTTAGCCGTCAAGGGAACCATGCGTCCATTAACCTTGGCACCAACTGCCTTTTCACCTACTTGTGTGTGGATAGCGTAGGCAAAATCAATCGGACCAGAATCTTTTGGCAATTCTTGCACGGCACCTGTCGGTGTAAAGACGTAAATGCGCTCTGAGAAAATATCTTCCTTAACAGAATCCACAAAGTCAATGGCATCACCGTTTGAAGCGTCTTGCAATTCCACAAGCTCTTTAATCCAGCTCATGCCGACCGCTTGTTCTTGCTTGTCAACCTTGCCTTTGATTCCTTTTTTATAAGCCCAGTGAGCAGCTACACCATATTCAGCGACTTGGTGCATTTCCTTGGTTCTAATTTGGATTTCAATGGGACCTTTTGGACCATAAACAGTGGTATGGATTGATTGATAACCATTTGCCTTTGGAGCCGCAATGTAGTCTTTGAAACGTCCTGGCATTGGGCGCCACAATTCGTGAATGTAACCCACCATGGCATAAACATCGCTTGGTGTTTCCATGATGCAACGAATGGCAATCAGATCATAAATCTGATCAAAGCGTTTCTTTTTGTCACGCATCTTGCGGTAAATTGAGTAAATGTGTTTTGGACGTCCATAAACATCGCCGTAAAGCCCTTGTTCTTGCGTGTAGTCCTTGATTTTCTTGACAATCTCGTCAACCAAGGCTTCTCTTTCACGACGTTTTTCCTTCATCATGTGAGAAATCTTGTAAAACTCGACTTCATTAAGGTAACGAAAAGACAAATCTTCCAATTCCCACTTGATACGGCTAATCCCTAAACGGTGTGCCAAAGGTGCGTAAATTTCCATGGTTTCACGCGAAATGCGTTCCTGCTTATCCTTACGTAAGTGTTTCAACGTACGCATATTGTGTAGCCTGTCTGCCAATTTGACCAAGATAACGCGAATATCTTTTGACATCGCCATCAGCATTTTACGATGGTTCTCTGCCAATTGTTCTTCGTGTGATTTGTATTCAACCTTACCAAGCTTGGTCACTCCATCCACGATATCACGCACATCGCGTCCAAATTCTTTTTCAATGTCTTCCAAAGTCAACTCGGTATCTTCTACCACATCGTGCAAGAAACCACAAGCCACTGTTACCGCATCCAAATGAAGTTCCGCTAAAATGCCCGCTACTTGGATCGGGTGAATGATATAAGGCTCACCAGATTGTCTGACTTGGTAAAAATGAGCTTTAGTAGCATAATCCAACGCCTTTTGGACCATTTGAACATCAGATTCGCTCATGTACTGAGCTGTCAGCTCAACGACTTCTTCTCCTGTTAAATTTACATTTTTTGCCATAATGACCTCTTCTTACGCATACAGATTGTTGATATTGTCTATTATTTTAACATTAAATACCCTAAAATACCAACTCATCTGCCGTAAAAATCACGGCATCTCTAGCATTAATTATGGGTCAAAACAATCTCAACAGAAAATTCGTCGTAGCGGTGTTTACTGATAGAATATTCAAAAGCCACACCTGTATTTAAATAACCTGTTTGAACCGCAACTGCCACAGGATCGCCGCTTTCCAAATCCAAATAATGTGCTTCCGTATCTGTTGCACGGCGAACCGTAATCGTACGGTGACCTGATTGGATTTTCAAACCTAAATCATTCTCAATGTAATCATAAATCGAATGCTCAACTTGCTCTAAGCGCAATCCTGTAATCAAATCGATAGGCATATAAGTTTCTTCGATGACAGTAGGCTTATCATTCACAAAACGCACGCGATTGATTTTGTAAACAAAGCTGGTTTCTTTGATTTTCAATTTATCAGCAATTTCAGGTGTTGCTTTCACCACTGAAAAATCCAAAACTCGACTAGTAATCATTTTATCAGGATAAAAAGCTGTCGTCCCCATCATCTGAATATCCATCAGCATTTTTTCCATCTTTTCAACTGGTAAATCCATGACAAAAGTCCCAGCCCCACGACGTTTGTAAATCAAACCTTCCGCCACCAAAATATCCAGAGCTTTTTTAACCGTCATTTTACTCACATTGTAGTACTCACAAAAATCACGTTCAAAAGGCAACTGCTCATTTGGCTTATAAAACCCTTCTAAAATTTTCTTTCGGACATCGTTTGCAATAAGATTGTATTTTTCCATAATTTTCCCTTCTTTCAAGCCTTGACACGTCGTTGACAAGTTTGCCAACTTAACTTGACAAACTTGTCAACCCATCAGATGTTAGACGCTAATATAACTAACTTTTTCTCGTTGACACAAGTAAAACATCTTGTCACAGGTTGTTGGCAAGATAACAGAAAAGAAATCCATACGGATTTCCTGTTTTATTATAAAAAGTAGAACAAACCAAAGATGCGTATTAGTCTTCGTTAGGATGGCTCACAATCATCTCTAATTGCCCATCAAATGACCATTCTTTCACGTCATTTGGCAAGATAAAGTGATCACCTTTTTTCAGATCATAGACACGACCATCAACAGTCAATTGTCCCTGACCAGACAAGACACTAAGCAACAAATAAGGAACAGTTTGCGTGAAATCGACCAAGCCTGTAACTTCCCAACGGTAAACAGAAAAGAATTTGTTTGATACCAACAAGGTTGATTCCAAATGGTCAACTGCCATCGTTGCTGGCGTGCTGTTTGCTGGTTTCCCAATAGTTAACACATCAATTGACTTATCAATGTGAAGCTTTCTTAAATTGCCTTGGGCGTCACGACGATTAAAATCGTAAACACGATAAGTTGTATCACTGGATTGTTGTGTTTCTAAAATCAAGATTCCCTTACCAATCGCGTGCATCGTCCCACTTGGAACATAGAAGAAATCACCAGCCTTAACAGGGATTTTTGTTAACAAATCATCCCAGCGACCTTCTTCAATCCATTGGCGTAACTCTTCTTTTGACTTGGCATTATGACCGTATATAATCTCAGCTCCTTCATCTGCTGCAATGATATACCAGCATTCTGTTTTACCAAGTTCGCCTTCGTGAGCTAAAGCAAAAGCGTCATCAGGGTGAACCTGAACACTAAGCCAGTCATTAGCATCCAAAATCTTGATTAACAAAGGAAAAACTTCTGATTTTGGGTGGCCAAAAAGCTCTTTGTGCTCGCGATACAATTGATCTAAGCCTTCGCCTTCGTAAATGCCATTTTTGATAACCGAAACCCCATTTGGGTGAGCTGAGATTGCCCAATACTCACCCGTTGTTTCAGTTGGAATATCATAACCAAAGGCCTCACGAAGCTTCGTGCCTCCCCAAATTTTATCATGCATTTGCGATTTTAAAAATAACGGTTCTGACATAAATGCCTGCCTCCTCCAAGTCCATTCCTTACTGTACGTTTTATTTTAATAAGCTCCTAATGTATAGACCAATATTCCAATAATACCTTTATTATAACGCAGAATCCTCTTGTTTGTCTAGCATTCTTAAGAATGGATACCAAATAAATCCTACAAGTATAAAATCGACAATTTGGAGAAGTCCTCCTGCTAGCGAATTGGTTGCAATTATACCACTAAAGAATATTGGGACAGTCCAAGGTACAGACACACCTGTTGGAGCAGGCACGATCCCAATGGCCATAACAAAATAATTAAATGCTGTAACAATGATTGGAGCAATGACCCAAGGAATAAGAATCGTTGCATTTAGTACAATTGGTAAACCAAAGATAACAGGCTCGTTAACATTGAATATTCCTGCACCTAACGCTAAACGACCAACATCACGATATTGTTTCTTTCGCAAGAAGAATGCCATAATAATGACAACTGCCAAAGTCATACCGGAGCCACCTAAACCAACTGTAAATACCTCCATGAGAGGTTTTGTAATAATATGAGGAAGATGCTCACCTGCTTTGTAGGCTTCCAAGTTTTCGAACATTAGAGTATTCCAAACGGGATCCATTACCGAATTTACAAGAATTTGTCCATGAAGTCCGAAAAACCATAAGAATTGAATAAAGAAGATAGCAAGCAACGTTGCCCAAATACTACTTCCCAAATCAACTAACGGAACTTGAATAATATTATAAATAACATCATGAAGATTGGTATTTAAACCAACTGTCACAATAGCATTGATAGCGGTAAAAGTAGATAAAGTTAATATAGCTGGAATCAATGCGGCAAATGATTTAGCAACTGCAGGTGGAACGCTATCAGGCATTTTTATTTGCCAACCTTTTCAGCTAGTTCTACTATAAATCTCAGCTGCTATAAAAGATACAATCATTCCAAGAAACATCCCTTTAGCACCAAGTCGATCAAGACTTAAAACATTCGAAATTGTTTCACCACTATCGCTTGTGACAAAAAATGGTGTCAATATAAGGAAACTTGCAAATGAAATAGCACCCCCAAAAATACCTTCCACACCATAAGATTTTGATAAATAATAACCAATACCAAAAGTAACAAAGACGGTCATAATAGACATGGTTGCACTTTGACCACTACCTAACAGTTCGTTCAAAATCGCTTTCATTTCGTCGTTTAAAAAAGGAAGATTACAAATAACCACAACAATCGAGCCAAACATGGTTAAAGGAAACGCCAACATAAAAGCATCTCTTAAAATTGATAGATATCGATTTGATGCTAATTTGTTTGCTACAGGTAAGAGCTTGTCGCTAATACTATCCAGAAATTTGTTCATAACTACGCCTCTTTCTTCTAATTTTATCTTTACAGTGTAAATATAAAATATTACCACTTAAAAGTATAGTATTTTTAAATATAAATATTGTTTTTTGTATTTAAAAAAGTATATAATTTTATTGAAAATAAAATGAGGTGAAGCTTATGGTAACTTACACATTTCCAAATCATTTTTGGTGGGGTGCTGCTACATCAGGACCTCAAAGCGAAGGACGTTTCAATAAAAAACACGCTAATATGTTTGACTATTGGTATGAAATTGAACCTGAGGTATTTTATAACCATGTAGGACCTGATACAGCCTCAAACTTTTATAATAGCTATAAAGAAGATATTGCTTTAATGAAAAAAGTTGGGCTTAATAGTGTTCGTACCTCTATTCAATGGACCCGTCTAATCGATGACCTTGAAACAAATACCGTTAATCAAGAGGCACTAGAATTCTATAATAATGTCATCGACTGCTTCATCGAAAATGGCATTCGTCCCATTATGAATTTGCATCACTTCGATCTACCTGTTGAGCTTTATCACAGATATGGAGGGTGGGAAGCACGCCATGTCGTAGATCTTTATGTTGGCTTTGCAGAACAAGCGTTTAAGGCTTTTGGCAATCGCGTTAAAGATTGGACAACACACAATGAACCAATGGTTGTTGTTGACGGAGAATACCTTTATCAATTTCATTACCCTAAATTAGTTGATGGTAAAAAAGCAGTTCAAGTTGCATATAACTTAAATATTGCTTCTGCAAAAGCTATCGCTAAATTTAAAGAGCTTGGTTTAGATAAAGACGGTGGACGAATTGGTACAATTTTAAATTTAACACCTACTTACTCTGCCTCTAATTCCAAAGAAGATTTAGCCGCAGCACACTTTGCTGAACTTTGGAACAACAAAATGTTCCTTGAACCTGCTATCAATGGAGAATTTCCAAAAGAACTCGAAGAGATTCTAACAAATGATGGGGTTATTTGGCAAACAGAACTTGGAGATTCTGACATCCTTAAAACAAATACTATGGACTTTTTAGGAGTTAATTTTTATCACCCCAATCGTGTAAAAGCACCTGATATTGCGCCGAATTCTGTAGGCGATTGGTTACCAAACCGTTACTACGATGAATACAACATGCCTGGTCGTCGTATGAATATTGATAAAGGATGGGAAATTTATCCAGAAGCTATTTACGACATCGCTATCAATATTCGAGATAATTATAAGAACATTCCTTGGTTTGTTTCTGAAAATGGGATGGGGGTTTCTCATGAGGGACGTTTCATGGACGAAAATGGGCAAATTCAGGATGACTATCGTATTGACTTTATCAAAGAACATCTTGCTTGTCTTCACCGAGGAATCAAGGAAGGTTCAAATTGTTTTGGATATCACCTTTGGACACCAATTGATTGTTGGTCTTGGGTGAATGCTTATCGTAATCGCTATGGATTTATATCAAATAATATTCATACACAAGTCAAAACAATTAAAAAATCTGGTGAGTGGTTCAAACAAGTTACTGTTGACAACGGATTTAATGAGTAGTCAATATCCCTAAAGGTTTACAGCGCATCTGATCCTTTAGGGGTATTTTAAAATCTATAGTTCCCCTCTTCCTTGTCTATCTCAGTCCTTTATGTTACATTTTTAGGTAGACTATTGAAAGGTACATTGCGATGTTAGATCAAAAGAGACAATCACTCTTATATGTTGTTTATATTAGTTTAAGTGGCAATACCAAGAGCTTTGCCAAGCGTTTTAGGGAGCATTTGCTGAGTCAGTATGACTTACAGACAGAAGAAATCAATGTTAAAGACCTTAATCATGATACTTTCCCTATTACAGAACCTTTTGTCGCCATTTTGCCAACTTATTTAGAGGGAGGAAACGGCATTGATACAGGCGATGTGGAAATTTTAACCAATCCTTTGGGGGATTTCATCGCTGCACACGGCAATGATAAGCACTGCATTGGTATTATTGGCTCTGGAAACCGCAATTTCAACGAGCAGTATTGCCTGACAGCCAAACAATACGCCAAACGTTTTGGTTTCCCAATGTTAGGTGATTTTGAATTACGTGGGACCGGTGCAGATGTGGAACGTCTTGCCAAAATTACCATGAAGCGATTAGCCCAAGTCAGCCAAGCCCATTAGCCAAATCTTCTACCAAACGGAAAAGTCATGGTATAATGGTAATGAGCTTATTTTATAAGCTGATTAGATATTATTGGAGATCATTATGCAAACAACAGTTGATTACATTACAAAACTCACGAATATTCCATCACCTACTGGCTACACTAGCCACATCATGAATTACCTCATTGCTGAATTGGAAAGTTTTGGTTACGTTCCAACTCGTACCAATAAAGGGGGTGTCATGGTTAGCATGACAGGAAAAGACGATAACAAACACCGCATCGTGACCGCTCACCTTGATACACTTGGTGCCATGGTTCGTGCCATCAAACCAGACGGTCGCCTAAAAATGGATCTTATCGGTGGCTTTGTTTACAATGCGATCGAAGGGGAAAACTGTATCGTCCATGTGGCTAAAAACGGCAAACAAATCAGCGGAACCATTCTCATGCACCAAACATCTGTCCACGTTTACAAAGATGCTGGTACAGCCGAACGCAACCAAGCCAATATGGAAATCCGTTTGGATGAGAAAGTCACTTCTGAAGCAGAAACACGCGCTTTGGGCATTGAAGTCGGTGATTTCATCTCATTTGACCCTCGTGTGGTTGTCACAGAATCAGGTTTCATCAAATCACGTCACTTAGATGATAAAGTTTCAGCAGCCATTCTCATCAAACTGCTTAAAACCTACAAGGAAGAAAATATCGCCTTACCATACACAACCCACTTCTATTTCTCAGCATTTGAAGAATTAGGACACGGTGCCAACTCAAGTATCCCAGCTGAAACTGTTGAATACCTTGCCGTTGACATGGGAGCCATGGGAGATGATCAACAAACAGACGAATACAGTGTATCAATCTGTGTCAAAGATGCTTCAGGACCTTACCATTACGAATTGCGTCAACACTTGGTCCATTTGGCTGAAGAAAATAAAATTCCTTATAAATTGGATATTTACCCATACTACGGCAGTGACGCTTCAGCAGCTCTTCGCGCAGGCGCTGAGGTCAAACACGCTCTATTTGGTGCAGGTATCGAATCAAGCCACTCATACGAACGTACGCACATCGATTCTGTTCAAGCAACCGAACGCCTCGTTGATGCTTACCTAAAAAGCCCAATTATTGATTAACATAGTAAAAAGGAAGATGGCAACATCTTCCTTTTATTTTTGCTCATTAAAACTCAATATCAACCGCAATACCAAAGTGGTCGCTCACAATTGGTGAAGCACCGCCGTCAAATACAACCACAGACGACAAGACATCAATATCTTTACTTGTAAAGACGTGATCAACTTTTAGAGACTGCTTATTCCCTTCCCAACCGTCGATATCTTCGATGATGGTGTGATCACCTTGAATGACTTTTGCTACCTTGTGGCTATCTTGCAACTCAAGCGGGCTCTTTAAAACCATGTCATAACCAGCAGTATCTGTCGGGTTATTAAAATCTCCCATGAGCACCATTGGTTTTGGATAATCACTCAAAGCGGTTTCCAGCTTGTTCCATTCTTCTTCGAAGCCTTTGCCAAACCAAGACATATGCAAACTAACAACTGTAATAGGCTTTCCATCGGCTTTGGTTTCACCAACAAGGACACGTCGTGTGTGATAATCCGTTTCATCGTCCACATCAGACACTAAAACATCTTTGACTTTCAGTGGCTCTTTTGACAAGATAACAACACCCTCATTGTATTTGTCATAACCGATATGATTATAAGCCCAAGACCAGTAATAATGTCTGCCTTGGCTCTTAAGATAATTGACTAATTGTAGGGCATAATTGTCACGATGGAGTTCTGGACTACCTGGTAATTCCTCATACCCTTCAATCTCTTTGGTTAATAAACCACGAATATCTTGATTGATTTCTTGCAAACAAATCACATCATAATCTTCAATGTAAATGTGCTCCGCCAAATCGAATAATTTCTTTAATGAATTTGCCTCTAACCAAGAATGCGTATTAAGCGTTAAAAATTTAGCCATGTCTTTCTCCCCAAAAATCAAAGGAGAGTCCTCGATTCTTATCTTAGACTCTCTTTGCTTATTAGATATTCTAATCTTATAATTCTACTTTAGCAACCACTGTGTTGGCTTTTTGTTTACCAACTTTTGTCAAGGTTACTGATTTGATTTCAGCAGTATTTGTAAAGGCAACGATAACAGTTGTTTCACGTCCTGCAGATTCGATAGCTGCTAGGTCTGCTACTACAAGAAGATCGCCAGCTTTCACACGTTGACCTTCAGCCACTTTAACAGAGAATGGCACACCGTTAAGGGCTACTGTATCCAAACCAATGTGAACAAGCACTTCAAGTCCGTTATCTGTCAACAAACCAAAGGCGTGTTTTGTTGGGAAGACACTTGTCACGATACCTGATACAGGAGAGAAGATGTTACCATTTTCAGGTTCCACGATAAAACCATCACCCATCATTTTACCTGCAAAGACAGGGTCTTTAACGTCTGTGATTGGTCGTACTTCACCATCAACGACAGATTCAACCATTTCAACAGCACCTTTATAAGATACTTGAGTAACGTCGTGACCTTCTACTTCTGAAAAATCAATTTTTGGAACTTCAGCACCTGAGTCTAGGAAGTCTTGGATATCAGATTTCAAGATATCAGCTTTTGGTCCGTAAACCGCTTGAACACCATTACCTTTGATAATCAAGCCCATCGCACCAGCTTTTTTCCAAGTTTCTTCGTCACCGACTTTAGCAATATCTTTAACAGTTACACGAAGACGCGTCATACAAGCATCTACATCTTCAATGTTTTCACGTCCACCAAGAAGGTTGATGATTTGGATAACTTGAGTATCTGCGTGACCGATAGTGCCACCGTTTGATGAATCACCTGATGCTGCTGCATCTTCAGAATCCATATCGTCGTAGTTACCGTTACGACCTGGAGTTGCGTAGTTAAATTTCTTAATCATGAAGTCTGCGATGAAGTACATCAACACACCTGACAAGATTGAGCAAATAACAAAGTTGAATAAGTCGCCACCAAGTCCTGCTTTAATAGCCATCGGTGTACGTGTTAGCAATTCGATATTACCGAATGAGTGAAGACGTAGGTTTACCAAGTCAGCCAATGCAAATGTCAAACCTTGTACCACTGCATACACAACGTAAAGTGGCATCGCAACGAACATGAACATGTACTCGATTGGCTCAGTTACACCTGTTAGGAAAGTTGCTGCTGCTGTTGAGATAAACATAGCAGAGTATTTTTTCTTCTTGTCTGGGTCAACATTACGGTACATTGCATAAGCAACCCCCATCAAAGTACCAGTTGCACCAATCATTTGTCCAACTTTGAAACGAGCTGGAACAACTGTTGCAAGAAGGTTTTGGTATTCTGTTACATTAGAACCTTTAAGGTTGATAAGGTCAGTTACCCATGCTAACCAAAGTGGGTCTTGTCCAAATACTTCTGCACCTTTTTGAGCACCTGTAAGGATAACGTAAGTACCACCAAGAGAAGTGTAGTTCATTGGGATTGTAATCATGTGGTGCAAACCAAATGGTAGAAGCAAACGCTCTAACGTACCATACAAGAATGGCGCCAAGAATGGAGCAGAATCTTGTGATGATGCAATCCATGTACCAAATCCATTGATACCTGATTGGATGATGGGCCAAACAACAGCCATGATCAAACCAACGATTGTTGCACGGAAGATAACGACAAATGGAACAAAACGTTTTCCGTTAAAGAATGACAAAACATCTGGCAATTTACGGTAGTTGTAGTATTTGTTGTAAGCTGTTGCCCCTACAAAACCTGAGATGATTCCGACAAAGACACCCATGTTAAGAGCAGGTTGTCCAAGAATGTTAACGAAATAGTCAGAAACAAGCATTGGTGAACCAAGAACGTTGTGAACCACACTTGTTCCATCTTCAATCATATCAAGGGTAACACCATAAACGTGACCTGTGATAAGATTGATCAAAATAAATGCAATACCAGCTGCGAACGCACCACCTGCACGCTCCTTAGCCCAGCTACCCCCGATAGCTAATGCAAAGAGAATGTGAAGGTTATTAATAATTCCCCAACCAATTTGGGCAATAACGTTACCAACAGTTGCTAATATAGCTGAGTCGGCATTGATCAGAGAAAGTGAGTTTCCGATACTAACCATCAACCCTGCTGCTGGCATAACAGCAATAACAACCATCAAGCATTTACCGAACTTTTGCCAAAATTCAAAGCTGGTTAACTTTTGAAATGCTTTCTTCATGTAATAACTCCTTAAACCTTTTTGCTAATAAACCAATTACTTTTTGACTTAAAAAAATAATGCCATCTATTTTTCCATTTAAAAAGAGATTGATTTGCGCTTAAAGCTACGCAAACGTTTGCGTTGCTTTGATGAATTTATTATAGCACGTATTTTCATTTTGTAAAGCGTTTTCTGATTTTTTTTTAAAAAAAGCTTTTTAGAACTTGAAAACAGTTACAACTTTGCGCTTATCCTCTTTTAAGACAACCAAAAAAGCAAGGATATTTCGACCTTATTTGCTTAATTAAAAATATATTAAAACACCACTAGATAACTAGTGATGCCTGTCAAATAATAATAAGGCCTACTAGAAACACTCTAGTCGAGAACCTTAGACCTTACAAATCATTTCTCTTGTCATACCTGCTACTGCATTAATTTAAAAATCGATCCATAATGCACCGAACCACCACCATGGTATTTATCTTAGGTATGACCTGCTAGTTTGAGCAAGTCAAGCGTCAAACTCTTTTACAAGTAATGATCTTTCATCTCTCCCTAGGAAAACCTAGTCCCCCTAACAATCGTTTTTTAGCATCGCCAAATCAAACAATTGTTGCATAAGTACTATCAGTAAATACTTATAAGAATACTATACCATAAAAAAAGTGAAATTTACAGAATTTTCAAATATGAAAATAAATTTTTTATTCTCACATCTGATAATCAGATGTTTTTAGTCATTTCTCGGTTATTCGGTTATAATGGTAAGAAAAGGAGGTTTTTGAGATGCGTTTTAAAGGATTGCTTTTGGCTTTTTTGCTACTTACTTTTCGTATTTGGCCATTTTAAAGAAATAATTATCAAAATCTGAGTGCAAAGGCTCAGATTTTTTCTATCAATCCAAAGGCTACAAGACGCTCAGTCAGCAAATCAGCCAAGGTCGGATTGCCCACTTTTTTAACCATATCAATATAATCTTTGATAGGTGTCACACTTACCAAAGAGCCATTGAGATAATCAAGTACTTGTCGCAAAAAGATCAAGACGCTCAAGGCAAACATATCTTGATAAGTCAGCAAAGCTTCCAATTTTTCCATAAAATAAGGAATGTGATGCAACTCACGCCGCTCAATTAAGGCAAACATGATATTTAAAAAGATCAACTCAGCTGTCTTTCTGTGCTGAGGCAAAGTTTGGTAAAAGCTGTCCCGCTCAGCAAAGGCTTTACCCAGAAAAATCAAATCCTTACTAGACAAGATAGACATGGTATTGCCAAACAAGTAGAGTTCGTATTCTGTCCACTCCTCGATGCCATAGAGATAATCTGTCAAAAAAGCCTTGTCTGCTTCTGAAATCGCATAAACTGGGTCAAGCGACTGAATAGCACTCGCCACATCGATGGCATTCAAACGCGTGTAAACATCGGTATCTGTCACATCATGTATCAAAGCTTTTAAACCATCAACATCACCTGTCAATTGAAGCATTGCAATTTGCTTGCCTTTAGAAAAGAAGGGGCTCTCTTGGTAATGGTTAAGAGCGTGGCCAAATTCTGCTAAACTCATGTGAATGCCAGACAGCGCAACCAACAACTTATCTGCCGCAATCATGGTCTGCCCATTTTCAAATTTAGAGAGTGGGGAAAGGGATAATTGTTGGTTAGCAACGTCTTTTAATTTCAAACCACGCGCTAAGCGTAATTCCCGATACAATTCCCCAATCTGCAGGAATTCTTTATCATCCAATACCCTCACCTCCATCTGTAAACCTTATCATGTGTCATATTTGTCCTATTATATCAAATTTTAAGGGAAAAACTAAAAAAAAGAAGCTAAGAGAAACCTCTTAACTTCTTTAGGCTCTATAATTTCTGTAGTGGGTAAATCCACTGTAGAGATTATGGAGCCTTTTTTAGTGTAGAAAAAAAGTCCCATATGACCTATAATGAAAAGCG
>SKEV01000320.1_pt1 | contig 27598 bp, 26 predicted proteins | sample 4819531 | NCBI WGS metagenome assembly SKEV01 (sample SAMN11008800, study PRJNA524170) | human gut metagenome | biome: Human fecal sample; material: Feces; isolation source: fecal sample from pouch patient p9, p28 | host: Homo sapiens | place: Israel: Tel-Aviv | collected 2016-08-01 | reverse complement strand
AACGAAAAAGACAATCGCAAACAACTTCAACGAAGCCACATACGATTGCCTCTATACATCGCCTTATTCGGACAATGTATTACCTCATAACGCATAACAAACTTTACGATTACACTTCAACCCAAAAGCGCTAAAATTGTTTATGCCATATTATTGTAACACCTTTTCAAAAATGTAGCTAGGTAAGGTGTTATTTAGTTGTGCGCTTTTTCTCTGTTAAATCAAAGAAATAACTTCTCTACTGGTTGAATTAAGTAGCTTCCGATAATGATTTCTTCTAGAAATCGTTGATATGCTTGACAAAAGGTAGAAAAAGAGAAGATTTTGAGAATCTCCTCTTTCGATATAGTTTTATTAACTTTAGATGGCTTGAGTTGTGAAGCTGAGGCTTTCAAGCACACGAATCATAGCATCTGCGGTATCCAAAGCGGTAAAGAGTGGCACACCGTGTTCAATGGCAGAGCTACGGATAGCAGCACCATCTTCGTCACAACTTCTCTTAGTACCAACAGTATTGATAATAGCTTGAACTTTTCCTGTACGAACAAGAGCAGGAATATCGTTATCATCATCTTCACCGAGTTTATTAACCACTGTTGCATCTAAACCGTGTTTGGCAAAGAAGTCCGCTGTTCCTTGTGTTGCAAAGATGCTGTAACCAACGTTGGCAAAGCGTTTCGCCAAACTAAGAGCTTCTTCTTTGCTATCATCAGATACCGTAAAGACAACGTTACCAAAGGCTGGCAAGTGGAAGTAAGACGCTTCAAAGGCTTTGTAAAGAGCTTTTTCAAGGGTTTGGTCTGAACCCATAACCTCACCAGTTGATTTCATTTCAGGACCAAGAAGGCTATCTACCTTGGCTAGTTTGGTGAATGAGAAGACTGGTGCTTTGACGTGTACAAAGTCAGACTCAGGATAAAGCCCATCTTTGTAACCAAGGTCAGCTAATGATTTACCAAGAATCAATTGGGTAGCTACTTGCGCCATTGGGATATTTGTTACTTTAGAAAGGAATGGCACGGTACGGCTGGCACGAGGATTTACCTCGATAACATATACCGTTTCATCTTTGATAACAAATTGGATGTTCATCATTCCGATACAGTTCAAACCAATTGCCAAGCGTTTTGTATAATCCGCAATCGTTTCTTGGATTTCTTTTGAAAGGGTTTGTGGTGGGTAAACAGCCATTGAGTCACCTGAGTGAACACCCGCACGTTCGATGTGTTCCATGATACCTGGAATCAAAACGTCTTTGCCGTCAGAAATGGCATCAACTTCGCACTCACGACCAATAATGTAAGAGTCAACCAAGACTGGATGGTCTGGACTGGCTTTAACGGCAGTTCTCATGTAAGAACGAAGATCGTTTTCATTTTCAACGATTTCCATGGCACGTCCACCCAAGACATATGAAGGACGAACAAGCACTGGGAAACCAATATTGCGGGCTGCTTCAACCGCTTCTTCTTCGTTTGTTGCTGTTTGTCCTGGTGGTTGTGGGATATTCAAGGCTTTCAACGCTTGTTCAAAGAGGTCACGGTCTTCGGCACAGTCAAGGTCTTCTACCTGTGTTCCAAGGATTTTCACACCAGCTTTAGACAATGGTTCTGCCAAATTAATAGCTGTTTGACCACCAAATTGCACGATAACCCCTTTAGGTTGTTCCAATTCGATGACGTTCATCACGTCTTCAAAGGTCAATGGTTCAAAGTAAAGTTTATCTGAAATCGAGAAGTCCGTTGATACGGTTTCTGGATTTGAGTTCATGATAATCGCTTCGTAACCAGCTGCTTGAATAGCTTTCACTGAGTGAACCGTCGCATAGTCAAACTCAACCCCTTGACCAATACGGATAGGACCTGAACCAAGAACCAAGATTGATTCCTTACCTGATTTGATAGATTCATTTTCCCACTCGTAAGTTGAATAGAAATAAGGTGTTTCTGATTCAAATTCAGCTGCACATGTATCCACCATTTTGTAAACTGGGATAATCTTGTTTTCTGTACGAAGTGTGCGAACCTCGTCTGCTGTCATGTTCCAAAGCTCTGCAATTTTACGGTCTGCAAAACCATTGCGTTTGGCTTCTTTCAACAATGCAATATCCCCAACGTTAGTAGCCAAGGCTTGCTCAATTTCAAAAATGTGAAGCAATTTATCCAAGAAGAAAAGGTCAATTTTGGTTAATTTAGATAATTCTTCGATGGTGTAGCCACGGCGGATAGCTTCAGAAAGATAGAAAAGACGGTCATCTTGGGCACGAACAATTTTATCAACCAAAGCATCATCAGTTACATTTGCCAAATCAGGCATTTCATTGTGGTAAACACCGATTTCAAGCGAACGACAAGCTTTCAAAAGTGACTCTTCAATGTTACGACCGATTGCCATAACCTCACCAGTCGCTTTCATCTGAGTTCCTAAGCGACGTTCACCATGTTCAAATTTATCAAATGGGAAACGTGGGATTTTTGCAACCACATAGTCAAGAGCTGGTTCAAACATGGCATAAGTCGTACCAGTAACTGGATTGACCATTTCATCAAGTGTCAAACCAACCGCGATTTTCGCTGCTAATTTCGCAATTGGGTAACCTGTTGCTTTTGAGGCAAGGGCAGATGAACGTGACACACGTGGGTTAACTTCGATAACATAGTACTTGAAGCTATTTGGGTCAAGGGCCAACTGAACGTTACATCCTCCTTCGATTTTAAGGGCACGAATGATGCTCAAGCTAGCGTCACGCAACATTTGGTTTTCAATATCTGAAAGGGTTTGTGTTGGCGCAAAAACGATTGAATCTCCCGTGTGAATACCCACTGGGTCAAAGTTTTCCATGTTACAAACCACAAGAGCGTTGTCTGCCGCATCACGCATTACTTCGTATTCAATTTCTTTGAAACCAGCGATAGAACGTTCAATCAAACATTGGGTTACTGGTGACAATTTCAAACCATTTTCAGCGATTTCACGCAATTCGTCTTCATTGTCACACATACCACCACCAGTACCACCAAGGGTGAAGGCTGGACGAACAATGACAGGATAGCCAATCGTATTTGCAAAATCAACCGCTTCTTCCACCGTGTTAACAATTTCAGATTCTGGAATTGGCTGATTAAGGTCTTCCATCAATTGTTTGAAGAGGTCACGGTCTTCGGCTTGGTCGATTGCTGATAATTTAGTCCCCAACAATTCAACACCTAATTCATCAAGGATACCAGCTTTTGACAATTCCATTGCCATGTTAAGACCTGTTTGCCCTCCCAAAGTTGGTAGTAGGGCATCTGGACGCTCTTTACGGATAATGCGTGTCACAAATTCTGTTGTAATGGGTTCGATATAAACCTTATCTGCAATTTCTTTATCCGTCATGATTGTGGCAGGGTTTGAGTTTACAAGAACAACGCTATAACCTTCTTCTTTGAGGGCCAAGCAGGCTTGCGTTCCCGCATAGTCAAACTCTGCTGCCTGACCGATAATAATCGGACCAGACCCAATCACCATAATTTTTTTAATATCTGTACGTTTTGGCATTGTTTTCTCCTATTTGTCAACTCTCTGATTGATTTTAAATATGTGACTGACTGTTGCATCAGTCAGATTAAGTAGTTAGCGACACAAGTAAATCTGTTTAGCGAGTGACTTTTTCATTTTGAAAAGCATCAATCAATTCCAAGAAATCATCAAACAGATAGCTTGCATCGTGTGGTCCTGGTGCAGCATCTGGGTGGAATTGCACTGAAAAGGCTGGGAAATCGCGGTGGCGAACCCCTTCAACAGACTTGTCGTTAATTTCTTCGTGAGTTACCATGAGGCAATCTGGTAGAGTATCACGATCCACCGCATAACCATGGTTTTGACTGGTAAAATCAATACGTCCCGTTGCAATTTCACGAACAGCATGATTGAAACCACGGTGACCGAATTTCATTTTATAGGTTGTCGCTCCATTAGCTAGGCTGAACAATTGGTGTCCCATACAGATACCAAAAATTGGAATTTTACCTTGCACACCACGAATCATATCAAGGGCTTCTGGCACATCTTCTGGGTTACCAGGTCCATTTGACAACATCACTCCGTCAGGATTCAAGTGAAGAATTTCTTCAGCTGTGATATTGTAAGGCACGACAGTCACATTACAGTTACGTTTTGAAAATTCGCGTAAGATAGAATGTTTTAGTCCAAAGTCAACCAAAACAATATTTTTCCCCACACCAGGTGCTGGATAAGCTGTTTTTGTTGAAACTTGCTCAATGTTATTGGTCGGCAAGACAGTTGCTTGCAATTGAACTTTTAGGTGCTCAATAGAATCACCATCGCTTGCAAGAGTTGCTTTCATAGTACCGTGTTGACGGATGATTTTAGTCAAAGCACGTGTGTCAATTCCTGAAATGCCAGGGATATTTTTAGCTTTCAAAAACTCATCCAAGGTCATCTGATTACGCCAGTTATTAGCCAAACGGGCATTTTCAGAAACCACCACACCCTTACAAGTTGGGGTAATAGATTCGTAATCATCACGATTGATACCATAATTTCCCACCAAAGGATAAGTAAAGGTCAAAATTTGACCGTTGTAAGATTGGTCTGTAATCGATTCCTGATAACCTGTCATACCAGTATTAAAAACAATCTCACCTGTCACATCAAGGTCAGCACCAAAAGCTGTTCCCTCGAAAATTGTACCATCTTCTAAAATTAAAAGTCTTTTTGCCATATTTTTTCCTCTCGTTTGCTCTCACGGGAGCACTTTAACGTTGTTTATTAACTAGCAGATACCGTCTTACGCTTTGCCATTAAGGACTGCTTCAAGAATTGCCATACGAACAAATACACCATTTTGCATTTGTGTGGCAATACGTGATTTAGGAGCTTCCACCAATTGTGATGCAATTTCGACATCACGATTGACAGGAGCAGGGTGCATGATAATTGCTGATGGTTTCAAACGATTGTAACGTTCTTGAGTCAAACCATAACGGTTATGGTAGGTTTCTTTTGAAAAACCTTTGTCACTGTCATGACGCTCATGTTGCACACGCAACATCATCATCACATCAACTTCATCCACAATCTCATCTAAATCAACGTGCTTACCATACACATCAAATTCGTCTGAATACCATTGTTCTGGACCAGCAAAATACAACTCTGCTCCAAGGCGTTTCAAAATTTGCATATTTGATTTGGCAACACGCGAATGCGTAATGTCCCCCACGATAGCCACTTTTAACTGTTCAAATCGACCAAATTCCTCATAAATCGTCATCAAGTCTAGCAAGCATTGGCTTGGGTGTTGTCCTGAACCATCGCCCCCATTGACAATTGATGTCTGAATGGTACGACTGCCGATAAGCTCTTTGTAATAATCTTCTTTGGCATGACGAATCACACAGATATCAATGCCTAAAGAACTCATCGTTAAAATGGTATCGTAAAGGGTTTCGCCTTTATTGACTGAACTTGTTTTAGCGTCAAATTCGATCACGTCCAAACCTAATTTTTTCTCCGCCACTTCAAACGATTTGTGTGTTCGTGTTGATGATTCAAAAAAGAGATTTGCCGCAAAATATTGTCTTTCAGGTGTGAAATGGGCTTCGTTCTTTTTAAAAGCAATGCCACGTTTAATCAAACCTAAAACTTCTTCATTGGTCAATGTTTCCATGGTGACCAAATGTTTTAACGATACCATATTATCTATTATAGCCATTTTTTAATCCTTTTCTGGAAGAATTTGATATAAAAGAATTCCTAGAAGAGTTGAAAGTGCCACACCTGTGATTTGCAAACCAGCCACTTGTAGGGTCAAGTTACCGATTCCAGATACCAAGATAACACTTGCAATCAACAGGTTTTTCTTATTATCAAAATTTACCTTGTTTTCAACTAAAATTTTCAGACCACTTGAGGCAATCACACCAAATAAGGCAATTGAAATACCTCCAATGACTGGTGTTGGGATTGAAGACAAGAGAGCTGACACCTTACCGATAAAACTCATCACCACTGCAATCACTGCAGCTCCAGCAATGACGTAAACCGAATAAATTTTATTAAGCGCCATAACCCCGATGTTTTCACCGTACGACGTTACTGGCGGTGCACCAAAGAAACCAGCGATGATTTGTGCCAAACCGTCACCTGTCAATGTGCGGTCCAAACCTGGATCCTTAAAGAAATCACGACCAGTTAAACTATTTAACACCATTACGTGTCCAAAATGCTCTGTCATCGTTACAAAAGCAATTGGCGCCATGGTTAAAATAGCACTTGGATAGATTTTAAAATGATAATCAACAAATAAAATGTCAAAATCAGGAATTTGGAACCACGGTGATTGGGAAACAGCTGAAAAATCAACAATGTTTTGACCCGTCACGGCACCAACAACTATGGCAAACACATAACCAACAATTAAACCGAGCAAGATAGGCACTACCGCAACGATTTTCTTGCCATACATATTAAACAATATAACCGCTAGCAAGGTAACCAAGCCAATCAAAAGGTAGATAAAATTGTACTGGCCGTCTTTTAACATGACATCATTGACAGCAGTTGTTGATAAACTCAATCCAATCACAACGATGATTGGTCCAACCACAACAGGTGGTAAAACCTTATCAATCCAAGCATTACCAACAAATCGCACAATCAAGGCAACCAGCAAGTAAACCAGACCTCCTGCCATCGCCCCTTGGGCAACAGCTGCAATACCATCTGTTTTCATCAACATTTGCATGGTTGCGATGTAAGCAAAACTTGACCCCATATAAGCTGGAATTTTATACTTGGTCACTGTTAAGTGCGCCAAGGTTCCTAAACCACTTGAAAACAGGGCTATAGCTGGATCAATTCCCACCAAAATCGGAACCAAAACCGTCGCACCAAACATGGCAAAGAGGTGTTGGAATGATAAACCAACCAACATCCCTGGTTTGGGCATCTCATTAACGTCGTACTTGATATTATCCACTAATCCACTTCCTTTCTCATAATCCCCAGACACAAATTAGTTAGGATCTACGATGCTAACACGGTCTTTACCGTCGATTTCAATCACTTCCACAATGATTTCTTCTGTGGCGCTTGTTGGGATATTTTTACCGACATAGTCCGCACGAATTGGCAATTCACGATGTCCGCGATCCACCAATACGGCTAGGCTAACACGCGCAGGACGACCAAGGCTAACCAAGTTATCAATAGCAGCACGAATAGTACGACCTGTATAAAGCACATCATCCACCAAAATCACATCTTTACCTGTGATATCAATTGGCATGATTGTTGTGTCTTCTTCCACTTTAATATCATCACGAAATGGTTTTGTATCCAATTCACCGATTGGAATATCAAGATTCTCCAATTGTTTCAAACGGTCTTGGATACGACGAGCAATGTAAACACCACGTGTTTTGATTCCCGCAAGAACAATGTTATCAAGATTTTTATTGCGTTCAATAATCTCATACGTGATACGTGTAATCGCACGTTTCATGGTAACATCATCAACGATTTCTTTTGTCTTCATCTCGTAAACCTCACTAAAAAATATACAAAAAATCTCCTTAACAACAAGGAGATTCCACAAAATATAGGTACACCAAACCCTAGATGCACACTTCTTTTATCGTTCTCTCCTTGCCTGCCTCACGGGACAGTATTAAAGGATATATCTACTTTCTTATCATACCAAAACTATCCCATTTTGACAAGCGTTTTACTAACCTAAACCTAAAGCTTATGAGCGCAAGTCTTAGTGTCTCAAATTTTCCAACGTTTCTTGGAAAATAGCTGGTGGTTCTACGGAAAAGCGTAAGCTTTCGCCAGTCGTTGGGTGGGTAAATCCAAGGGTTTGAGCGTGCAAAAATTGCCCATTACCTTTCAAGGTTTTGCGAGGACCATAAAGCGGATCCCCTGCCACAGGATGACCAATATAAGCCATATGTACCCGAATTTGGTGGGTACGTCCTGTTTCCAAGGTCAATTCTACCAAGGTGTAATTGCCAAAGCGTTCCAAGACTTTAAAATGAGTTACGGCTGGCTTACCTTTAGCCATAACAGCTTGTTTTTTGCGGTCTTTTTCAGAACGTCCAATAGGTGCCTCAATCACGCCACGATCATTTGAAATATTGCCATGCACAATAGCCAAGTACTTGCGTAATGATTTCTTGTCCTTTAACTCTTCAGCCAGTGCTTGGTGGGCACGATCGTTTTTAGCAATCATCAACAAGCCCGATGTGTCCTTGTCAATACGATGCACAATACCTGGGCGAACAACCCCATTGATTGAAGATAAATCGTGAATATGATACATCAAGGCATTGACCAAGGTCCCTGAAGTATGCCCTACTGAAGGGTGAACAACCATTCCTTGTGGTTTGTTGACCACAGCAACATCATCATCCTCGTACACAATGTCAAGCGGAATATCTTCTGCCTCGTATTCTAAGACTTCTGGTTCAGGCAAGTCGTAAGTGACAAGATCCCCTTCTTTGACGCTGTATTTGGCTTTGACAGCTTTGCCATTTACCAAAATATTCCCATTTTTAATAGCTTCATTGGCTTGACTGCGGGACAATTCGGTCAAATCTGCCAAGGCCTTGTCCAATCGAATCCCTGATTCTTTAATGATTAATTCCATCTTCTCCTTCTCTCCACAACACAATAAATAACATCACAACACCGACGGTCAAATAAGAATCGGCGACATTGAAAATGGCAAAATCCATGAAATCCAAATGTACCATATCCACCACATAACCAAGGCGCACACGATCAATGAAATTGCCCAATCCACCCGAAATAATCAAACTCAAGCTCAACAAGAACCAGAACGATCCATTAAGATTTCGGATAAAGTAATAAATAGCAGCCCCCACGACCACAATCGTTAAAATCACAAAAAACCATTGTTGATTTTGCAAAATAGAGAATGCCGCACCATAATTGCGCAAATAGGTCAAACTAAAAATAGGTGGCAACCCCTTATGAATGCTGCCTAAAGGAATGTGCTTGACAATCCATAATTTGCTCCATTGGTCCAAGGCGACCAAAACGACCATTAAAAGTGGAAAATAAAGATATCGATATTGTTTCATTTGACTACCTCTGGGCTAAATTCAGCGAAATAATCCTTCATCGCTGAAACGAATTTAAGCGCACAGGCCGACAAATTCTTATCACTACGCTTAATATAAACCATTTTATTATCTAAATCATCTTCAAGCGGTATCACAGTGATACCATTCACACTGCGACTATCTAAAAAGCCAGACCCAGTCGCATAAGCATCTGTTCGCTCCAAAATACCATTCAAAGTCGCTCTATCAGTAACATTGTAAATACAAGGACTTTCTGTCGTATCCACAAAATTTTCAGAATAATAGAGATACTCATCTTTTTCCTGTGTAAATCGCACCGTTGGAAAATCTACTAAATCACTCATGAGCAAACTACTTTTGTCTGCCAAGGGGTGATTTTTCGCCAAATAAATGTGAGTCTGAAACGGAATAAGCTCCACAAATTCCAAGCCCTGCTTTTCCATACGCTGCAATAAGCCTTTACGATTTTGGTTATTGAGATAAATGATACCAATCTCACTATCACCTTGTGCCACCTCATCTAGAATCCTCATCGTTGTTGATTCAAATATACGAAAATGGCGATGCTCAGGATGCAATTTGGAAAAAGTGGTAATCAACGGAGGTAAAAAATCATAATGCTGACTAGCAATTGAAAATTCAGGCGAATCCTCTGATTGTGAAAAGTGTCTTTCAAAGGAATCAAACGTTTTCACAACATCCAAGGCTTTTTCATAAAAATTCATTCCTTGACTCGTCAAAACAGCCCCAGTCGTCGTTCTTGTAAAAATTTGAAAACCCAACTCCGTTTCCAAATCTCTGATAGCAACAGATAAACTCGGCTGACTCACAAAAAGCTTCGAAGCTGCCTCTCGAAAGGTCCCGCTGTTAGCAATCGCTACCACATAGCGTAATTGTTGTATATTCATACTACCTTATTCTTTCTAAAGTCATCTTCTCCATTATATCAAAAAAACAAGCCAAACGCTTGCTTTTTCTGATGACTAAGTTATGGAAACAAGGCACTTTAGTAACACAGTCAAAAATGTACAAAAAAACTTCCTGATTTCTCAGAAAGCTTTTCTCATGCTATTTCTAGCCTTATTTTGCGATAGGGTAAACAGAAACTTGTTTTTTATCGCGACCTTTACGTTCGAAACGTACAACACCTTCAACTTTAGCGAAGAGTGTATCGTCACCACCGCGACCTACGTTTACACCTGGGTAAATGTGAGTACCGCGTTGACGATAAAGGATTGATCCACCTGAAACAGTTTGTCCGTCAGCTGCTTTAGCACCTAGACGTTTAGCTTGTGAATCACGACCGTTTGATGTAGAACCTCCACCTTTTTTGTGGGCGAAAAGTTGCAAGTTAGCAAGATTCATTTTTAACATATATAGTGTCCTCTTTTCAAATTAGTTTGCGATGACCTGAACCGACACAAACTCTTGAGAATTTTCTGCCAAGTTCGTCATCCCTAAAAGAAAGCTTCCAAATAAAAGCTGAACTTTCTCATCCGTCTTTCGCGTTATATGAGAGATATCAATCTTCATATAACCGCCATCAATTTCATCAATCGCTAAATCAGCCTTGCAATCTGCCAACACTTCTAGCGAATTAACCAGGTTAATCGACAAGGTTGAAACGGCTGCACATACGATATCAAAACCATACTCGCCACTGCCAGCATGCCCAGTCAGCTCAACGCTTTCTAGGTTACCTTTACGGCGAATAAAGGTTGCATGAATCATAAGGATAAATTAAGCGTTGATGGCGTTGATAACAACTTTTGTATAAGGTTGACGGTGACCTTGTTTACGGTGGCTACCTTTTTTAGGTTTGTATTTGAAAGTAACAACTTTCTTTTGTTTACCTTGTTTTTCAACAGTACCAACAACAGTAGCACCTTCAACAACTGGTGTACCTACAACAGTTTTGTCTCCACCAACAAGAACAACTTCGTTAAATGTTACTTCTGAACCAGCTTCAACATCAAGTTTTTCAACATAGATCGCTTGACCTACTTCAACTTTAACTTGTTTTCCACCAGTTTTGATGATTGCATATGTGCTCATCGTGCACCTCCTATAAAATTAGTTACGGGAAATCCCGTTTTGTGAAGACTCGCCTTGCACCGTGAGCTACGCTACTTAATGAAACGGTGTTCGCGCGGTTGCACAGGATGTGCATTTAGTCAACAGTCTCATTTTATCATGATTTATCTCATTAGGCAAGATATATCTCTTGATTTTTTATAGAAAAATTAAGTCAAGTCAAACGAGGTTTTAATGAAGCCTAGCAAAGCTTGCTTGGTCAGGCTATCTGCCTTATGGATATCTAACGACGGATCTGTTGCCATAACTTGGTAGATTTCCTTGCCTTCATGATAATAATAAGCAGTCAGCTGGAAACCATTTTTGGCATAAAACGCCACACGTTTTTGGCGTTGGGCATAATTATCTGCTGACTCATCCAGAGGCTCAATAGCCAAAATGATGGGACGATTGCCTGCTACTTTTTTGATATCTTGTAAAATGGCACTACCATAACCACGTGAGCGAATCTTGGTATTGACCGCTAAAAAGAAAAGGTAAAGCAAATCGTTATTTTGCAGTAGGTAAGCTAGCCCTACAAAAGAATCGCCGTCATAATAGGCATAACAGTCTGTCAAAGGACGATAGGTATTTAAAATTAGCGGTAAATAAGGTAGGCGCTCCACTTTTGGAAAAGCCGTTTGATAGAGTTGCTTGACTTCTCTGTACTGTCTTGAAAAAAGAGTCACTTTTTGACGTGTTAATCCCATTGTAAATTCACCAATTCATTCGTTTCTGCATAAGCTGTATCCACTTTTTCTTGCATAGTGCTATCCAGCAGATGACGGTATTTGCCTCCCTCGATAAAGTCTTCTAAAACCAGCGTGCGGTAATCAGACAAGGTAAAACCTTCAGAACCAACAACGCCCTTGCTCCAAACCCAAACCATCGTCGGGTGGGCAGACACATTTTTAATGCGTGTTTTCCCTTCTTGTTTTTCAAACGTGACATCCAATAACAGACCACGCTCAGTCCAAATGTCATCCACCGTTTCCAGTCGTTGATTGGAAATGAAATTTCCCATTGAATAGAAAATGATTTTCTTTTCGCCGTCTTTTTCAACCACTTCACAAGGTTCAGGAACGTGTGGGTGCCCACCAAAAATAGCATCTGCACCCCAATCAATCATTTTATGATAAAGTTTCACTTGCTCTTCGGTTGGTTCCAAAGCGTATTCCGTTCCCATTTGCGGCATGACGATGGTTACATCGGCTTTTTTCTCTGCCTCTTGAATCTCCGCTTTTATCTTATCTTCTGACAAATCCGATAGATGCTTTTTGTACTCACTATCTGTCAAGGTCGCTTCCATGCCATTATAACCATAAGAATAGCCTAAAATGGCAATTTTAATTCCATTGACGTCCTTAATCAGAAAATCTTCCTTGTCACGATTTTCTTGATAAATGCCAATGCAATCCATACCCAAGTCTTCAAAAGTATTGACCGTTTGTAGAGCCCCTGACAAGCCCGAATCCAAAATATGATTATGTGCCAAATCAACAACATCGTATCCTGTTTCTTTCATGGCTAGGGCAATCTCAGCAGGCGCATTAAACAAAGGGTAGCCAGCTAAGGGATAATCTGAACTGATCGTTCCTTCATAATCCCCAATCGCCAAATCAGCACTGGAAATCCAATCGGTCACATATTCAAAAAAGGGCAGAAAATCATAACTACCATCGGCTTGTTCAGCACTTCCATATAAGCCATTGTGAATTAAAATATCCCCATTTGCCATGACACGCGCTGTTTGAACACTATCTGCTGATGCGTCCTTGGGAGCACTGGTCTGTCTTTTTTCAAAAAACAGGCTGTAAATCCCAGAACCCAAAAGACTCAAGACAATAAAAACAAGACACCATCTTGTTGTTTTTCGATACATCACCACACCTCCATGCCCATTATATCATGATAATGTGATGAAAACCGAAATGTAAAAGAAGAAAAGCTATTGAAAATAGCCTTCCTCCTTACAATAAATCATCAATCATGTTATCAACGTCATCTGAATCAGCTTGAGGGGTGATGGTTGTCACTTTGATGCCAGCAACTGCACGTTCAACCAATTCTTCAACTGCTATGCGTTTTTCGTATTGTTCCACATTTTTGATTTTTGGATTGGTTTTTGGTCTATCTGGTGCAAAAATGGTACAACAATCCTCAAACGGTTGGATTGAAATGTCGAAAGTATCAATTTTTTGAGCAATATCAATGATTTCCAATTTATCCATTGTCACCACAGGACGAATAATTGGTGTGCACGTTACGGCATTGATAGCTTGCATGCTTTCCAAGGTCTGACTAGCCACTTGCCCAAGGCTTTCCCCGTTGATGATGACTAAGCCACTGCGTTCTTCACGGATACGGTCTGTAATACGCATCATGAAACGACGGGTCAAGGTCATCAAGTAAGCTTCTGGCGCTTTTTCCTTGATTTCTTCTTGAATTTCCGTAAATGGCACTTCGATAAAGGTAATATTGCCACCAAATTTGGTTAATTTTCGTGTTAAATCCTGTGCTTTTTTCAAAGCACCTGGGCTGGTATAAGGTGGGCTAGCAAAGTGTACAGCTTCAATATCAACACCACGTTTCAAGGCTAAGTAACCTGCAACAGGCGAATCAATACCACCTGACAACATAAGCATTCCACGACCTGCCGTTCCAACAGGAAGCCCGCCAGCTCCCTTGATGTTTTCATAAGACAAGTAAGCAGCTTCTTCACGAACTTCTACTTGCAGGTTAATGTCTGGTCCTTTCATCTTAGCTTGGATATTTGGCAAGACATCAAAAACAGCTGAACCGAGGTATTGATTAAGCTTACGACTATCCATTTCAAAGGTGTGATCGCTGCGTTTGCTAGTAATTTTAAAGGTCAAACCGTCATGGTAAACATCTTGCATCACTTCTTGGACAGCTTGTTTAATGCTTTCCAAGTTTTTCTCAACCTTGTAAGACGGTGAAAAAGCTTGAATTCCAAAGATGTTTTTCAAAGATTCTGCCACAGGCACATAATCCGTACCATTTAGGAAAATGTGGGCACGGTCACGATTGGCTGTGATGGTCACATCAGGGTAGATTGATAGGACGTGCTTGATGTTTTGCTTTAATTTATTGATAAAGCGCATCCGATTTTTACCCTTTGTAGAAAGTTCGCCATATCGAACCATAATTTCTGAATATTCCATTGCTACGTCACGAGAGAAATGCTCTCATTCCTTTCTATAAAATTATCTCACTTTTTGTGTTTTATGGTAAATTTGTTTGAAAATGGTCAAAAATTGCTCGACTTGACTCATATCATTGTCATCATCAAGGCTAATTCTGACAGCTGATTGGGCCAATTTGCTTGGCACGCCCATCGCCACCAAGGTACCTGCTGGGTGCCCTGCTTTAGACGAACAAGCGGATGTGGTTGAAATGTAAATCTCATGTTCTTCAAAAGCGTGAACAATCACTTCCCCACGCACCCCTTTGATACCAAAGGTTAGGATATTGGGAGCAAAGTCATCGGTTTTTTCAGAAAAGATTACCACATCTGAATAAACAGCCAAAGCGTCATAAATGACAGCTTTCATTTTGGCAATACGTGGTAGAGCCACGGTTTCTTTTTCCAAAGTCAAGCGCAGTGCTTTTGCCGTTGCAGCAATACCAGCCACATTTTCCGTTGTCGAACGAAGGCCATCTTCTTGCCCTCCTCCAGTCAAAAGAGGATTCAAACGTTTCCCAGCTTTTTTGTAAATAAAACCAACGCCACGCACACTGTGGAATTTATGCCCTGAAAAGCTGGCAAAATCCACACGCTCTATCAAATAATCTGCCACTGGAACTTTGCCAATAGCTTGGACGGCATCCACATGGAAGGTAATACCTGGCTTGTCTGCTAACACATCTGAAATCGCTGCAATGGGCTGAATAGAACCAATTTCATTATTGACCGCCATAACGGAAACCAAGATTGTCTCAGGACGCAACAAGTCCGCTAAAGCCGCCACATCCACAAACCCACGCTCATCAACAGGAGCATAAGAAACATCAAAACCGTGCTGGCTCAACCATTTGGCTGATTCTTTCACAGCTGGGTGCTCAATGTCAGACACAATAATGTGATTGCCTTGGGGCTCTTTTTCAAAGGCGACACCTTTTAATACCCAGTTATCCCCTTCGGTTCCACCAGAGGTAAAGACAATCTCATCGGTGTTGACACCCAGTAAATCCGCTATTTGCTTGCGACTTGCTTCTAAAATACGACTCGATTTTGTCCCCAAGTTATGCAAACTAGAGGGATTTCCAATAATTTTACTCGCTACTTCTTGATAAGTGCGTAAAGCCTCATCGTACGGAATGGTTGTAGCTGCGTTATCAAAATATATCATAGCTTATTCCTTCAAAAAAAATCAATACTATCATTATAACACAGTCTTAAATATGTGGAAAAGATTTCTCTTTAGTTTTCCATAAGACTTTCTTGTTAATATAATAGTGGTGTCTTAGCGATGCTATTGAAAACATGATTAAATGCTGGACATTTAAAAAGAATGTTCTATAATAGAAACATACGTGAAAAGGAGTAAACTATGCCTCAACATTATTCAAGACGTGAACATTTAGAAACGAAAAAAGAAGAAAAGTCTGCTACCCCAACAAAACATATTAAAACGGGATTTTCTGCCCTTCAAAAAACCGTCGCCCTTGTCGGTTCGATACTCAGTATCATCGTGGCTAGCATTACCATCAATAACGCCTTAAATAGTTCATCAAGTTCTAAACCCAATCACAAGTCAACAACCACGACGACCGTTGTGATTAAAGAAAAAGACGATGATGACAGAGATGATAGTAAAACAGATACGTCAGATTATGATAATGACTACTCTGCTCCCGCCGCTGCAAACAATAATACAACCAATAACGCTAAAACATCTGATGCCATTACCAATGGAAACACTAACAGTAGCTACAGTTCAAATACAGATAACACCGCAAGTTCTAGTGCTACTGATACACAACAAAGCACGAGCACACCATCTAGCTCAACCCCAGCTTCTAGCAACACTACTGCAAGCAGTAATGCCGACACAACGACTGGAAACTAATCTCACTTCGTAACATCATACCAATGGAATAAGCAATTATTCCATTTTTCAATCGCTAAAAATACCTATGAACTATACACAAACACTTGATTGGATTCATTCGTTCAAGGCAAATGGGCGCCGTCCTAGCCTTGAACGAATGCGCTATTTACTTACTCTGCTGGATAACCCACAAGACACCTTTCCTGCTATCCATGTTGTTGGAACAAATGGCAAAGGTTCAACAACTAGCTTTTTGCAACACATTTTAACGGCTTCTGGCTACCACACAGGAACCTTCACATCCCCATTTATCACGCGCTTCAATGAACGCATTGCTATTGATGGAAAAGCTATCGATGACCAAGCTTTGGTGGCCGTTGCCAAAGTCATTCGACCGATTGTGGATAGTCCTGATTTTCAACATAAAGTTGGCAGAGTGACTGAATTTGAGTTGGTAACCACCTTGATGTTTTACTATTTTGCAAACATGGCTAACGTGGATATCGCTGTTATTGAAGCTGGCATTGGAGGCACTTATGACTCGACCAATGTTTTCAAGGCGCTAGCTGTCATTTGCCCGTCGATTAGCTTTGACCACCAAGAAACGCTGGGAAATACTCTGACTGAGATTGCGAGTCACAAGGCTGGGGTGCTAAAAACAGGGGTTTCCTTTATTTTTGGGAAAATGGCAGAGCCTGTTGAACAAGTTTTCAAGGAAAAAGCAAAGCAGACCCATTCCCCTATTTATGCTCTGGGACATGATTTTTCAATCGTTTCAAATGGCAGAGCTTTTGATTTCAAGAGTCCAAAGGATAATTTGTCATCTATTCAACTCAAAATGCTTGGCAAGCACCAACAAAGCAATGCTTCTTTGGCAGCCATGACCGCCCTATTGTTGCAACCGTCCTTTTCTGCCATTTCGCTAAAAACAATTAGAGAAGGGCTAGAACAGACTATTTGGGCTGGTCGGTGTGAATGGCTAGGTCCTAATCTCATGCTAGATGGCGCCCACAACGAAGATTCCATTGCGAAATTAGTTGACTTGCTCAAAACGGAATTTGCCGATAAAACTATACACATCTTATTTGCAGGCTTGCGCCGTAAACCTTTGGCACATTTGCTGGAAGAATTGGCTGACTTTGATGTAGCCGTGACCACGTTTGATTTTTATCAAGCACAGGCCTTGGAGGATTACCCAGCGTCATACACCAAGGTTTCCCATTACAAAGACTGGCTGTCACAGGTTAATGACAATCCTGAGGACTTATTTGTAGTGACAGGTTCCCTCTACTTCATCTCCGAGGTTAGAAATCACTTATTGCAAGCATAGGAAAATCTCCCACCTGATTGCTAGGTGGGAGATGCTTTTTTACTGCAAACTTTCTGCAAATTTACGTTTAATGAAATCAGCTGAATAAGCTAATTTTTCCTCTTCTTCTGCTGGCAAGCTTAGGCTGATTTGCTCAATAATACCAGCACGGCCGACAATGGCAGGGTAGCTGAGGTAGGTGTCAAGCGGTTCGTAATAATTAGAAACCGGCAATTCTTCGTGACTATCTGAAACAACCGCAAGCGCCAAACGAATGGCTGCGCTGGCAATGCCATAGCTGGTGTATTTTTTGCCATAAAAGACAGTGTGTCCACCAATCATGGCTTCGTGAGCAATCTCGTCCAAAGTTTCCCTGTCAGTGAAGCTTGCAATAGGTTGCCCTTTCACTCGGACTTGACTCCATGCCGTAAATTGAGAATTGCCGTGCTCTCCCAAATTATAACCATAAACACTACGAGCATCAACACCAAAACGTTCGGCCACCGCACGTTTCATTCGCGCCGTATCCAACAAGGTTCCCGTCCCAATGACACATTCCTTAGGTAGTCCTGAATAGTGTTGGTATAGACTTGTGACCACATCAACAGGATTTGAAATGGCGATAATCACGCCGTTAAAGCCAACTTCTTTGAGGCGTTTCGCTACTTGTGGCACTTCTTTAGCTGTAAATGGCAATTCTGCAAAGCGATCTGCATTTGGATTGTCCTGCAAAGCAATATTTCCCAAGGCTGAAATCACCACATCTGCATCCGCCAAAGCCGCATAGTCATTAACCACGATATTGGCGTGCTGATTGAGATTGGCTGCTGCATCACGGAAATCCACAGCATCGGCCGTCACCTTTTTCTCATTTGTATCAATCAAAACATAGTCATCAAATGCTCCTTGAGCAATCAAACCGTGAGCAACCGTTGAACCGACATGTCCCATTCCAATAATTCCAACCTTACGCGACATAAAACCTACCTCCTTGTGATATTACTCCACATTATAGCCCTTTCAGCTAAAAAATACGAAAGAAACCTAACAACTCATGTCAGGTTTCTTTTTTTATTTCACTAAATCTTGCAAAGGACCAAAAACAATCTTTTCAATATCTGCTACATAAACAGACAAGGCTTGTTGGGCATCAAGGTAATCTTTCAAAACAGGATTACCCTCAATTTTGGCACCGAGTTCTTGCATTTTGGTTTGCTCATCACCTGTTGGCATTTGCCCAGATTGGATTTTAGCATAAAGGCCTTGTTGGAAATCTGTAAATTCCTTGAACAAGTCTTTAGCTACTGGGTCAGCCTCGATAGCCGCACGACTTTCTTCAGCTTTTTTGTACTCAGGAAGGGCACGAATACCACGTTCCAATTCATTTGCTAAATCATAAACATTTGCCATTAATCTTCTCCTTAATTAATATAAACATTATAATCTGTGTGTTCGCTAATTGCTTGCTTGGCACGTTCTAAATCTTTCCTATTTTTGAAAGAGATTTGCAAAATACCATTGATATCCTCGCGGTTTTTCTCGTTAATATGGATATTCACCAGCGAAATACCTCGAAGCAATTCAAGAATATCCAAAATCACGTCTTCCTTGTCAGGAATATCGACAAAAATATCAAAACTACTTTCCACGCCACCACGCTTGTGAATGGTCATCTGTTGACGTGTGTCACGCGCATGGTAAAAATAATCCCAAATAGCTTGGTCATCACTTTGAACAATCAATTTGGCAACCGCGTCCAAACGGTCTTGAAAATCCGTAATGCGTTCTAGAATGGCTGTTTTATTGCTCAAAAGCACGCTGGTCCACATGGACGGGTCACTTTCTGAAATTCGCGTCATGTCACGAAAACCACCTGCCGCAAATTGATTGGTCATCTCGTGTTCAAGAGCATAATCCCCAGCCTGTTCCATCAGACTAGCTGCCAAAATATGGGGAAAATGGGAGATTTGGCTGGTCACACGGTCATGCTCGTCCGCATCAATCCTTATAAATCGTGCATTAAGCCCTGTCAAAAGGTCTTGGATTTCTTCTATCGTTCCTTCTGAGGTTAAGACAGACGGCGTCAAAATGTAATAGGCATTTTCAAACAAGGTCACATCAGCTGCCAAGGGGCCTGATTTGTGTGAACCTGCCATAGGATGCCCACCCACAAAACGAATGGAACGATTAGCGAAGACGGACTCCCCCACAGCGACAATCTCAGATTTGGTTGAACCTGTATCTGTAATAATGACTTGATCCTTCAAATCCAAATCATCCAATTGTTTTAGGATGTCAATCGTGGGTTTTATTGGTGCCGCTATGATAATGATATCACTGATAGGAGCTAAATCTTTCAAGTCTGTCACTAAATCATCGACAATCCCACGTTCCATTGCAATGGTGCGTGATTTTTCTGACGTATCATAGCCAATGACCTGGTAATCAGGGTGGGCACGCTTAATGCCCAAGGCGATTGATCCGCCAATCAAGCCTAGACCGATAATCGAAATGATTTTATTTTCCATCCTTGATTTTTCCCCCATCACACAAGCTATCTCTGTGTTTTTTAGAAATGTTTGACATAATCACGGTGTCTAGCAACCGCATCTTTTAGTTCTTCCAAATTATCTGACGAGAATTTATCTAAAATTTCATCAGCAATAACGGTTGCTACAACAGACTCCATGACAACACCTGCCGCAGGTAGAGCTGTTGGATCTGAACGCTCAACCGTTGCCTTGTATGGCTCGTGCGTTTCAATATCCACTGACATCAGTGGCTTGTAAAGCGTTGGAATAGGTTTCATGACACCACGTACAACAATGGGTTGCCCATTGGACATCCCACCTTCAAATCCGCCAAGATTGTTGGTGCGACGAGTGTAGCCTTCTTCTTCATTCCAAAGGATTTCATCCATTACTTGACTACCTTTGAGATAGCCGTCCTTGAAACCTAGCCCAAACTCAACACCCTTGAAGGCATTGATGGATACCACGGCAGCTGCGATTTTCGCATCGAGTTTTTTGTCCCACTGAACATAAGAACCAAGCCCGACAGGAACACCACCAACAACCGTTTCCACGATACCACCAATGGTATCTCCATCTTTTTTGATCTGGTCAATATAATCCTTGATTTCTTGCTCACGTTCTTGATTGACAATAGACACTTCAGATTGGCTAGCCAACTCCTTGATTTGAGCGACGGTCAAACCTTCTGGAACGTCAATTTCTTTTCCGCCAAAAACAACCACGTGATTAGCAATCTCGATATCCAATTCTGCCAAAATACGCTTAGCAACCGCTCCAACAGCAACACGCATCGTGGTTTCACGCGCTGACGAACGTTCCAAGGAATTACGCAAATCATCAAAACGATATTTCATGCCTCCAACAAGGTCAGCGTGCCCTGGACGTGGGTGCGTGATTTTGCGTTTGGTTTTGAGCCTATCCTCGATATCTTCAACCGCCATAATGTCTAACCATTTTTGGTGGTCTTTATTGATGACATGAAGGGTGATTGGCGCGCCAGTTGTTTTTCCGTGACGCACACCAGAAGTGATTTCCACTTTATCCGATTCGATTTTCATGCGTCCGCCACGACCGTAGCCACCTTGGCGACGTTTCAAATCGCCGTTTATATCCTCAGCCGTCAAAGGAAGTCCCGCAGGAACCCCCTCGATAATAGCCGTTAAACGCGGTCCGTGTGATTCACCAGCTGTTAAATATCTCATTTTATTTCTCCAAATACGCTTTCATCTCTTCAAGTGGTATCTGATTGATGGCTGCACGCCCCAATTCAGGAACAATGACTGTCTTAATCATGTGTCCGCGAGCTTTCTTGTCATGTTTTAAAGCATTATAAAGCTCATCAACCTGCCAAGGTTGGTAATCCGTTGGCAAGCCAAATTTTTGGCACATGTTCTCAATAGCTTGGGTAATGCCTTGTGGCATCAAGCCTTTTTTCTCAGCCACACGAGAGATTTGCACCATACCAATCGCGACTGCTTCACCGTGCATGACTTTGCCATAACCAGCGGTTGCTTCAATCGCATGACCAATGGTATGACCAAAATTAAGGTAAAGGCGGACACCATTATCTAACTCATCCTCAACAACAACCTTACGTTTCACATTACAAGAACGGTAGATAATGCTTTCAGCCTGGGCCAAAATACTCTCAGGCGAACCATCCATTGCAGACAGTTCTTCCCAAAGTTCCACATCATCAATCAATCCGTACTTGATAACCTCTCCCATACCTTCGATAAGTTCACGTTTTCCGAGGGTTTGGAGAGTTTCAGGATCAATTAAAACCCCATCAGGTTGGGTGAATGTCCCGACCATATTTTTCGCAAAAGATGTGTTGACGCCTGTCTTGCCACCAATAGATGAATCCACTTGAGCTGTCAAACTCGTTGGTATTTGCAAGAAATGAATTCCACGCATATAAGTTGACGCGACAAAACCAGCCAAATCACCAACAACACCGCCACCTAGAGCAACGATGCCATCACTGCGAGTCATCTCGTGTTTAACAAGAAATTCATAAGCCTTATTGACTGTCTTAAGATTTTTAGACGCTTCACCTTCTAAAAAATCAAAGACAATAGCTTCAAAACCAGCATTTTCAAGGCTTAATTTAACTGTTTCAGCATATAAACTGCCCACACGATTGTCCGTGATAATAGCAATTTTTTGTGGTTGCCACAATATCGCCACCCAATCACCCGCTTTTGCTAGGGCACCCTTTTCAATCACAATATCGTAAGGGGTTGGAAGATTAACATTTAGTTTCATACGCGTCACCTACCTGTTATTCTTATTTTGTATTGTATTTTTCTTCAAGCGCTGACCAAATTTCAGCAGTTGGCATGGTTTCTCTCGTCCAACATTCAAAGGCTTCAGCTGCTTGGAACAAAAGCATACCCAAACCATTTAACGCTGTTAATCCTTGACTGCGTGCCAAGGCTAAAAATGGCGTTTCAAAAGGTTGGTAAATGGTATCTGCTACCAGAATACCTTCTGGGAAGGTGAAATCTTCTGCGATAAGCATTGATATGCCGTCCATTCCCACGCTTGTCGCGTTCACAAATAATTGCGATGCCAAAACCTTCTCTTGAATCAAAGAAACATCCTCAACAGGGTAAACGTCAATAGATACGCCCGTTTTATCTGCTAATTCTTGTGCTTTTTGACGTGTTGCTTCTAAAAAAGCTGTTTGGTTGAAAATGTTAATGTGACGAGCACCATTAAGTGCGGCTTGTGCAATAAGCGCCGTTGCTGCCCCGCCACCTCCAAGGATGGTCATAGTCTTATCTTTGACATCAAAATCAGCTAAAGTCGCTAAACTTCTAAAGAAGCCAATGCCATCAGTGTTGTGCCCAATCAATTTGCCGTCACGATGAATAACCGTATTAACCGCACCAATCAATTGTGCCGAGTCTGTCAATTCATCCATGTAAGGAATGACTTTTTGTTTGTAGGGCATGGAAATATTGACACCAAACATATCGTAGCGTTTGACATTTTCCAAAGTTACTTTGAGGTCTGCTTCTGGAATATCCCAAGCCACATACACCCCATTGACACCTGTCTTATCAAAGGCATAATTATGGATAAATGGTGAAATAGAGTGCTTAATTGGAGTTGCAACCACCGCTGCTAACCGCGTGTGTCCATCAATTTTCATTAAGTACCTCCCTGATATGTCGCAAATCTTGTAAGGCGATTTGTCCTGGTGCGCTAGCTTGGTCTAGGCAAGCAAAAGACCAAGATGACCCAAAAACATCCACCGCAAGACGTGACGAACGGCCGAGTTTGCCCATTGACATGGTAGCATACTCTTGCTCTGGGTTTAAGGTTTTAAACCCACGAGTGTAATTCATCAAATCCAAAACATCTTGTTCACTGTTTGGCATCACGGCAATCTTAACCACGCGCGGTGCCAAAGCTGTCAACTCAGAAAACGAAGCCATAAGATTTTCAGGTGTTTCTTCAAAATTATGGTAAGACAAAACCAGATTTGAAAACTCTAACATTTCCTGAAAAGCTGCTTTATGTGAGAAATACTCAAAGTCAATGTAATCTGGATGATAAATGGCATTAATGTCTTTTAACAAGGCAACATAGTCCTCATCAGATATTTGCATCTGACCGCCTTCTTTATCGGTACGAATCGTAAAAAGAATTTCTCTGCCTGCAAAGGTTTCAAAGATAGCTGGGGCAACGGTTATAATGTCGTCTTTTTTCAAAACATCCGCACGCCATTCGATAATATCAGCTCCTTCAAATTTTGAAGCGTCAATATTCTGGGCCTCTTCTAAACTTTTAGGCATTATAGGTACTACTATTTTCATTTTTTAACCCTTATTGTAAATACTTTCAAATAATTGCTAACAGCGTCTGCCTCGTTGACTGTGAAATCACTTGGCAATTGTTGTAAGCGGAGGTAGTCATGCTTAACAGAAGCAAAGCCCTTTTCCAATTGCTTTTTGAACTGTGCTACTGAGACATTTGACGCATTGGTAGAGGCAATAATGATGCCGTTATCTGCTAGAATGTCTAAAGCTTGACTAATAAGTCGATGATAATCTTTAGCGACCGAAAAAGTGTGCTTTTTATTACGGGCAAAACTTGGTGGGTCGATAACAATAACATCAAAGGTCAAGTGCTTACGTTTAGCGTATTTGAAATACTCAAAAACATCCATGACCACAAAATGGTGAGCTGCTAAATCCAATCCATTGCTCTCAAAATGCGCTTTTGAGAGTTCACGAGAACGTTTGGCCAAATCCACAGACGTGGTTTCAACAGCACCACCCATGGCTGCCGCAACGGAAAAAGCTGCTGTGTAAGAAAACATATTTAAGACACGTTTTCCCAAACCCAGCTCGTTAATCAAGGCATTGCGAACATCATGTTGGTCCAAAAAGATACCTGTCATCAAACCGTCATTCATGAAAACACTGTACTTAACCCCATTTTCCAAAATAGTAAAATGGCTTGGTGCTTCTTGGCCGTAAAGGTGAGCTGATTCATAATTCAACCCTTTGAATCGAATTTTCTCATAACTGCCCTTGATTTCAGGATAAGCTTGTTGAAAAGCCTTCACAATCGTGTCACGGTGTTGGTAAACAAAGGGGTTGTACCATGAGAATACAACAAAATCAGCATAACGATCAACCGTTATACCACCAAAATTATCTCCATCTTGGTTAAATAGCCGATAAGATGTCGTAAAATCAGAATTTTCAAACGGTTGACGCCGTTCTTTGGCTATTCGAAACAGATTAAAAAAATAAGCTTCCGTTAGTGTTACTTTTTTAGGGCTCAAGAACCAACCACGCCCCTTATTTTGTTGAGAAAGATAAGCTGTCCCTAAAAACTGGTGCGATTGATTATAAAGCCCCACCAACTGGTCATCGCCTTTAGCCTGATAACAATCTTTATCATCTAAAAGCTGAACCCCACGTTTTATTTTTTTTTCTGTAGAAGAGCCTACATATAGTTTATTCATAAGGCTTATTATATCAAAATTTTGTGCGTTTTCCTACTATTTTTTGCATTTCTTCTGGCTCCCTAAAACAAATTTATGTTATAATCTTAACTGAGATTTTGTCTTTAGGAAAAATAAAAAAAGGAAGTTCCTACAGTGAAAAAATTGAAACAGGTTATCTCACACGTGTTGAGTACACGTTTGGGATTCATTTTAACACTTTTATTGCTTTATTGGCTAAAAACCATGTGGGCTTATCATATTGATTTTACCCTTGATTTAGGAAATTTCTATCAAGTTATCCTATCCATTTTAAATCCCATCCCATTTGGTTTGTTCTTATTAGGGTTAAGCCTTTATATCAAACGAACCCGAACCTTTTATATTGTGAGTTGGATTACTTACACGATTTTAAATATCCTACTCATTTCTAATGTCATTTATTTCCGTGAATTCTCTGACTTTATTACCGTCAGTGCCATGCTAGCAAGTAGCAAGGTGTCGGCTGGTCTAGGGGATTCTGCTATTAACTTACTGCGTGTCTGGGATATTGTTTATATTCTAGATTATATTATTCTTATTACGCTTTTTGCGACGAAGAAAATCAGCATGGACCCGCGTCCATTTAACAAGAGAGCAAGTTTTGCGATTACAGCACTTTCAGGGTTGCTCTTTTCAATTAACCTCTTTATGGCAGAAATTGACCGTCCTGAGTTGCTCACACGTGGTTTTTCAAACGTTTATGTCGTTCGAGCCTTAGGTTTGCCATCGTTCACCGTTTATAGTGCCAATCAAACCTACCGTGCTGAAAAAGAACGAAGCGAAGCTACTGCTGATGATTTGGTCAATGTAGAAGATTATGTCAAAGAGCATTACGCCGCTCCCGATCCTAAATACTTTGGTATCGCCAAAGGCAAGAATGTTATCGTGCTGCATTTAGAAAGTTTCCAACAATTTCTGATTGACTACAAGTTAGATGTTGATGGGCAATCCTACGAAGTCACACCATTTTTAAACTCGCTTTACCATTCAAAATCAACCATTTCATTTGCTAATTTCTTTAACCAAGTTAAGGCTGGTAAAACATCCGATGCCGAAACGTTGATGGAAACCTCACTCTTTGGACTGAGCAGCGGTTCTTACATGGTTAACTACGGTGGTGACAATACCGCTTATGCCGCTCCATCTATCTTGGCACAAACTGGCGGATACACCAGCGCCGTATTCCACGGAAACGTCGGTTCTTTCTGGAATCGTAACAACGCTTATAAACAATGGGGTTACAATTATTTCTTTGATTCTTCTTATTTCCAAGAACAAACCGATAAAAACTCCTTCCAATACGGTCTAAATGATAAGTATATGTTTGCAGACTCAATCAAATACCTTGAGCATATGCAACAACCATTCTATACGAAATTCATTACCGTAAGTAACCATTATCCTTATACTAGCTTAAATGGCGAATCTGACGAAGAAGGTTTCCCACTCGCTAAAACCGATGACGAAACCATTAACGGCTACTTCGCCACTGCCAACTACCTTGATGCTTCTGTTGAAGCCTTCTTCAATTACTTAAAAGCATCTGGTTTATATGATAATACTATCGTTGTTCTTTACGGAGACCACTACGGTATCTCTAATTCACGTAATCCAAGCTTAGCACCATTGCTTGGCAAGGATTCAGAAACGTGGACCGAATACGACAATGCCATGTTGCAACGTGTTCCGTTCATGATTCATATTCCTGGCTATACTGATGGTTTCATTAGTGATACTTATGGCGGTGAAGTTGATGCTTTACCAACACTTCTTCACTTGCTTGGTGTTGATACCAGCCACTTTGTTGAACTTGGACAAGATTTGCTCTCACCTGAGAACAATCAAATCGTTGCTCTTAGAACATCTGGTTACTACATCACACCAACCTATACTAGCTACGGTGGACACCTTTATTACACCACAACTGGCGAAGAAATCACTAACCCTGATGAAAATACCGTCGAAGCCACGAAGAAAATTCGTGATGCGGCAGCTGAGCAATTAGCTATCAGTGACGAGATTCAAACAGGTGACCTGTTACGTTTTGATAAAGACACTGGTCTTAAAACAGTTGATGCGTCATCAATTTCATATACACATTCGCTTAAAGATTTGAAAGCTATTGAGAAAAAACTGGGCGACGATTCAACCAGTCTATATAGCCAAAACGGCAACAAATCAACAGCAGACTTGTTCAAAGCACCTAGCTACATGCAACTTCACGAAAGCTCAACTAGTACAACAAGTTCTGAATCATCATCAACAAAAGCCTCGTCATCAGAATGATACCACACCAAAAAGCTCTTACTCCTATTTAGGAGTAAGAGCTTTTTTATTCTTATATTCCAAAAAATAGCAAAAACATACTAAGATTAGTAGTGAGAAAATCTCCGACGGGAGAAAGTACTCTCTACTTTTTCTTTTATGTTAAAGTAGTGGTGGCTTGTTAAGTCGAGTTCTCTTTTGACGCTAGACGTCGTATC
>SKEV01000319.1_pt1 | contig 27613 bp, 24 predicted proteins | sample 4819531 | NCBI WGS metagenome assembly SKEV01 (sample SAMN11008800, study PRJNA524170) | human gut metagenome | biome: Human fecal sample; material: Feces; isolation source: fecal sample from pouch patient p9, p28 | host: Homo sapiens | place: Israel: Tel-Aviv | collected 2016-08-01 | reverse complement strand
TCAGACTACTTAGCTTGGCTAGTTATCTTTAACCTTCATTACTTGGTTTTGTTCTGAATTTTCTCAAATCCAAAGGTCTAAACCAGACCTTTTGTTTTTAGAATTTTCAAGGTTTTACATACTGTCTAATCTTCAATTATCAAGGTTCCTTGTTGTCGGCTTGTTCAGCAGCAATTTTTATATCTTATCACAGTCGCTTGTGTTTGTCAACAACTTTTTTAACTTTTTTATTTCTTACTCTCTTGCGCTTTTGGTACTCACCGCAGCGCAAGAGATATCTTACCAGATGTTTCGACAAATGTCAACAATAATTTACAACTTTTTTTACAAACCTTTTTATGCAAACTTTTTTACACAATACAGCCCATGCATACGCACGGGCTGTATCAATCAACTGCATGGTTTCATCGGCAGTGGTTCGGCACTTACAGACTGTGCCTGCTTCAATTATATATCTGAAGGTATCCCCTCAGCCGGAATTCCGTCAACCGGAATTTCATCGGATGAAGATTCGCTCTCCTCTTCAACCACCTCCGGCGCAACCTGGAACTCGGACAGGTATGCTTCCTCAGGAAGCCCGGCCAGATACGCAGGCAGGTTGATGGCAATACCGTCCATATGATGCGGCAGGGAAACGGTCACATCGACCATCTCTTCGCTTCCGCCTTTTTCCTGCGTAATTTCCAGAGTCATTTTAAAGGTCTGGCCAATACAGGTAGCCATGCCTCTCTCCTTATCCCGGAGTTTTGCTACCTGTTCACCGTCCACATACACCACTACCTTATAAGGTGTGGTATAGGTCTGACCATTATAATCAATGGACTTATTATCTATATACACCGTATGTCCGCGGCCAATGACCATCATAATACCTGCGATAATGAGCAGGAGTAGGATTGCTCCTATTCTGAATAGAATGGTACGTTTCGCTCTCAATTCTCCCCCTCCTCACTCTGTGCAAGCTGCAGCATCTGACCAGCCTTGCCCTTAGCTCTTCGTTTTTTCGTCTCATACATGATAAGAGCAACGGTGATAACACCATAGGAGATGAATACACGGAAATACTCACCAATCATGGAATCACCGGTAATGGTTGCGCCTGCTTTGGGCGCCACAATGAACATCAGGTGGAACAGGATGACTCCAAGAAATACGTTGCCAATGGATGCCCTGTCAACAGAGGCTCCGCCCACAAGCAGGGCTGCGATACAGAACATACCAATCTGTGTATGGGAACTGTAGGTGGAAATATTACCCATGTTCTGCAGGTAGATAACCATGCCAAGTCCGGCGAAAACCGTTGACATGATAATAGCGATAATACGGGTCCTCTCCACCTTGATGCCTGCGTCACCGGCTACATCCATATCCTGGCCAACGGCACGCATGTCCTGGCCCAGCTTTGTCTTGCGAAACCATATGATAAACAAACACAGCAGGGCAATGATGATAAGGGTCAGTACCGGAATCTTGACACCTCCGATATGGATAGCCAGAAGATTGTCCAGATACTGCCTCATATGAAGAAGGCTGACCGTGTTGCGGACACCATAACCTCTTGGCAGCTTAATGGAGGAATGGATAATCGGAATAATGGATCCCATCATGTACAGAACCACCAGCTGATACAGACCATTCATGAAGAAGCTGATGATATAGCTGGTAACCATCTCCCTGCCTTTGGCCATGTTGAGCATCTTACCGCAGAAAAGGCCCAGCAGAATGGAAATCGGTATGGAAATGATCATGGCAAGGATAATGCCGGGTATTCCCCATATCTGCCAGTCGGCCACAAAGATAAGGCCGATTTCCCCTGCCATAGCGCCCAGCGTCATACCGAAGTTAAGTCCCATGCCGGCCATAATGGGAATCAGCAGGCTCAGGATCAGGAAGGCATTCCTGCCCAATCTGGTGACAATCTCATTGAGCAGATACCCCGGAGAAAAACCGGATATCGGAATGCAGACGGCGCAGATAATGATAAACATCAGCGGCACAGAGTTATTCCGAACTAGTTCGAGAATGCTATTACTGCCGTTATTTTTCTGTTTTTTACTCATTTTGATCCCTCCGTCTTCCTGGTCAGAGCATAAAGAATCATACCGTTGGAAACAACGATACGGATAACCTCGCTCATATCCATATGAATCATGGAATTCATTACCGTTGGGGTCATGGTAACAATGCCCTGGAACAGGAACGTACCTATGATTACATTGGTAATGGATGCCTTATTGACTGAAGCGCCTCCAATCAGGATTGCAGACACTGCCGGAAGCGCCATATAGAAGGGCGCCATGTAAAGCTGGATAAAGCCGAAGCCCTGCTCATACATCAGGATGCCCACCGCGGCAAGCCAGGTAGACATGATGACGGAAAGCATTCTCGTCTTATCAATATTGATGCCGGATGCCCTGGCAAAATTGGGATTGGAGCCCACTGCCGTCATGGCAGTACCGGTCTTGGTGTGAAGGAACGCCCACATAAGGAAGGCAAGAAAGGCAAAGAACAGGAGGCTGCCTGTAGGTATGGAAATCTTACCGATATTAATCTGCAGGAAATTGGCCAATGCCTTATCGTAAAAACCCTCCAGTGAGATTGTTGTACGAAGGCCTTTGCCTGACAATCCCCAAACCATGGTGGGACTGCTGTATGGCAGTAAAAGCCACATCATACACATAAAGGATACGGATGAAAAGCCCACATAAGTGGCAATCATCATCTCGCCGCCTTTAATCTTGTTGAGCAGCCAGCCGTAGCCGCCGCCAAAGATCAGAGCAAACGGAGTAGCTATCAGAATAGCCATGAAAAAGCTGACAGGTCCGGTAAAGCCAAACTGAATGGACATGGTCGCACCCAGAAGACCGGAGATAATGCCTAACGGAAGGCCGAAATTAAGCCCGCAGCCCGAATGCACCATGGGCACCATTGCCAGTACCAGGACGGCATTCCAGCTGAAACGGTTAATCGTGTTGGTTATCTGTGTGGGAAGATCCGCTCCGACGATTGGCGCCAGAATAAAGAGCGCCAAAAGAAATCCGGCAATGATCAGCCTCGGCAGACCGAAGTTGTCAATCAATTCCCTGATTTTCGTCTTCTTCCCAGGATTTATTGTACTATCTTGTATTTTTCCCATGCTGTCTCCCCCCTTATTTAACCTGGCTGACCATGAGCATACCGAATTCTTCTGAAGATTCGGTCGCCGGCAGGATTCCAGCAATCTTACCGCCCGAAACAATGGCAATACGGTCACACGTGGTCCTCAGTTCCTCCAGCTCAGAGGAAATCATGACAACGGTAACTCCATGCTCCTTGTTGAACTGCTTAAGAGCATCCAGTACCAATGATTTCGCGCCCACATCAATACCTCTCGTAGGCTCGGATACAAACAGGAATTTAGGTTCAAGTGCAAAGGCCTTTGCCAGACACACTTTCTGCTGGTTTCCACCGGAAAGCTCCTTTGCCTTTTGCTTGGAGCTGGTGCATTTTATCTTTAGCTCATCTATGTATTTCTGGGTCACTTCGTGGATTGCCTTTTCATCTCTCCAGGTAATCATTCCTCCAAGGTATTTCTTGAGGAATTTATCATGAATCTGCATGGCTGAAAACGCAATATTCCACTCAAGGGTTTCATCGAGAAGGAGTCCCACGTCCCTTCTGTCCTCAGAAACAAAGGCCAGAGAGGCGTCCAGACATTTCCTTGGGTTGTTAAGAGGAATGGGCTTGCCGTCAAATTCCACTTTGCCGCCCGCCTCGCACAGCCCCATGATTCCGTTTGGAATGCCCAGCTTGCCCTGTCCGGCCAGTCCGCCTATACCAAGAATCTCTCCTTCCTTGATATCAAGGTCCACATTTCGCACAGTCTCACCTGACATATCCACCCAGAGATTGCGGATGGACATGATATTCTTTGCGTCCGGATTAATCCGTATATCCGCCCTGGCCGTGGTCTGGATATTTCTTCCCACCATCCACTTTGTAATATCCGCAACATCCGTTTCCTTTGCAGGCACGTCCTTTACAACGTAGCCGTCCCGCATGATAACCACCTTGTCACAGACTGTCAGAATCTCATGAAGCCGGTGTGTAATAAAAATCACGGCAATGCCTTTGGCAGCCATGCCGCGGATGGAATCCAGCAGTGCCTCTGCCTCTTTTTCCGTCAGGACAGCCGTCGGCTCATCCAGTATCAGCAGTTTCAGATTATCCTTGCTGAGCTCTCTCGCGATCTCAGTAAACTGCTTATGACCCACGGGCATATCGCTGATAACCATTTTGGCGTCAATCTTAACGCCCATCTTATCAATAGCCTGCTCAGAACGTTCGGCCATCTCCTTATAATCAAGGGTATCTAATCTGTCACCGAAAATTTCCGAGATTATATTCTTTTTCTTTGGTTCACGGTTGAGCAGTATATTATCTGTTGCCGTGAATCCCGGTATTAATGAAAATTCCTGATGCACCATGCCGATTCCGGCCTCCAATGCATCAAAGGGTGTTGAGAAGCTGACCTTCTCGCCATTAATCAGGACGTCTCCGCCATATCCGCCGGTTTCCCTAATCACATCCATTCCAAAAAGGAGTTTCATCAATGTACTTTTACCGGCACCATTTTCACCGACAAGACCCAGTACCTCGCCGGCATTCAGTGTAAAGTTAATATCAGTCAAGACCTGATTGCCAAAAAAATCCTTCTTGATATTGCGCATCTCCAATAAGGGAGTGTTGTTATTCATCATATTATGCCCACCTAACACAACAGGGGGGAGAGCAACCCCTCCCCACTGTTCTCCGTACTTATTTTTATTAGTAAGTGTCTTACTTGATGGTGAAGTATTTCTCTGGAACCTCAATCTTAGTGGAACCCATGAAATGTCCTGGATCGCCCATGATATAGGTATCCTGATATACCAGGAACACATTGTCTAACTTAACGCCGGTTTCCACATTGGTGTAATTGGAACCATTCCACTCAGCCTTAGGAGAGAATACCTGGTAAGCCTTTGCAATATCATCAATGTCGTCAAGCTCACTCTCGCCATTGAGGACGTTCAGTGCATGCTGTGCAAGGCCGGCAGAAGTGGTATATCCATAGGAATATGCCCATGTGCCGAAGTGGTCAGCGCCGCCTCTTTCAACGATAGTGGACTCAACCTTGGCAAGAATCTTATCAAAATCACCAGCTTCAGCAGTCAGATCGATACCAAGAGCGCCTGGATATCCCATCAGAGGTGAAGGAAGGTCTGCTTCGATGAAGTAGCCGCCGTATTCCATAAGCTGCTTTAACAGCGGCTCGGTATGGGCGTCATTTGTACAGAAGTAAGCGGCGTTCTCGCCGTACTTCTCAACCCACTCCGGAACCTTCTCAAGTATGTACGCCTGAGCGCCGGCAACACCTACGTCAGAGGTTGGATCCGGAGCTGTCTCAAGTACGAATTCCATGCCGAATTCCTTGCAGGCTTCCTTCATAACAGCCACACGGCGGCTCATGGTCTCATAAGCCATGTGACGCGGGAAGGAAATATGTACAAATGTATCACAGCCCAGTTCATGAGCGGTACGGATGATCAGGTAACCACGGGCAACGAAGTCGTTGTTGCAGACCAGGTCAGCTGCGCTGCCAATCTCAGGAAGATCCTCATGTCCCTCGCCGGCAATACAGAGAATGTCAGGGCGGGTCTCTTTGATCTTACGGAAAGCCTCGGTTGTGCCGGGAACAGACTGGTTCATGATGATTGCCTTCATCTTAGGATCATCAGAAAGGTTTACAATGGTCTGGATGGTGGTCTCTAACTCCTCCGTGAAGTTGTCCGGATAAATAGCCAGCTTAACCATATCCTCACCGTACATAGCCTGGAACGCCTCAGCGCCACGCCTGTCATCCTCGGACTGGGATACGGAACCGGTTACGATACCAATGTGGAAATCACTGGCTCCTTCTGTGTCAGATGCCTCAGAATCCTCTTTTTCATCCTCTTTTTTGGCATCATCCTTTGCCTCTTCCTTCTGAGCCTCGGTAGCCTGGGTATCAGCTGCCGCTGCGCTTGTACCTGTGCCTGAAGAACTGCCACAGCCAGCAAGCCCTGTCACCATGGCTGCTGCAAGCATAACGCCTATTAACTTTTTTCTCATACTTACCTCCAAAATTTTTTTTACAAGGGGACAACAGTTACTTTTTAATTGTAGCATATGCTCATATTTTGTCAATAGTTATAAAATCCATTTTGGCGGTGGTCCAAATTTATGCACATTTCCAAATTGTCAAAAAGAACTGTAAAATACTGTATTTTAAGCCATTTTTATACCCCACTGTCCACTGTAAACCAGAACTCCACCCCCCCGTCCACATTTTCAACACCGCAGGATTTGTTGTGTGCTTCCATGATTGCCTTGACAATGGAAAGACCGATGCCGCTGCCTCCGTATTCCCTGGTTCTTGCCTTATCCACCTTATAGAACTTAGTCCAGAGATTATCCAGATCCTCCTCGGGTATATGCTGCCCTGTGTTAAATACCGTGATGCGTACCTGGTCCCCTTCCCTGAATATGCTGATAGTAATTTGCCGCTCCCCGTCCAGGTGATTCATGGCATTGTTCAGGTAGTTGGTGATGACCTCCTCTATCTTAAACTCATCCGCCCACACCCATACAGGCTCCTTCTGTTCAAATACAACCCGGGCCTCCTTTTGCTGCAGCAGGATGCCGGCTGATGCCAGGATGCCGCGGATCAGGGCTGTGATATCAAACCGTTCCATCACAGGCATGTCGTTGCCGAATTCCAGGGCTGTCAGGGTCAGGAGCTGCTTCACCATCTTATTCATCTTTCCGGCTTCGTCCATGATGACCTCACAGTAGTAATTCCGGCTGTCCTCATCCTCCGCCATGCCCTCAGTCAGCCCCTCTGCATATCCCTGTATCAGGGCAATGGGAGTCTTAAGCTCATGGGACACATTGGCGATAAACTCCTTGCGGGTTTCATCAATTTTTATCTTTTCCTCAATGTCCTTTTGAAGCTCGTTATTGGCTGTCTTAAGCTCTCCGATGGTATCCTTAAGCCGTTCCGACAATGTATTCATGCTGTGGCCCAGAACTCCAATCTCATCCTCCGAATCCCCTGTGTAGCGCGCCTCAAAATCCAGCTCCGACATTCGGGCGGACAGCGCTGCAAGGGAACGTATGGGCGACACCACCTTTTTGGTTGCATAGTACATGAGGGCACTTCCCAGCACAAGGGCCGCAAGTCCCACATAAGCCAGGAACTCATTGGATATGCTCACGCTGTCATGAATGCTGGCCAGGGGCATGGACATGATAAACATGGTTCTGTTATCGTCAAAAAAACCCCAGCTCTGGAGGTAATAGCCCTGTGACCGTCTGTCATATATCTTCTGCACCTGATGGTCGTCCTGGGATATCAGGGTCTCCGTCCTGGGGTCGATGATTCCTAATATATAGCGGTGGAGAGCATCTGCCAGGAATTTTCCGTCCTTTGCCAGCGGAATCAGCTCCCCGGTAATGCTGTCCTGAATCACGATGGTCGTATTATATTTGTCGTTCATGAGCCGCAAGAGACGGCTGGCTTCTGTCTGCTCCCCGTCGTTTGAGTACAGGCTCTGCAAATCTTCCGTGATATTCTCGCCCAGGAACTCCTTGTCCACAGCAATGGCATTCAGGTTTTCATAGGCATTTTCCAAAAGCTGCAGCTTTTGTTTGGTATAGAAGCTCTCCAGAAAAAAGCTGTTCACCGCCCACATGCTGACCAGCACTGCTGCCATCAGACCAATGAATATCATGGTGAATTTTACTCTTATGGAATGCTTCATCCTTCGCTCACCTCAAATTTGTAGCCCATGCCCCATATGGTCTTGATGTATTCGCCTTTTTCCCCCATTTTGCTGCGCAGTTTCTTTACATGGGTGTCTATGGTGCGGGCATCTCCAAAATAGTCATAATTCCACACATTATTAAGAATCTTTTCCCTGGAAAGGGCGATTCCCTGATTTTCCACAAAGTAGGTGAGAAGCTCAAACTCCTTAAAGCTCAGGTCAATCTCCTGTCCGTCAATGGTGACCTGATGGGCCGCCTTATCAATGCAGATTCCTCCCACATTCACGCTGTCTGCGGAGGACACGTTGGTTCTTCTCAGAATGGCCTCCACCCGTGCCACCAGAATCTTGGGGCTGAAGGGCTTGGATATATACTCGTCCACTCCCAGGGAAAAGCCCTGGAGCTCGTCCCGCTCCTCGCTTCTGGCTGTCAGCATGATAACCGGTACCTGGGAATACTTGCGGATGGTTCTGAGAACTTCCCAGCCGTCCATTTTCGGCATCATTACATCCAGAAGCACCAGGGCAATGTCCTTTTGCGCAAAGAACACGTCCACCGCCTCCTCGCCGTCTCCTGCCTCTATGACCGCAAACCCTTTATTGGTGAGAAAATCCTTTACCAGCTTTCTCATTCTGGCTTCGTCGTCCACTACTAATATCTTAAGTGTATCCATGATACTGCCTCCTTACATATAATCTGGCTTTTTTTCATTCTTTTATAGAAATTATTTTAACAAAAATCAAGGAATATTTCCATCATTTCACACAAGTTTCACAACTAAGGAACAGCCGTTCAGACAGCAGGAAATTGAACACAGAAGCAGGCCGCCAAAACGGTTTACCGGAGCAGATAAGAAAAGCTCCGGGATTTCTCCCGGAGCCATTCACCTGTATCTTCATTATCCAGATTATTCTTCCTCGTCCTCACCAACCAGCTCATCGTATTCCTGGGCATCCAAAAGCTCGTCAAATGCTTCAGCCACGATTTCATACTCATCGTCATCCTCGATGTTGTCCAGGTTAGGAGTTCCGTCCTCGGTCTCGCTGTAACGGTACAGATAAACCTCGCCTTCCTCTGAGTCAGCGCCCTCCATGGGCAGAAGGGCAATGTATTCGTGCTCTCCCGCGTTAAAAACGGTCAGCACCACGCACTCCACTTCTGTATCATCATCCAGAGTAAGGGTGACTGTCATCTCCTGCTCTTCTTCATTCAGCTCTTTCTCGTCTGCCATATCCTGATTCCTCTCTTATTTCCTTAAATTTAGGCTTGTTTCTTTTCTCTTACACTCTATCAGACTCACCCTGAAAATGCAAGAACATATTCTCTAATATTCGATTCCTTCCCTTGCTCCGATTCCTCTCTCATAGGGATGGCGCCTCATAATCATCTCCGTGATATAATCCGCCTGCTCCTGCAGGGCCTCTGAGGGACAGCGCCCTGTAAGGATGACCTCCAGGGAAGCTGGTTTTTCTTTAAGGGCCTTTATCAGCCCGGACTCGTCCACAAACCCCAGATTGCAGGCTCCAATGGCTTCATCCAACACCAGCATGTCATATGGTTCCTCCCCGCCAGCCCCCAGGGCCATGTTCCAGGCAGTGAGGAAGCAGTGCTCATAATACAGCGCAGCGGCCTTCCGCTGGGACTGGGTCATGTTCCAGGAAAAACCGAAGTTCCGGTCGCAGGGCAGCACCGTAATTCCGGGAATATGGACCAGACCCTTGACCTCCCCCGAATCATCCGTCTTAAGCAGCCTGGCCACCAATACCCGGTATCCCCGTCCGGCGGCCCGCACAGCCGCGCCTATGGCTGCCGTGGTCTTTCCCTTTCCATCTCCGCAATAGATTTGGACCAGCCCCGTTTCATTCATCCCTCTGCCTCCTCTGCAAACCTTGATATTGCCTGTTTCTTGCGGTACCGCTCCTTCACATGGTAAATATGGAGCCTCTCCTTTGCCCTTGTCATAGCCACATAGAACATTCTGCGTTCTTCCTCCACATCCGGATCCAGAACCGCCTTGTGATGGGGCGTGACGCCTTCATTGGCATCCAGGATATAGACCACCCTGAATTCCAGTCCCTTGGCGCTGTGCATGGTCATAAGGCTGACGCCCTGGCGCTGCGCATCCCTGTCTGCCGCCTGTTTCTTAAGCTGTTCCTTGTATTCCTGCATATGGATAAACCAGTGTTCATACGTCTTAAACCCTGCCGCACTCTCCTGAAGCTGGTCCAGTACCTCAAAGAGTTCCTCCGGCTTCATCCTCCTGGACTGGGCATATTCCCGGATATACTCATCGTACTCCACTGCCTTCCGGATATAATTGACGGCTGCCGCCGGAGCCATATTCCTTAACATCGTCAAATCATATTCCAGCTGCTCAATCCGGTCCATCATCCAGTTCTTATCCTGGTAAAAGGATTTCACCGACTCCCAGCTGACCTGCTGGCCCTCCAGGGCATCCCGGCTGACGTAGCGCTTGGGACGGTTGATGATTTGAAGCACATTGGAACGGCTCAGATCCCCTAATGCGGCCCGGATATAGGAAATTACATTTCCGGCTATCCAGTGCTCATACAGATTTGGCACCGCATCCCTCATGTAAAAAGGTATGTTGTATTCCATAAGCTTGGAAATCAGCAGCCGCGGCCCCACGTTGGTACGGTAGAGCACCGCCATGTCATTGTAGGATATACCCATGGAGGCATAGTCACGTATCTCCGTGACGATTCCCAGAGTCTCGTCCATGGGTTCCTGCCACGCCTTTATGATGACCGGATGTCCGTTCCCTCTTGCCGCCTTGATCTCCTTGGGAAAACGGGTCCTGTTGTGTGAGATAACCCGCCCCGCAGCCTCCACAATCTGGCGGCTGCACCGGTAATTGGTGTCCAGGAGAATCTTTTTTGCATCGGGATAATCCCGCTCAAAGCCCAGCATCAGCTCCGGCTTTGCCCCGCGGAACCGGTAAATGGACTGGTCGTCATCCCCGACAATAAACAGGTTATTTCCGGGAAGAGCCAGCATTTTCACAATTTCATACTGAATCCGGTTTATATCCTGGAACTCATCAATTAATATGTACCTGTATTTGTCCTGCCATGCAGACAGGATGTCTTTTCTTTCCTTAAACAGCTCATAGCACATCACCAGCATGTCGTCAAAATCCAGCAGCCGGTTCCGTCTCAGCTGTGCTTCATAGCCCCGGTACAGCTGTCTGAACATATCCTCAGAACAGTTTTTTGCATAATAATGGTCCATGTCCATGAGTTCGCCCTTCACCATGCTGATTTCACTGAGCACCGAGGATATGAACTCCCCTTCATCCTCAACTTCCAAATCGCATTTTAACAGCATTTCCTTCATGTACTGAATGCGCTGCTCTTCCCTTACAATGTCCGCGGCCTTATACCGGTAAGCCAGTTTGAGAATCAGAAAAAAGACAGAATGAAAGGTTCCGAAGGAAACCCGGCTGCATCCTGCCTGTGCAATCTGTTCATAGCGCTCCTTCATCTCCCTGGCCGCTGCCCTGGTAAATGTGATTACCAGAATATGGGAGGGATCCACGCCTGCTTTTTCCGTAAGATAACGGACCCGGTTGGTGATGACTGTCGTCTTGCCGGAACCGGGTCCTGCCAAAACCAGCATAGGACCTTCCCTGTGCCGGATTGCCGTTTTTTGTGCGTCGTTAAATGCCATTTACTAGATTCCTATGCCTCAAGCATCTGTATCCCTTTGCGGATTCTGGCCAGGGACTCTTCTTTGCCCAGAACTTCCATGATTTCCGTGGCTCCGGCCGGCGTCATCTGCTTGCCTGAAACAGCGGTGCGGATGGGCCACATCACAAAGCCGGTCTTAACCCCAGTGTCCTCCACATATTTTGAAAGGACACCGTAAAGGGCATCGTTGGTAAAATCATCCTGTGCTTCCAAAAGAGGCAGCACATCCGTTAAAACCTTAAGGGAAGTCTCTGCGTTGGTTTTCATCTTCTTATGGGTGTACATGGCCGTATCATATTCCGGAAGGGCCTCGAAGAAATCCACATGGTCCGCAATGTCGGGGAACACTTCAATCCTTGTCTTGACCATGGCAGCTATCTTCCTGAGATCCAAATCCCTGCTGACAGCTGCCTTCAGATATGGCTCAGCCATCCCGTAGAAGGTATCAAAATCCATGGCCTTCATATATTCGCCGTTCATCCACTTAAGCTTTGTCATATCAAACACAGCAGGGGATTTGCTCATGCGGTGGTAATCAAATTCCTTTACCATCTCCTCCAGGGAGAATATTTCCCGATTGTCCTCCGGTGACCAGCCCAAAAGAGCCACGTAGTTCACCACGGCCTGGGAGATAAAGCCCTGCTCCAAAAGGTCCTCAAAGGAGGAATGTCCGCTTCTCTTGCTCAGCTTATGATGGCTCTCATCTGTAATCAGCGGACAGTGTACATAGACCGGCACATCCCACCCGAAGGCGGCATAAAGCCTGTTGTACTTGGGTGATGAGGACAGATATTCATTTCCCCTTACCACATGGGTAATTCCCATCAGGTGGTCGTCCACCACATTTGCGAAATTATAGGTGGGGTATCCGTCTGACTTGATAAGGACCATATCATCCAGCTCGGAGTTGTCCACCGTGATATCCCCGTAAATCTCGTCCTGGAACGTGGTGGTTCCCGTGGCGGGATTGTTCTGGCGGATGACATAGGGCATACCTGCTGCCAGGTTGGCTTCCACCTCTTCTTTGGATAAATGGAGACAGTGCTTGTCATATGTCATGATTTCCTCTCCATTTACAGTTGTCTTAAGGGAAGCCAGACGCTCCGGTGTGCAGAAGCAGTAATAAGCCTCGCCCTTTTCCACCAGCTTTTTTGCGTATTCCAGGTAAATGCCGGATGCCTGGCGCTCACTCTGGACATAGGGACCGCATCCGCCGTCCTTGTCAGGTCCTTCGTCATGAATCAGGCCCGTGTCCTTCAGGGTCTGGTATATGATCTCCACTGCCCCTTCCACGAAACGTTCCTGGTCTGTATCTTCAATACGGAGAAGGAAATCCCCTCCCTCATGCTTTGCTATGAGATAGGCATACAATGCCGTCCTTAAATTTCCCACATGCATCCTGCCTGTGGGGCTGGGTGCATACCTTGTCCTTACTCTGCTCATGTTAAAGTCTCCTATATTCTTCTCAATCTGATAACTCAAAAACCATTATATACCGAAGGTTGAAAAAAGACAATGCCTGTTTTCACAGGCACTGTCCCTTTCTTCTTACCTATTTGAAGGTTGCGTTGTTTACCTCATCAGAGAACTTGCTTAAGTCCTGAGGCATCCAGGCAATCTTTTCCTTGCCGCTTACATCCACCTTAACTCTCTGGCACTTGATGGTCAGCTCAGTCATCTCTTCTGCCGGCTCCATCTCGCCAATCTTAGCCATATACTGCTTTACAGCATCCTGCATCAGCTTCTGAAGGGCATCCTCATCACCGGCCATGATAGCTGCTGCTGTGTCTTCGTCGATGTTGTTCTGCATATCGGTCATAACGTCTACCATGATATTCTGCATATCGGTCATGGAATAGCTCTTAACCTTCAGAAGTACGGTGGTCTCGTCCTTGCTCTGGTCTGTGATCTCGGTGCTGTAATCCAGCTTGTCAATCAGTCCCTGAAGGGCATTGGACATTTCCTCTACCTCTTCGTCAGAGAACTCAATGCCTGCAGCCTCAAATTCTGACTTGAACATGGAAACCAGGTCTGTCTCAGCGGAATCATCCATCAGGGTGGTCTTTACATCTTCCTCAGAAGCAAATCCCAGCAAATCCTTCATAGGAGTCGCATTTTCCTTAACAGACAGCTCATACAGTGCTCCCACTACCTGGTCTGCCGGCTCCAGCTTCTGCTGGCATCCTGTCAGTGCAATGCTGCACACAGCCATAACGGTTGCGGCCAATACCGCAAAGTTTCTCTTCATGTTTCTCATAAACCTATCTCCTCTTTAATCCTGCCCTTAGCCGGGCAATTTATTTTTCCTCTGTCCTGGCAGCAGTCTTATTCTCTGCCAAATCGCTTGGTCTCATGGTCAGGTTGATTCTGCCCATCTTATCGACCTCAGTTACCTTTACAGTAACCTCATCGCCGATATTCACAACATCCTCCACCTTGCCAACGCGCTTATCAGACAGCTTGGAAATGTGAATCATACCATCCTTGTTGGGGGCCAGCTCTACAAATGCGCCGAAGTTCATGATACGCACCACCTTGCCGTTAAATATCATGCCCGCCTCAATATCTGTAACGATTCCGGTTATAATCTGGATGGCCTTATCAATCATAGCCTCGTCCGTGCCGCATACGTTCACAGCGCCGTCGTCCGTAATGTCAATCTTAACACCGGTCTCCTCAATGATCTTGTTGATAACCTTGCCCTGCTTTCCTACCACATCGCCAATCTTCTGCGGATCAATGGTGATCTGCTTGATCTTCGGGGCATATGGGCTTAAATGCTTTCTTGGCTCTGAGATAACAGGCCTCATTACATTGTCCAGAATATGCATCCTGGCTTCCCTGGTCCTGGCAATGGCTTCCTCGATAATAGGCCGTGTCAGTCCGTGAATCTTAATATCCATCTGGATGGCAGTAATACCATTCTTAGTTCCGCCCACCTTAAAATCCATATCGCCAAAGAAATCTTCCAGGCCCTGGATGTCTGTAAGCACCAGATAATCGTCATCCGTATCCCCGGTCACAAGACCGCAGGAAATACCAGCTACCATTTCCTTAATAGGAACGCCGGCAGCCATCAGGGAAAGAGTGGAGGCGCAGATGCTTGCCTGAGAGGTGGAACCGTTGGATTCCATGGTCTCAGATACGGTACGGATTGCATATGGGAATTCCTCCGCGCTTGGCAGAACCGGAATCAATGCCCTCTCTGCCAGGGCGCCATGGCCTATCTCGCGGCGGCCGGGTCCTCTGCTTGGCTTTGTCTCTCCTACAGAGAAGGACGGGAAGTTGTAGTGGTGCATATAACGCTTGCTGGTCTCATTCTCATCCAGGCCGTCTAATTTCTGAGCCTCGGACAGAGGAGCCAGGGTGCAGGCGTTGAGTATCTGTGTCTGTCCGCGGGTAAACATGCCTGAACCGTGAACTCTGGGAAGCAGGTCCACTTCTGCAGCCAGGTGGCGGATTTCTGTGATGGCGCGGCCGTCAGGACGCTTGTGGTCCTTTAAGATCATCTTGCGTACCGTTTTCTTCTGGTACTGGTAAACAGCCTCGCCCAGAACGGCAAGCCATTCCTCGTTGCCGGCAAATGCCTCTTCCAGCTTTGCTGTGATCTCTGCTATATTCTTTTCGCGGGTCTGCTTGTCATCGGTAAACACAGCCTCTTCCATTTCCTGAGGAGTCACGATTTCCCTGATGGCGGCAAACAGCTCTTCCGGCACTGCGCAGCTCTCGTAAGAGTGCTTTTCCTTGCCGCACTCAGCCACGATGGTGTCGATGAACTTAATAATTTCCTGGTTCACTTCATGAGCCTTAAAAATGGCCTCAATCATAATCTGCTCCGGCACCTCATTGGCTCCGGCCTCAATCATGATAACCTTTTCCCTGGTGGAAGCAACGGTCAGGGCCATGTCAGATACCTGCTTCTGGTCGGCAGTAGGGTTGATAATAAACTCACCGTCAATCAGACCCACCTGTGTGGTGGCGCAGGGACCTGCAAACGGAATATCGGAAATGCTGGTTGCAATGGCAGAACCCAGCATGGCTGTCAGCGCAGGGCTGCAGTCCGGGTCCACGCACATTACGATGTTGTCAAGGGTCACGTCGTTGCGGTAATCCTTTGGGAACAGCGGACGCATAGGACGGTCGATAACGCGGCAGGTCAGGACAGCGTTCTCAGAAGCCTTGCCTTCCCTCTTATTAAAACCGCCTGGTATCTTTCCTACTGAATATAATTTTTCCTCGTATTCCACACTGAGCGGGAAGAAATCAATGCCTTCCCTTGGCTTGGATGATGCGGTTGCCGTGGAAAGCACCACCGTATCGCCATAGTGCATGAATGCAGCACCGCTTGCCTGGGCAGCCACACGGCCAACCTCAACAGTCAGCTTGCGTCCTGCCAAATCCATACTAAAACTTTTAAACATACTGGTATCTCCTTTACAATAAAAAAATGATAAATGTTACCGGTATGGTTGGGGCATGTCCGATTCCTACGTCATCCCCCGGGGCAGAAGACGCCGAAACTACTGATCTGCCTGCAGAATCCCCATCCTGCAGGTACATCAGCGGTCTCGGAGTGATACCTCTGCCGCCCACACCGCTTCTTCCTCTCCATGATAAGCAAATATAGGGTGGAGTTCCCTCCACCCTAATCTTCAGAATTACTTTCTGATACCAAGCTTCTCGATTAATGCACGATATCCTTCCAGGTCTGTCTTCTTTAAGTAATCAAGAAGACCTCTTCTCTGTCCAACCATCATCAGAAGACCTCTTCTGGAGTGATGATCCTTTGGATTCTGCTTCAGATGTTCGGTCAGTTCTGTGATTCTCTCTGTCAGAATGGCAATCTGAACCTCAGGTGAACCTGTGTCCCCTGGCTTACGGCCATACTCTGCGATAATCTGTGCTTTCTTTTCCTTTGAAATCATGGTGTTTCCTCCTTAATATTATTCATCTCACCAAAAACCAGGCTGCCGGCTGGAGTCACCAGGTAACCGGGCATCGGCGTTATTTCATACCGACTTAGTATAGCATAAATGGGTGGGGTTGTAAAGTGCGAAAAAATAAATTTGGCGGGAGTCAATTTGGCATGAGGGCATCTCCCGTCTCACCCCTGTGCAATCATCTCCGGATGGTTTTCATAATATGCATTGGCAAACTCTTTATCCTTCTCAATCCGCTCCTTCAGCTCCTCCAGGGAAGTGAATTTTTGTTCCGGGCGGTCGAAGGCCAGAAGCTGGACTTCTATGTTTTTGCCGTAGATGTCGCCGTCCAGGCCGAAGATGTAGGTCTCCACACCTGCAGGGTATTCGCCTCCTACCGTGGGCTTTTTGCCGATATTGGTGACGCCTTTATAGTAGACGCCGTCCACCAGCACCCGTGATACGTAAACGCCGTATCTGGGCAGGCGCTTGATGGGAGGCGGAAGGATATTGGCTGTGGGGAAGCCCAACAGGCTGCCTCCGATGTGGTTGCCGTGCACTACTTCCCCGTGGATGGCATAGGGCTGGCCCAGCAGCTGGTTGGCCTTTTCCACATTGCCTTTTTCCAGCTCCTCACGGATATAGGTGCTGCTGATGTCACGCCTGTGGTCCTTTTCCTTTTCTATGACATGGAGATGATAACCCAGGTCATGGGCCATGGCAGAGAGCAGCTCTGCGCTGCCAGCGCCTTTGTAGCCAAAGCTGCAGTCCGGGCCTACCACGATTTCCCTGGCATGCATGCGGCCTGCCAGAATGTCCTTTACAAAGGCTTCCGGCTCCATATGGCGTGTTTCCTCGGTAAAGGGGTATTCCACCAGATAATCAATCCCCACCTTCTCCATGTTGGCCCGGCGCTCCAGGTTGGTGGTGATGACGGTCTGGGGCTTTCCCGTGACTGCTGTTCCGGGAGCCGTTCCAAAGGTGAAGATGGCTGTGGGATACCCAGTCTCTGCCTTCAGCTCCATCATGGTTCTCAGTAACTTCTGGTGGCCTCTGTGCCTGCCGTCAAACTTACCCAGAGTCACGATGGTGGGCTCCTCTATCTGAAATTCTGTGGTGTCTGCAATATACCTCATCCTGTCACTTCCTCGTTTTTTCCTCTGTTCCAGATGTTCCGGCTGCGCTGCGCGGGCAGCTACATAAGGAACATCTTCCAGGGCTTCCACCAGTGCCTGTCCTTCTGGTACTGGTATACCCCTGTGAATCTATGATTACTGTCATACATACGGAACATCTGTCCGTCCTCAGCCCCGGCCTTCCACTGGTCTGACTGACTCCAGTCCAGATGTCTTGCAAAGCAGGGATTTCCGTTGTGTAAAAGGGAATCTGCTTCCGGCAGGCATCCAAGAGGCGGATAGGACTGCAGGGCTTCCTCCACCGGGAGGATGCAGCTCTCCACAGCTGCCTGGTCACGGAGCTGTTCCAGCTGGTCCAGTGTCAGGCTGTCCTCAATGCTGAAACGGTCCACCCTGGTACGTGTGAGATGCTCCATACAGCCGCCGCATCCCAAAAGCCTTCCTATATCATGGCACAGGGTGCGTATGTAGGTGCCTTTGGAACAGGTGACCTCCATCCAGACCCTGGGCAGTTCTATCCTGCTTACCTTTATGTCCAGAATCTGCACCGCCCTTGGCTGGCGTTCCACTTCCTTTCCCGCCCTTGCCAGCTCATACAGCTTCTTTCCGTCCACCTTAAGCGCGGAGTACATGGGAGGTATCTGGGCATAATCACCCTTAAATCCCATAACAGCTTCATTTACCTGTTCCTCAGCAAGGGACATCGCCCCTTCCCTGTCTTCTGCCAGAATGGTTCCCGTGGTGTCCTGGGTATCTGTCTCACAGCCCAGCAGCATGACAGCCTGGTACGTTTTGGACCGGTCCGTCAGCATATCGCACAGCCTGGTGCCTGCCCCCAGACAAACAGGAAGGACTCCTTCAGCTGCGGGGTCCAGGGTTCCTGTATGACCTATTTTTTTCTGCTTTAAAATTCCTCGAAGCCGGGCTACCACATCGTGGGAAGTATAGCCCGGCTCTTTGTATACATTTATGATTCCGTGATACATGGTATGTTCCTTACTCCTGGCTGCCTGATGCAGCATCCAGCTGCCTGGCAATGTGTACGGACAGATTGTTGATTACGTCGTGTATGCTGCCGCTCATAGAGCATCCGGCAGCCCTTACATGGCCCCCGCCGCCGAAGAACGCGGCAATCCTGCTTACGTCCACCAGATACTGGGAGCGCATGCTGACCTTAAATTCCTGAGGTCCTGTCTCATAGAGGAAAATGGCAACTTCCACGCCTTCCGTAAGGCGCAGCTGGTCAATGATGCCGTCCATATCCTTGCCGTCAACCCCGTAAAACTCCATCTCGCTCTGGCGGATGGCGCTGAAGATGCACCGTCCGTCAAAAAAGGTGATGCTCTCCAAAAGGGCTCTGCCCAGAATCTGGTTCTGGATGTATGTTTTTCTGTAAAAGCTGTTGTCTATGATGGCTCCGAAGTCAATCCCCTTTCCCATCAGCTTTCCCACTATCTCCATGGTGTGGGCTGAGGTACAGGAAAATTTGAACACGCCTGTGTCGTGGATGATGCCGGTGTACAGGCATTCCGCCGTATAACGGTCAAGTTTTCCTTCGTCCAGCTGGTCAAAAAGGACCTCGCAGGTGGAACTGGCCTCATCCGGAACCACGTTGGTGCCGCCGTAACGGGTATTGGTCACGTGATGGTCCAGGCACAGGCTTTTGTCCGCCTGGTCCAGGTAATGTTGAAAATCACCCAGACGCTGGATATCGCCGCTGTCCAGGCAGACGCAGAGCTCATAGCATTCACCGTCAACCTGGTGGCGGATTGTATCATATCCCTTCAGATAACTGAATTTAGGGGATGACTCCTCCAGATATACGGCTGCCCGTATATCCGGATAATTAAGCCGGAGATAGTTATAAAGTCCCAGTGTGGAGCCCAGGCAGTCGCCGTCCGGGCGTATATGGCCCAGGATGGCGACGGACTTGGTGCCCTCTAACATCTGTTCAAGAATCGTCATTAAAACTCCTCCTTTGCTCCTTCCTCATCCTGTGTTTCTTCCTGATGAAGGTCTTTTGTCACTTCATCAATGAGTCTGGACATGTTGACACCATATTCAATGGACTGGTCCAATATGAACTTCAGCTCCGGCGTGTTGCGCAGGTTTACCCTTCTGGCAAGCTCCCTGCGCACATACCCTTCTGCGCTCTTTAACCCCTGGATGGTTGACTTTCCCGCCTCCTCGTCCCCAAGAACGCTGATATACGCCTTGCAGAACTTAAGGTCTGGTGTAACCTCCACGGAAACCACGCTGGTCATGGGATGAATCCTCGGATCCTTGATTCCCCCGCGGATGATTTCACTGAGCTCCCGCTGGACCTCCATGTTGATTCTGGTATTCTTTATGCTGTTCTTACGCATGTAACTCCTCTCTTAGCCATGATGCCTATCTCGGTACTTCCACCATGATGTAAGCCTCGATCTCATCATCTTCCTGAAGATCATTAAACTTCTCAAATACAAGACCGCACTCGTATCCTGCCGCCACTTCCTTTACATCGTCCTTGAAACGCTTAAGAGAAGCCAGAGGTCCTTCAAAAATCTGCTCGCCCTCTCTCTTGACACGGCAGCTGCAGTTTCTCTGGAACTTGCCGTCCAATACATAGGAACCTGCAATGGTGCCTATGCCGGATGCCTTAAAGGTCTGGCGGATCACTGCATGGCCGATAACCTTTTCCTCGAATACAGGATCCAGCATGCCCTTCATGGCTGCTTCCACATCCTCGATGGCCTGATAGATAACCTTGTACAGACGGATATCCACCTTTTCACGCTCTGCAATGGACTTGGCTGTTGCGTCCGGACGGATGTTGAAGCCGATGATGATTGCGTTGGACGCGGATGCCAGGGAAACGTCGGATTCGTTGATGGCGCCTACGCCGCCGTGAATCACCTTCACCATAACCTCCTCATTGGATAGCTTGGTAAGACTCTGCTTTACAGCCTCCACGGAGCCCTGCACGTCAGCCTTTACGATAATCGGCAGTTCCTTTACATTACCGGCCTGAATCTGGCTGAACAGGTCATCCAGAGACAGTTTTGCCTTTGTATCCTCTATCAGTTTGCTCTTTCCTTCTGAAATAAATGTCTCAGCAAAGTTTCTGGCTTCCTTCTCATTTTCAGTAGCCACAAATACCTCACCGGCATTCGGTACATCGTTGAGGCCCAGGATTTCCACCGGTGTGGACGGTCCTGCCTCCTTTACGCGGCGGCCCCTGTCGTCCATCATGGCACGAATCTTGCCGAAGCATGCGCCGGCCGCAATGGTCTCTCCCACTCTTAAGGTACCTTTCTGTACCAGAACTGTGGCAACAGGTCCCTTGCCCTTATCCAGCTCCGCCTCGATTACAAGGCCCCTGCCCTTACGGTTGGGGTTAGCCTTCAGTTCAAGGACGTCTGCGGTCAGAAGAACCATCTCCAGCAGCTCCTTGATACCCTCTTTTGTATGGGCGGAAACAGGTACAAAGATGGTGCTGCCGCCCCAATCCTCGGGAATCAGCTCGTATTCAGCCAGCTCCTGCTTTACCTTATCCACGTTGGCGCTTGGCTTATCAATCTTGTTGATGGCCACAATGATTTCCACATTGGCTGCCTTTGCGTGGTTGATGGCCTCAACCGTCTGAGGCATTACGCCGTCGTCCGCAGCCACTACCAGGATGGCGATATCCGTGGACTGCGCTCCTCTCATACGCATGGCCGTAAATGCCTCATGGCCCGGCGTATCCAGAAACGTAATCTTGCGGTCGTTTATCTCAATGACAGACGCACCAATATGCTGGGTGATGCCGCCTGCCTCTCTTGCAGTCACGTTGGTCTCACGGATGGCGTCCAGAAGGGAGGTTTTACCGTGGTCAACATGGCCCATAACACACACAACCGGTGATCTGGGAACCATGTCCTCGGTGCTCTCTTCATCTTCCTTCAGAAGCTCCGCTATAACATCAACCTTTACTTCCTTTTCACACAGGACATCGAATTCCATGGCAATCTCTTCCGCCTGCTCATAGTCGATTTCCTGGTTCAGGGTCACTACCTGGCCCTTTAAAAACAGCTTCTTTACAATGACAGACGGCTGAAGCTTCATCTTCTCTGCCAGCTCCTTGATGGTGAGTACATCGGGAAGGGTGATGGTTTTCACCTCATCCGCCTTGGACTCCTCCTTCTTAGGCTGGGGCATGATAAATGCTCCCTTTCCTGTCTTCGGCACTTTCTTCTTGCCGTCCTCCAACCTGTCGCGCTTATCGAACCTGTCATTCTTATGAGAATTCTTGTTCTGGCGGTTGCTGGTTGGCTTTGTCTGGATTGGGGTGTCAAAGGAGGATTTTCCGTCTCTGGCTCCTGCCGGGCGGCGGCTGTCATTCCTGCCTCTGTTATCCCTTGCATCCTTGTCATCTCCCGGACGGCCCTGATAGCCGCCCTGAGGCCTTGCGCCGTAGCCGCCCTGAGGCCTGTTGCCCTGGTAGCCGCCTCCCTGGGGCCTGTTGTTGTCGCGGTTTCCCTGGTAGCCTCCCTGGCCTCCCTGATAGCCGCCCTGGCCGCGGTTATTATCGCGGTTTCCCTGGTAACCTCCCTGGCTCCTGTTATTGTCGCGGTTTCCCTGGTAGCCTCCCTGGCTCCTGTTATTGTCGCGGTTTCCCTGGTAGCCTCCCTGGCTCCTGGCTGTATCGCGGCTGTCCTGGGCAGTTTGCTGGGTTCCTGCATGAGCACCTGCCTGGGGTGTTGCAGATGGCTGGGGTGCTGCGGCTTTCTCTGAAACCGTATCTGCGGACTGGGCCTGCACCTGAGGTTTGGCAGCCTCTGCCGGTACTGCCGATGCAGCCGGTGCTGCTGCCTGCGCCGGCTGCGGCGCTGCCGCCGGAGCGGGTGTTGTATGGCCCTGGTTTGCCGCCTGGGGTTTCGGAGGAACCGGACGCTTAATCTGCTGCTGGGCGTTCTGCGGGCGGAACACGGCTGTCAGCTTCTTCTTAGCCGGCTCTCCCTTTGACGCGCCGTCCTGGCTTCTGGCAGCCTCTGCCTTAGGAGCCTCTGTTTTAGGCGCTTCCGTCCTTGGTGCTTCTGTTCTTGGAGCTTCTGCTCTGGAGGCCTCTGTTTTAGGAGCCTCCGTCCTGTGCTCCGGTGCGGCGGGTTTTGCCTCCCTCTTAGGATTTGCAAAAGAGCGCACAATATTCTCCTGATCCTTTGTCACATTCGATGCTGCATATAATACAGCTGCTTTATCTTTCGTCTTAATAATTTCCAATATCTCCTTACTGGTCTTGCCCAGTTCATTTGCCAGTTCACTTACTCTCATTCAAGCTACCTCCGTTTATATTCATTCGTTCTACCATTGACTTTGCGAAACCTGCATCCTCCACTGACAGTGACGCCCTGAACTCCTGCCCCATGGCATGCCCCAGTTCGTCCTTTGTTCCAAACAGATAGATTGGGACTTTATAGTAAGTACACATGTTGGTAAACTTTTTCTTCGTGTTGTCCGAAGCCTCTTCCGATACGATTACCAAATGGGACTTTCCGCTCTTTACTGATTTCTCCGTCGAAAATTCGCCGCTGACCACCTTCCTGGCCCTTGTTGCAAGGCCCACCAGGCTTAACAGCCTTTTGTTATCTGCCAAGTTCTTCCATCTCCTTTTCCAGAGTTTCATACACCTCTTTGGGAATGGCCATCTTGAAGGAACGTTCCAGTCCCTTTCCCTTCACTGCCTTCTTCAGGCATTCCATTGATGGACACAGGTAAGCGCCCCTGCCGTTCTTGCGGCCTGTGGCATCCAACATAATCTCATCCTCGGCGGTTTTTATGACTCTTATCATTTCTTTCTTGCTCTTCATCTCCTGGCAGCCAATGCACTGCCTGAGCGGAACTTTTTTCATGCTCACTTACATCACTCCTAACCTTCTCAGAGTATCCCTTTTACTGTTCGCTTCCGTCTTCCTGATAGTTTTCTTCATATTCCTGGTAGCTTTCCGGTTCCTCCTGCTCTTCCTCATAATTCTCAGAGGACGTGTCGCCGTACTGGAGTCCCATCTGCTCGAAGAGCCCCATTTCCCTGGCCTGGGTTTCACTCTTAATATCAATCTTAAAGCCCGTAAGCCTTGCGGCCAGTCTCGCGTTCTGGCCCTCCTTGCCAATGGCAAGGGACAGCTGGTAATCCGGCACAATAACCTGTGCTTCCCGCTCTTCCTCATCCGCCACAACGCAGATAACCTTTGCAGGGCTCAAAGCGTTTTCAATCAGGTACGCAGGATTGTCGTCCCAGTTAATGATGTCAATTTTTTCACCCTTTAATTCACTTACAATGGAATTGACCCTGGAACCGTTGAGACCCACGCATGCGCCTACCGGGTCCACATTGGCGTCATTGGATTTCACCGCAATCTTTGTCCTGGAACCTGCTTCCCTGGCAATGGCCTTGATTTCCACTGTGCCGTCGCGGACCTCGGCCACCTCGGATTCAAAGAGACGTTTCACCAGGTCCGGGTGTGTCCTGGACACAGAGACTCTTGGGCCCTTTGGCGTATCCTTTACCTCGATGACATATACCTTGACCCGCTCTGTAGGACGGAATATCTCGCCCTTTACCTGCTCGCTTTCATTGAGGATGGCGTCCACCCTGCCCAGGTTAATGCTCACGTTCCTTCCCAGATAGCGCTGTACCACGCCGGTCATGACATCCTTTTCCTTCATATAATACTCGTTGTACAGTGCCTTGCGTTCTTCCTCGCGTATTTTCTGCAGAATCACGTTCTTTGCGTTCTGTGTGGCAATACGTCCGAATTTCTTGGAATCCAGCGGAATCTGTACCGTATCCCCAATCTCATACTTGGGATTCAGCATCTTGGCATCCGCCAGACTCATCTCCAGACAATCGTCCTCCACGTTTTCCACAACCGCTTTTTCTGCATATACTGCAAAGTCACAGGTATTTGGGTTCACCGTGACCTTTACATTATCGGCTTTTCCGAAATGGTTCTTACAGGCAGTGAGTAAAGAGTTTTCAATCGCTTCAATGAGCGTATCTTTGGAGATGTTCTTCTCTTTCTCCAATACCTCCATTGCCTCTAACAGTTCCTTGTTCATGTTTATCCTCCTATCCATGTCTCAGCATGTGAATGATCTAACTAAAAATCCAGCGCAAGCCGTATCAGGGCAATGTCCGCTTTTTCAAATACCATCTGGCTTCCGTCTTCCATGGTCAGCGTCACAGTATTTTCATCATATGCACTGAGGGCGCCCGTAAATTCCTTTTGCTTGTTAAGCTGACGGTAAAGCCTTACATCCACATCCTTGCCCATGCTTCTTACGAAGTCCTTTTCCTTCTTAAGAGGACGGCCCAGTCCCGGCGAACTTACTTCCAGAATATAGCTGTCGTCAATAAAATCCTCTTTGTCCAGCCAGTCGCTTAAGGCCCTGCTGATGACCTCACAGTCATCCACGGCAATCCCGCCTTCTTTATCTATATAAGCTCTCAGGTACCAGGTACCTGCTTCTTTTACATATTCCACGTCTACCAGTTCAAAACCATGCTCTTCCATCAGTGGAAGGAGGTGTTTCTCCACCCGGCTCTCATAGCTCTCCTTTTTTCCCATCGTTCCACCACCTTTCCTGTCTTTCCAAAACGAAAGAGTGGACTGGTGTCCACTCTTTTATCAGTAATTTGCATTAGTTATCGTATACACTATACCATCATGCCGCTGTAAATGCAAGCATTTTCAAGGATTTTATCGAAAATTTCGTAACAGTTCAAAGTCCCGTTACATCTTCCTGTCCGTCCGGAATCTGGAAATCAAATCAAAAAGTTTCTTAGCTTCCTCTGAAAGCTCGCCTCCTGTTGCAGCGTTCTCCTCCACCATAGCGGCATTTGTCTGAACCACTCCTGATATCTGTTCGATCCCGATGCGCACCTGATCCAGGGATTTTGCCTGCTCCGTGGAAGCCTTTGATATGTCCTCCACTGCCTCCGCGATCTGTTGTGCGCTGGTAACCACCTGTCCCAGTGACTGTGCCGTCTCATTGGCAATCTTCTGTCCGTTATCAATGGACCGGAGAGACTCTTCGATTAGAGATGTGGTATTCTTAGCCGCCTCGCCGCTTTTATTTGCCAGATTCCGCACCTCATCTGCCACAACGGCAAAACCCTTCCCTGCCTCACCGGCCCGGGCCGCCTCCACTGCCGCGTTTAAAGCCAGTATATTCGTCTGGAACGCTATGTCTTCGATGGTTTTGATGATCTTCCCTATCTCGCCCGACTTATTGCTGATATCCCTAACTGCTTTCACCAGCTCCTGCATCTGTGTGTTGCTGAGCGCAACCCGGTGGTCCATTTCCACAGAGCGCCCGCTGACCTCTTCGGTGCGTCTGGCGTTGGAATCTACATGGGTAAATATTTCATTGATGGTGGCGGCAAGCTCTTCCACGGAGCTGGCCTGCCTGGCATTTCCGTCCGCAAGACTGCTGGCACTGTCCGCTACCTGGCCCGAACTGGCCGTCACCTGTTCCGCTGTGCGAAGGATGCTTCCCAGGGTATCATTCAGCGTAGTCCGGATCCGCATCAGAGCATCCCTGATTTTCGCAAAATCTCCTTCGTACTGAAGTTCCAGTTCAAACCGAAGATTGCCGTCAGCGATTTCATCCAGAACCCTGGTAGTCTCATTGATATATTTAATATAGTCCTTAAGCTTTGACACGGTGCGCTCCATGGCGGAGGCAACCTGCCCGATTTCATCCTTTGAGCGCACGCCCGTCTCCACATTCAGTTCCCCGTCCGCAATCCGGTGTGCAGCATCAGCAAGTTTTTTCATAGGACGTGTAATGCCGTTGGAGATCAGCAGAACGGCCGCCGCCATAAGGACCATACTGCCTGCAAATGTGACCGCAGACATGCGCATGACCGTATAAAAGCCCTGAAGCGCTTCTGCCTCCGGCATGGCGGAGAGTACATACCACCCCGCGCTGTCTATTTCGGTAAGATTCCCGTAGTACCGGGTTCCGTCTATCTCATATATATAATCCCCGGTCAATCCGTTCTGTACAGCCTGCTTTACTTCATCTGAGATATTGATTTCTGAAATGGATTTCCCCACCTGTTCTGTGTCCGGGTAGCAGAGAATATTTCCTGATCCGCTCATGAGCACAAGAAATCCTGTCTGCCCCAACTTCACCTCATTGATCCGCTGCTGAAGGGTATCCAGATTAATATCCGTGCCGGAAGCCCCGTATACTTCTCCGCTGTGACGGTCAATCACAGGTGCCGCCGCCGTCACAATAGGGAGTCCCGTATTAACATCTATGTACGGCTCGGTCATAACAGGCTTCTTTGTTTTTGTGCACTCAAACCATGGTCTTGACGTAACGTCCCAACCCGGATCACTGATAAAGCCGTCCGGCTGAAAAAGCTGGCTGGAATCGGTATCAGCCAGCCAGACCCCCAGTATGGTAGATGGATCCAGGGCCTGGCGCGTTGGCTGCCTCTCAGTTCATGCATGAAATCTATGACCAGAGCTTCCTGGGCGGACTGCTCAACCGCTTTTAAATGTCCGGTAAAGAAAGTATCCACCTCATGGGCCGCGGACTCAGAATCAGATGTCAGCTTTTCTCTGGCCTGCACCTTGGCATATTTCCCCACAGACACGCTGATCAGCACTCCCGACAGCAGAAATACCATCAATGCAGGTACCATGATACCTAAAAACATTTTAATCCGGATTCCAATTTTCATAATATTTAACCCTCCTTATGTTTCCGACATCTCCTGTTTTGGTTATATATGCACAAAAATCACACATTACAGATGTTCCTTGTTATTATATCGACAATATAATGCAAATCATAACACCTGTTACACCAAAAAATGCCGGAATCGGAGAGGAATGTGAAGTATTATTAAAAAATGGTGGTTCTATACTGAATGTTGGGGTGTGCTGAAAAGCACACTTCCAACATTCTTTTCGTTGTAATAAAATACATCTATAAGAAGCCTCCTAAACGCATTATCCCGACCAAAGTTTAATGTTACGGAGGT
>SKEV01000314.1_pt1 | contig 28069 bp, 29 predicted proteins | sample 4819531 | NCBI WGS metagenome assembly SKEV01 (sample SAMN11008800, study PRJNA524170) | human gut metagenome | biome: Human fecal sample; material: Feces; isolation source: fecal sample from pouch patient p9, p28 | host: Homo sapiens | place: Israel: Tel-Aviv | collected 2016-08-01 | reverse complement strand
GCCCGTTATCCGGGTCAATAATGACAAAATCCGGATGTCGGTTTTTCCGTCCCACCGGGATATCGTACCAGACAAAGCAATCATCATTCAGAAAGCTCTCCAGTCGTGAAGCCACCCTCCTCTCCCCAGGCGTCATTCTCTCCTCAGTGGAGGCCGATACATTTATCAGTTTCGCCATAAACGCACCTTAATCTGTAAACCAAAAAAATAATCACCACCGACACACACGACGTTATATCGTGGGTGTCGCTTTATTCAGAAATAAAAAAACAGAATCATTAACATGACCGGAATACTGTGAACCATGCTGCAGAATATCTGCAGATATCCCTTCTGTTATATCCGGCCGGAATAAAATCAGAACACTGATTGTCAGGCAGCTTCATTTTCCGCGTACTCCAGACTCTGCAGATACTGTAGAGCCGCCGGGTCAGCCACATATTCCACCTGCCCGTGGTGACGCTCCACTTCTCTTATGATTTTCTCAAGCTTCACGCGGAAAAATTCTTTACGCAGATTAATCCTGTTGATGCGGTATTTTTCCAGACTGTCATGAAGTGTTTTTTCCAGCGCAGGCGCATCATCACAGGAAATCATGGCGTGAACATCAAAATCAAACGGAACAGAAGCACCACTTAACTCTTTGACCCTGTCCATGGGCTCCAGCCGTCGGGTCATGCCAATTTTAAAGACATTCTCACCAAACGAACCAATATTCGAAATGATATAAACATGCCCCTGTTTCGTAAGCTGAGCCATGGATTTAGCACGTTCATACTGAGCATGCGCTTCCTGAATTTTCTGTTCCAGCGCCAGGCGTTGTTTCTCTAACTCCTCCCTGTGAGCCCCTTCTGCTGCACGCAGCGCCTCTTCAATCAGTTTCTGCTGCTCAGCAAGACTCTTCCGCTTCCCGCTGGCGCCGGTCAAGTTCATCCTGACGCTCTTTTTCTTCACGCATCTGACGCTTAAGCTCTGCCTGATATTCCTTTTCTTCCTGCGCTTTTTCCAGCAATGCCACTTTGTCCAGAAACTGTTGCCTGACACTATCCCAGTCAGAATTATCTTCCAGGTTAAGAAAGGCAATTTTCTCACTGACAGCAGCGTAAGCCTCTCTTTCCTTACGAAGCTGGTCATATTTGCTTTGCCAGTTATTAATCGTTACACCAGCCAACAGAGTCTTCGCCTTAAATCTCCAGGCGGAATCAACAATCCGTTGCATTGCACGGCTGGCCTTCTTTCTGGTGGTATGAAATTCCTCACGACGTCTGGCAAGCTGCTCCTTTTCCTGTCGTATTCCCCGGGCTATAGCGGCATTGACAGTTTCATTAAAATCCCGTTCTCTCTGAACCAGCTCTGAAACGGCCTGCTCAAATGCTGCTGTTTTCTTTCTGAGTCTCCGGTAAATAAAAAAATGAAATAAAATTGCGAATACGGTAAGCAAACCAAAAAACAAACCAATAATACCTGCCGGATTCGATACTGCATCAATAAAGCGCTCATTAAGGTTTATCAGCGCCCTGACCGCCACATAAATCCCCCAGAGAATAACGCAAACTAAAATCAGGACAAATCCCGCTGCATTATCATCTTTTTTTTCTTCCTGCCATGACTTTCCTTTATTTTCCTTCTCAGTAACTGAATATCTCTGATTAACGCCCTCCGGAAATATTTATACCCGGAAGGATGTCCGGCTTTATGATGCTCGCCAATACAGGGTTAACTGCAGGCTGAGCACAGATGCCTCTGCTATTTCAGTGTCAGATTAATACTGATTACCGGAACAAATAGGCAGATGCGTGAATCCGGGTTTGCTGGCCATATAAAGCGGCGCACAGGTGGGTTTACGCGGCTCAGTGACCGGTACAGACTCATCTTTCTCAGCCACCGACGGTTGTGGCACCTTCCGGACAGCCACTGATTTTTTCTTCTGAACCGGCTTCGTGGTGACAGGTGATTTCACCTGACGTTTGCCGGATGCCACTCCATAACCGGAACAAAAGCGTTTCGACTGACTCAGACTTCCGTCGTTACAGACAAAACGTCCGTCTGACGTACAGTGTGAAATGCCACCTTTAGCACCCGAGCAGGGTTTTCTTCCCCGTGCTGCATCCACCTGTTCCGAAAATAAAATACCTGCTAACAGAAAATATATAAATTTATTCAATCGAGTATCCCCGAATAACCATTTAGCGATTTTTATTATTAATATTACAGAATTCCAACCAATTCACGAACCAACTACCTTCGCCCCCCGCCTTACCAGACTGTGCTCCGGCTACCGCTGAAGCACCTGAGTCTCCCACCAGACCACCGGCCAGACCGGCAGCAACCGTTGCCAGTGTCGAGACCGTCTGCTTCTCTGCCTCGCTCAGTTCACTGACCGGTTTACCGTACATCTGTGTGGCTATCATTCCCACCACCTCGCCGGTGGCAGCCCCTGCGGCACCGGCAAGAGCGTTATTTCCCTGTGCCACAGCCAGTGCGGCATTCACCAAGGCATGAGCTACCACACTTCCCGCACAGTCCGGGGGGTATTTTTGATTATTTCAGCAATATACGACGCTGCACCACCTGCCAGGGTGCACTCAGATTACCGCCGGCCAGTCCCTGTACCGCTGCCGTTGCGGCCTGTATCGCCTGCTGGTATTTGCCTCCCGTTCCAAAACCTGAGGCTGTCATACCGTTATTGTAGGCCCGCTGTGCCACATCCTGTTCCGTAAACGGCTTTCCTGCTGCCTCAAGCTCTGCGCGGGCCTGATTCAGTGCTGCCGGGTCCCGCTTCGCTTTCTCACCGGCTAAAGAAGTTTCAGGGACAACAATGAACGGTGCTAAGAACCGCTCTTAAGAAACCACCAGAGCATGCTGAATATAATTCTGGTTTGTTAGCACTGATTTTCCGTTAAGAAGAATGTAAAAATGATGAGTGTTTAACGGAACTCTACAGGATATGATCTGTAGCTCCACATACCATAAGCTCTCAGTGCATCTCTATAAATACCTATTAACTCTCCAGCAGATGGTTTTTGTAATTGTTCCAGCGGCTTATCAGGAAAGGCCAATGTATTAAATTTTATATTATGTGGACCAGTCTGCCAGCTTGTTATAGTAAATACAACCTGCCCCCTTCTTATATGGCTTGCTGAACTGATAATTGTTGCATAAGAAACATTATGCTTCGCAAGGGCATAACTACTGTAGATAGCATTCTCTACAGTATTTGTAGCATAATTTTCCTCAATAATCCTTTTAGGGTTTATCCCTTTGGCAATCAACCACTCTGCCATTAAATGCCCTTCGGTGTTATGATTTTGAGGAACACCTCCTGTTAATATAATAATCGATGATGGAGAAGCTTTTGCTAGTTCGAGCGTTTTTTCTAATCTCTTTATAAGAATTTCATGCATAGAGCCATCTGGGTTTAATGCATACCCAAGTGTTATAATAGCATGATTTTCTTCACCTGGTAATGTTTGGATTGTATCTGTTAACGGTTTTTCTATTGTATCATCAATTAGTTTAAAAATATTACTTAAATCTTCCTGTCTATTAGGTGCCAACTCCGCTAACTTTTTCATATATTTTTTAAAATCAGCATAATCACCTTTATAACGAGTCCATACAGCCAAATAAGTGTTTAGATCAATATCATCTGGTGCAGCTAATATGGCTTTCTTAAATAATGTCAATGCGTTGTCAATATTTTTATTATAAACCTGCGCATTAACTGCTGATATAAGGAGGTCAGTACGATATGGTTCTATTGTATATGCTTTTAAAAGTTTTTCTGTTACCACCTCCATATTTGTCGGTATTTTTGCTGTAAATCCAGCATTTGATACTCGCTCTGGAGATTTAAAAGACACAAGAGCATCTTCCAAAAGTTGATCTACAATTTGTCGCTTATCGGTATATTGCTCATAATTTATACTATGTTGTTCTGAATATGCTTGCTCAGCAAATACTGGGCATCCAATAGCAAAACAAAATAAACTTAAAAATGATATTGTTAGTGTTTTTCTATTCATTTCCATCCCTTATGATTTATGTAAATATAATAACCTTGCGCAAATTGAATTATTATGTCAATAGGTAACCTAATATGGTTAAGAATATAGTGATATTTATCACAAAAATAGTTATAACTTTAATTAAATATAACTATTTAATTAAATGTCATTTTGACAACTAGATTTGATTCTATATTTCTAGACACCTGTTATCAGTTAACCCATTGTTGACCCTCTGCCCCAGATATTCCCTCGGTGAGAGATAACCAAGCGCACTATGTGGATACCATTCGTTATCATATTCAAACTCCTCACAAGTTTTTTAAGATCGTTAATCCGCCCAGTTTGGGCATGATACTGATTTAATCGAGTTTCATCAGATACGCGTCCGGAGCGATACTGTTCAACCGACAGACTCCGATTAGTATGTACAGCAGGACACCATACTTTTTGCTGTATTAGCTGCCGAATAAAACGGTTATCAAACAAATCTGGATTACGTCAATGCACAAAAATAATGAACTTTATGTTTGTCGGGTATGTGGTGCGGAACAACCGGAAGCGATATGGGGAGATAATGGAGAGTTACTAACATACTATATATGTAATTGCTGTGGGTTAAATTTGGCTATGAGGTTTCGACCGTGCAAAATATAAGAATATAGAGCAAAATGGTTAGGCAGAGGTGCTAAATGGATGAATAAAAAATCGGAACTACAAAACTGATCTGTTGATGAATAAATTGCACACATCCCACTGAAATATCTTTAATTTTGATAAAAATTTAATAGGTAAAGATATCGCCAGTACACAGAGTGATCTGAACGGACTGAAGGCCGTAAAGGAGGAAACCGGAGAAACATTTCCTGCTAATGAGACAGAGAAACAACGTCAGGAATATCTTGCGAAACTACATGACACGCAGGTTTACAGGGATGAAATAGAGAAGTATGGTACCGTCAGTGATATCAAGCGAGATATGCAGGGCGCTGCCGCACTTGAGGGACTGCTCGACGCTCAAGTGGGATACTCAGGGGCTTCAGCGATAACTAGTAATACAACGGTTGTGAATAACCTGCTGAGTGGGAGTGAATGGCTCCAGACGGAAAAAGCCAGAGAGCATGGTGCAGATGTTCTCTCCTGTAGAGATAAATCCTTACGGTGATGACTGTAAACTGAGGTTGTCTGAAAATAAGGCTTATGCAACTGCATTGGTCACAAGTAGTGTTTCATTGTTATCTGGATGTGCACAAGCCATGTAGTTACTTAGTGTCGCGGCTCATGCTGGGATCCGAAGTTTAATTCTGAGTTGAGAAGTGTTACTGAAGTGAAAGGGACGCTTGAGCTTGCAAAAGAAATGACACCAGGCGAAGTTCCTAGCTCATTTAGTAATGTATGCGGTTCTGCTTTCTCCGAAATAACAGGAAAAGGAATCGAACGATTCAAAAAACTAATGGCCATAAGAAATGTTCAAAATTCTTTTCACGTTATTTCCAATTTTTGCAGTGATTCTTTTAGCTGAGATTGCGTACTTTCTTTAATTATAATTGCGTACCCAATAGCTGGTGGTTTTAACTTTGAGTTGACATCAGCATAATTGTACGTGAAAGTTTGTAGAGGGGAGGATGTATAATGGGAATAAGAACTTCCCCACTTTGATATTCTGGAAATGAAGGCTTTCAATAATGTTGAGAATTATTGCCTTAGAATATCTAAAAGGCCTATGGCTTCAACAAGAAATATCTCTTGAAAATACTCCAACGCCAACAATCATCATTAATTCAGTCTGCATAATAAAAATAATATTATTTAAATTAATTAAATAATATTATTTGCGATAATTTTATATTGAGATATTTTCAATTTAAAAATTATTTTTGATTTGGTATCATCGACAATAATATCCACTATGTAATAGTATTATCCCTATGAGAAAGCGCATTCCAAAGAATAAAATCATTATTTTGTTATCATTAATTTCAATATTTCGCGTCCAGGCTGCTATTCCTGAGGGTACTACATCAGGCCTTGCTCCTATTGCGCTTGGTAGCGGTTCCTCAGTAGATGGAGATTTCGGCATCTCAATTGGCGTTGATGCCGCCTCAAAATATATGGGCACTGCCATAGGCATATTTTCTGAATCTAATGGACAAATGGACATAGCAATAGGCGCCAAAGCCAATACGCAGGATGGTAGTTCTGCACTGGCTATTGGAACAAAGTCAAATGTTTCTTCCTTGCCTGAAGGTAATACATCAGTATCTGGGAAACAGATTACCAAAAATAGAGATAATTTTTCGGTGATATCGGAAGATAATGACAGAGAAACCCTTAAAGAAAAATATGGAGAAACATATGGAGCAATCGCAATTGGTCTAGCGGCTTCATCTCATGATATGTTTAACACTGCACTAGGAGGATACTCAACGGCGGCGGCTCAGAATGCTACCGCAATTGGTCACAGCGCTTCTGCTTTAGCTGATAATTCAGTTGCTGTCGGAGACAACTCCATTGCAAACAGGGAAAACACTCTTTCGGTTGGCAATACATATAGAAAAAGGCAAATCACAAATGTGGCATCTGGAACTGAAGAGAATGATGCTGTCAATGTATCCCAACTCAATAAATCGCAAAATGAGTCCATTCAAAAAGCTGTAGAGTTGATCAACAATGAAGCTGAAAGTAGAGCAAATGCTGATAAAAATATATTGGATTATGCTAACAATTATACAGATAGAATAGTAGAAAATGGAAGTAAGAACACTTTCAGCCAAGCAAAAAAATACACAGATAAAAGTATTACAAGCTTGAAAAATTATACTGATAGTAGGTTCAAAGAATTAAAGCACAAACTTGATGCTCAGGATAAAAAATTTGAACGAGGTCTGGCTTCTTCAGCTGCTATTTCTGGGCTTTTTCAGCCATATACTGTTGGTACGTTTAATATGACCGTTGGTATCGGTGGTTATCGTGATGAATCTGCTGTTGCTGTTGGTACAGGTTACCGATTTAATAATAATATAGCAGCAAAAGCTGGTATGGCTGCATCTACAGGAGACTCATCGGCAGTTATGTACAATGCTTCTGTGAATTTTGAATGGTGAGATGTCTCATGATATGATCATAAATTTGCTTATCATATCTTTTTAATAAACGGTTAAGCATATATGACGCTGTAATGGTATAAGAATATCATCAGACCTCGAGAGAAATAAACTGTTGCAGCATCTATTTATGCTTACTGATAAAATCCTCCAGAAGTGTAGTGAAACTACGGGATACATATATATTATTTTCTCGCCTCGTGCATACTAAGGAGGTAAGTTTAGAAATGAAGGATGGCTTTACGTGTATGCAGTAAGCGTTAACGGAGCGCCGTATTGACGGTTATTTATTGGTGATATCTACGCTCCATGGCAGGAGTTCGTCAACACAAGTGGAGGGATATTCCGGCAGTACACTCAGGATAAGACGCAGATATGCTTTCGGATTGATATCGTTCAGTCGGAAGGTGCCGCTCAGCCCGTACAGCAGAGCACCACGCTCGCCGCCGTGATCGCTACCGAAGGATTCTTTTTCCCGAGACAGACGGCACAAAGGACTCTTTCCGCTATGGTATTGCCCGCCTCCGCCAGACCGCCATCACTGTAATAACAGAGATCATCCCACTGATTAAGTACATAACTGAACGCTTCGCCCAGTCTGGATTTTTTCGACAACGTGGCATTTTTTCCACCATCTATTCATGCAGTGAGTCCAGTCACTGTTACTCCTCAGTTGCCTGACTGCAAAACGTCCAGACTCCGGTAATCCCCGTATTTCATCCTCAATGGCGTACAGTTCACTGATGCGCTTCAGGGCTTTCTGGTATTTCTCCTGCTGCAACATGCTCTAGGCTAGGTTCTCAGCAATGTCACTGAGCTAGTATTCTCAACCACATTCTTGCCCACCTGCGCGCCCGTACAGGCTGACGCCGTATTATTGCCTGCAAACCCGCCACACTACCTGAAGCAATGGTGACCAGAGTGCCGATTTGCTGATGTTCCTGTTCACTCATGTTATCGTTACGACCACCGTTGTAGCTATCAATGATATAGCTAGTGAACACTTCACCACTGAATGCCCCTACAGCACCGGCCGTCACATTGTGTTTTCCCAGTTGTGCAACATTCATCACTGTATGAATATTCAGTTCATTCAGCATCAGCAATGTTTCGCGTAACTAACGCAGTTATTCCTGATGAATAAAATGCTGCTCACAGGAACGGAATAGCGGGGAGTCGTCTCTCTGGCAGATAAAGGAGCCGCACTCAACACTAGGGAGAAAAACGCAAGAAAATGTAACAACCTTGGCTGTGTTAAAAAACAGTACACCACTAATCGTCATTTATATTTACATTTTTTAAATTAACCAAACAACAAATAACAAACCGTGCAGTAGATCAAGCTTCAGAATAAATGACAGACACCTTAATCTTTGCTGCCATTAAACATACTGACACATTGACAATAATCAGTATATTAACCAATTGTTTTTATTCATAATAACATAATGATATGAAATGATAAAATGGCAGAAAAATAATATTTTATCCACTTGAAAAGGCAGAACACCTGTCGTTACTCTCCATAAAGCCACAATGGAGAAGGCAAAAACATTCACTAACTTCAGGATGAAGTAATTTATTAAAATATTTAAGTAAATATAGCAATAAAATATTTAATGATATGCAATCCCGGGATGTGCAAGGAACATTATACTCATTACAATGAGGTCTGGCCTTTTTTATTTCTCCGGACAAAATGGAGCGAAGAATGAAATCTGCCAAGGTGTGCAACAGGTGTTAATCTGACAGAAGTATTATAACATTTTCTGCGGTAAGTTTTTTTCATAAAAAAAAGGCCCGAAGGCCTTAATTTATATGTATTATATTATTTATGTATTATACCATTATTGTTGTGTTGTTGATTTCCTGATGCGTTTTCAGCATATTGAAACAACAGACTTTGAAAACCATCTTATACATAAAGTGTGAATTCCATCACAAATTTAATCAACTAACACCATTTCATGATAATAAATTTACTCAACTTAATATATTTATTTAAATATATACTTTGTAAATTCCGCATCTAGGATATATACAACGCACAATGTCTATGCTAAAGATAATCTGCGCTTCTGGTGTATGTTTCTTTCGGATGGTGACGTTAAAACTGGTTGCATCAGAAGCGCATTTGTATCGTTACAGTGTATTACCTCCAGTAATCAGCTGCTCCTGGGGAGCAACTATATCTGACGAACGGGTAACTTCATTATTTCATTTACGGCTGATGAAAATGACTGTGACCTTCAGTTTTTCAGAGCATCTAGTAATGAAGATAGTAGAATCGCGCCTAAAACACATAGACGTTTAAAACTAAACAAGGGCACAAAAAATTGTTAAAGACATTTTGAACAATACTTCAAAATAACGTCGAGCCTTATTTTCTGTTTCATTAACCCAGGAGCATCCTAAGCCAAATCGGAAATATCCATCAAGGAAATTAATTGCTTAACATTCTCTGCTCTCATAGACCATTCACACAAATTATATTGTGATATCTTTGACTTCCGTCACAAACAGACATTGACTTTTCCATACAAACAAAAATATATTTTAATCAGGTAGTTGGCATTAGACCATCTTACATTTTGTTTTGGTTTATATTTGTATATAATTTATATTTTTTACATAAGAGGCACTAATGAAACGTTATATAAAATGGTTTGTCGTGACAATTTTTATCAGCATGTTGAGTGCCTGTGCCCGCACAGCGCCAGTGCAACAGATAAGCGCCACTGTCAGTGTAGGTCATACTCAAGAACAGGTTAAAAATGCCATTTTGAAAGCAGGTGCGCAACGCAAGTGGATTATGACGCAAGTGTCCCCTGGGGTTATTAAAGCTCGCTATCAAACACGAAATCACGTTGCAGAGGTTCGTATTACATATACCGCTACCTACTATGACATCAAATATGACAGTAGTCTGAATCTGCAGGCTTCTGATGGAAAAATTCATAAAAACTATAACCGCTGGGTGCGTAACCTGGATAAAGATATACAGGTTAACTTATCTACAGGAGCAACGTTATAGTGATGCTGATATCGGGCTGGAATGGCCCGATAGTGTTTAACTTTCTCTATAAGAATGGTTATATATGTACGAACAGGACACGCTCAGCGCACTGGATGCCATCACCGAAGCACAGCGGATTGCCTTTGCTCCTATGCTTTTCCAAGCAGCTTTGTGCCTGCGCAATGCAGGAATATTAGATTATTTGGATCAACAGGGTAAACAGGGAGCTCCCCTTAATGCGATTACTGAGCACACAGTCCTGAATGAATATGCCGTGAGTGTGTTACTAGATATGGGCTTAAGCGGGCGAATTATTACCTGTAAAGAGGAAGTTTATTACCTGGCGAAAATCGGTCATTACCTCCTGCATGACACTATGACTCGCGTGAATATGGATTTCACTCAGGATGTCTGTTACCAGGGGCTCTTCTTCCTCGCCGACTCACTCAATGAGGGAAAACCTTCCGGGTTAAAAGTATTTGGCGACTGGCCGACGATATATCCGGCACTTTCGCAATTACCAGACGCCGCACGCGATAGCTGGTTTGCTTTTGATCACTACTATTCAGATGGTGCATTTAACGCCGCACTGCCTTATGTATTCGCCAACAACCCCACAACCTTGTACGATGTGGGCGGCAATACGGGTAAGTGGGCTTTGCGCTGCTGCAAATTCAATGAAAACATCGCCGTGACGTTATTAGATCTGCCACAACAAATCGTACTAGCGAAAGAAAATATCGCGAATGCAGGTTTTTCTGATCGCATAGATTTCCATGCGGTGGATATGCTAAGTGATGCTCCATTACCGGGCGAGGCTGATATCTGGTGGATGAGCCAATTTTTAGACTGTTTTTCACCCGAACAAATAATTAGCATACTCAGCAAAATTGCCAGCGTAATGAAGCCTGGCGCAAAACTTTGCATCATGGAGTTGTTCTGGGATGCGCAGCGGTTTGAAGCGACATCATTTAGCCTGAACGCGTCCTCACTTTATTTTACCTGCATGGCAAACGGTAACAGCCGTTTCTATAGTGCAGAGAAATTTTACGACTATCTGAATAAAGCAGGATTCCAGGTAGCAGAGCGCCACGATAATTTAGGCGTTGGGCATACCCTTTTGATATGCCAAAAGAAATAATCGTCACTTAATAATTTTGGTTTACCGCGGGCGCGCGTTGATGAAATTTGTATTAAACATTCTCGACTGGCAGGCAAGAGCGCCTGGACTTAGTGAAACGCTGCAATGGCAGGAGTGGTCACGTCAGCCTCAGGCAATTGACCCGACAGCACCGTTGGCAAAATTAAGTGAACTGCCAATGATGACCGCCCGCCGCCTCAGTTCAGGCAGCAAACTGGCTGTTGAATGCGGTCTGGCAATGCTACGCAGCCATCAGCCAGGCGCCGTTTTGTATACCAGTCGTCATGGCGAACTGGAACGCAATTACCGCATTGTTCATGCACTGGCAACCGAACAGGCGCTTTCTCCGACCGACTTCGCGCTCTCCGTACACAACTCTTCCGTGGGTAACCTGACCATTGCGGCCAAACAGCCGATCGTTTCGTCATCGCTTTCGGCTGGTCGCGACACTTTCCAGCAAGGTTTGTGTGAAGTGCTTAGTCTGTTACAGGCGGGCTACCAGCGCGTGTTGATGGTCGATTTTGATGGCTTTCTGCCTGAGTTCTATCATCCACAACTGCCCGCAGAAATGCCGACCTGGCCGTACGCCGTCGCGCTGGTGATTGAAGCTGGCGATGAGTGGCAATGTGAAACGCAGTCAGCCATTGCGGGCAATGAAACAACACTGCCGCAAAGCATGTTGTTTTTACAGCACTATTTACAAAATGTAGACGCATTTTCACTGCCTGGCGAGCGCGTGCAATGGCGCTGGAGCCGCAGATGAGTAAGCTGATGTCGCGCCTGGGATGGGCATGGCGACTGGTCATGACCGGGTTATGTTTTGCCCTGTTTGGTCTCGGTGGCCTGCTGCTTTCTGTCGTGTGGTTTAACATATTGTTAATTTTGGTGTGGGATACTTCCCGCCGCCGCCGTTTGGCGCGTCGCAGCATTGCCGCCAGTTTTCGCCTGTTTTTAACTGTCGCGAAAGGGCTTGGCGTGCTGGATTATCGTATTGATGGCGCTGAAATCTTACATCAGGAACGCGGTTGCCTCGTCGTAGCCAATCATCCCACGCTGATCGATTACGTGCTGCTGGCGTCAGTCATGCCAGAAACTGACTGCCTGGTGAAAAGCGCGCTGTTAAAAAATCCTTTTCTTGGCGGCGTCGTGCGGGCGGCAGATTATTTAATCAACAGCGAAGCTGAAACTCTGTTACCCCGCTGCCAACAGCGACTGGCACAGGGTGACACTATCCTGATTTTCCCCGAAGGCACACGAACGAAGCCCGGTGAAAAAATGACGCTGCAGCGCGGGGCGGCGAATATTGCCGTGCGCTGCGCCAGCGATTTACGCATCGTGACAATCGGCTGTAGCGAGCATCTGCTGGATAAACAAAGTAAATGGTATGACGTTCCACCTGACCGGCCGTTTTTTACGGTTGCAGTCCATGGTCGGGTTGAAATCAATAAATTTTACGATGCAACTTCACAAGAACCGGCACTGGCTGCAAGACAGCTTAACCGGCATCTTTTGCTTCAATTACAACAAGGTTGTTTACCTCTCTCAGGAATAAATAATGCAAGCGCTTTATCTGGAAATTAAAAACCTTATCATCAGCACCCTCAATCTGGACGAGTTGACGCCTGATGATATCGAGACCGATGCGCCGCTGTTCGGCGACGGTTTAGGGCTGGACTCTATCGATGCCCTGGAACTGGGACTGGCAGTAAAAAATGAGTACGGCATCGTACTCTCTGCTGAAAGCGAAGAGATGCGTCAGCACTTTTTCTCCGTCGCCACTCTGGCCTCTTTTATTGCTGCGCAACGTGCCTGAGGAAAACCATCATGACAGACCAACAAACCATTTATCAGGAAGTCTCAGCCCTGCTGGTTAAGCTTTTTGAAATCGATCCGCAGGACATCAAACCTGAAGCGCGCCTGTACGAAGATCTGGAACTGGACAGCATCGACGCCGTTGACATGATTGTGCACCTGCAAAAGAAAACAGGTAAAAAAATCAAGCCGGAAGAGTTTAAAGCAGTGCGTACAGTCCAGGATGTTGTCGAGGCTGTAGAACGCCTGCTACAAGAAGCCTGAACTGATGTCGGGCATTCGCTCGCTACCGATGATTAAGCTGCTGACTGGATTATTGCTGCTCACCTGGCCTTTTTTAATCTGGCTCGGTTTGGTGCATAACAGCCTGCACTGGCTGTTGCCGCTGATGGCGCTGCTGCTTTTGTTGCGTCTGCGCCAGACCCGTCGCCAGGCGGGGCCGCTCCAAGTCATTACAAAAATCGTCGCTGTTGTGGGCATCGCATTATGTGTCGCCAGCTTTATGTTGAAAACGCACCAGCTACTGCTGTTTTACCCGGTAGTGGTTAACGCGGTCATGCTGGCGGTTTTTGGCGGTTCGCTGTGGTCGGCAATGCCGATAGTTGAGCGGCTGGCGCGGTTGCAGGAGCCAGACCTCCCGGAAAAGGGCGTGCGCTATACCCGCCACGTCACGCAAATCTGGTGCGGCTTTTTCATCATTAACGGTGGAATTGCCCTCTTTACCGCGCTTTATGCCGATATGTCGTTATGGACAGCCTGGAACGGTATCATTGCTTACCTTCTGATAGGTTTCCTGACTGCAGGGGAATGGCTGATACGTCGTCAGATGATCAAACGGAAAACACCATGAATCAGACTCTCTCACTTTCACAGTGGTTGACAGCCTCTCGCCCTGTAACAACTCCTGTTGCCTGGCTTGGGGAATATACCTGGACACTGGGGCATCTGCGGCATGATGTAGCGCTTTTGATCGACCATTTACGCTATCAACCAGGCAATCGCTGGGCACTTTGTTTTGAAAACAGCTATCTTTTTATTGTAGCGTTGTTGGCCACCCTACACTCAGGTAAAATCCCGGTAATCCCGGGCCATAATCGCGCCGCTTTGTTAAATGTGCAACGCTCCTTGTTTGATTGCGTCCTGAGTGATAAAAGGCTGGGCTGGAACGGCCCACTGTTTATTGTAAGCACATCTCACCAGATGACGGCCGACACGATAGCCTTTGACGATATTGCTTCTGACGCGTTTATTGAACTTTTCACATCGGGTTCAACCGGACAACCAAAACAAATTGCAAAACCTGTTATCAGCCTTGATCAAGAAGCAAATATTCTGGCAACTCACTTTGCAGACCGACTACTGGGCTGTCGGTTTGTAGCATCCGTGATGCCTCAGCACCTGTATGGGTTGACTTTCCGTATTTTTTTACCCATGGCACTCGGCCTGCCACTGCATGCCGCAATGCTCTGGTATTCTGAGCAACTTGCCGCATTAAGCCATACATACCGCTATGCCTTTGTCAGCAGTCCGGCGTTCCTTAAGCGACTCGACCTTCATCTGACTCCTCCCCCAGTAGAAATGATTTTCTCTGCCGGCGGTATGCTACCATGGCAGGATGTAGAGAAAACTTCCACCTGGCTGAATATCTGGCCGGATGAAATCTATGGTAGTACCGAAACTGGTATTCTCGCATGGCGTTACCGTCAACAAGATAATATCCCCTGGTTTACTTTTCCTGATGTTCATCTTTCACTGGAAAGTGATGGTGTTCGTGTCTTTTCGCCACTAATCCCTGCTGAAGGATTGGTGCTTGACGATATGTTGCAATTCAATGAAAACGGTCAGTTCCACCTGATCGGACGACGTGGCCGAGTGGTAAAAATAGAGGAGAAGCGGATATCACTGATTGAAATCGAACAACGACTTCTGGCACTTGACGGTATTCTGGATGCCGCTGCAATACCATTAATACGCAATGGCCGCCAGGCTATCGGTGTCGTGGTTGTACCGAATAAAGAGGCCCGTCAAATATGGCAATGCTCCGGAGGGAAAACGCTGGAGTTGTCCTGGCGCAAAGCACTATTACCATGGCTTGAACCTGTTGCAGTACCTCGTTACTGGCGCATTATTGATGAAATACCAGTAAACAATATGAATAAGCGTGTCTATGCGCAATTACAGGAGTTATTTCATGAAGCCCCATGAAATCGAGCGCCATCAGGTTCAACCGCAGGAGATGGAAATCGTTCTATACCTTGACCCGATGCTCTACTGGTTTAATGGTCATTTTGCCGTACAGCCTCTGTTACCAGGTGTGGCCCAGTTGGACTGGGTAATGCATTATGCTACCACGCTGCTTGCTCCGGGCTGGCGTTTTCGTAGTATCCAGAATGTTAAATTTCTGGCGCCACTTATACCTGAGACGACTGTTACCCTGCAATTAACATGGCAAGTAACAAGTCAGGTACTCACTTTCTGCTATCAGCGTCACGACGGTGACGTCCGCCACACCGCCAGTAGCGGGAAGATCCGCCTATGTCGGTAAACTTTTCTCCCTGCGTGTTGATCCCCTGCTATAACCACGGCGCGATGATGCCGGGCGTGCTGGCGCGTCTTAAGCCATTTAATCTGCCCTGTATTGTAGTGGATGACGGCAGCGATGCCGCCACGCAACAGCAACTGGACAGTCTGCTTGCCGAACAGCCTGGCGTGACCTTAATTCGCCTGGCAGAAAACGCAGGCAAAGGCGCGGCGGTGATGCGTGGCTTACAGGCAGCGGCAGACGCAGGGTTCAGCCATGCGGTGCAGGTGGATGCTGACGGTCAACATGCGATTGAAGATATCCCCAAACTGCTGGCACTCGCTGAACAACACCCTGCGGCGCTGATCTCCGGCCAGCCAATTTACGATGACTCCATCCCCCGCTCACGGCTTTACGGGCGCTGGGTCACCCACGTCTGGGTATGGATCGAAACGCTCTCCCTGCAACTGAAAGACAGCATGTGCGGCTTTCGCGTTTATCCGGTTGCGCCAACGCTGCAACTGGCAAAACACGCCACCATCGGCAAGCGGATGGATTTCGACACTGAAGTGATGGTGCGCCTCTACTGGCAGGGAAACACCAGTTATTTCGTGCCAACCCGCGTCACTTATCCGCAGGACGGGCTTTCGCATTTTGATGCCCTGAAAGATAACGTCCGCATCTCGCTCATGCACACGCGTCTGTTTTTCGGCATGTTGCCGCGTATTCCTTCACTGCTGATGCGCCGCTCTTCCAGCCACTGGGCGCGGCAGAGTGAAGTGAAAGGATTATGGGGAATGCGCCTGATGCTGCTGGTCTGGCGTCTGCTGGGAAGAACGGCGTTTAGCGCGCTGCTTTACCCGGTGGTGGGCGTCTACTGGCTCACTGCTTCTCGTGCGCGCAAAGCGTCGCAAGACTGGCTCGCCCGTGTACGACAGCATCAACCACAGGCGGCAAAACTCAACAGCTATCAGCATTTCCTGCGTTTTGGCAACGCCATGCTCGACAAAATCGCCAGCTGGCGCGGTGAGCTGCAACTGGGGCGCGATGTGCTGTTTGCGCCAGGCGCAGAAGCGGCGCTTAACGTCAGCGATCCGCGCGGCAAATTGCTGCTGGCTTCGCATCTTGGCGATGTGGAAGTGTGCCGGGCGCTGGCAAAAATTCAGGGCTACAAAACCATTAACGCGCTGGTGTTTAGCGAAAACGCCCAACGCTTTAAACAGATAATGCAGGAGATGGCCCCGCAGGCTGGTATCAACCTGATGCCGGTAACAGATATCGGCCCGGAAACCGCCATCCTGCTAAAAGATAAGCTGGATAACGGCGAATGGGTGGCGATTGTCGGCGACCGCATCGCCGTCAACCCGCAACGCGGCGGCGACTGGCGCGTCTGCTGGAGTCCGTTTATGGGCCAGCCTGCGCCTTTCCCACAGGGGCCATTTATTCTCGCGTCTATTTTGCGCTGCCCGGTGAATCTGATTTTCGCCCTGCGCCAGCACGGCAAGCTGCATATTCACTGCGAAACCTTTGCCGACCCGCTGCTGTTGCCGCGTGGCGAACGCCAACAGGCGCTGCAAAACGCTATCGACCACTACGCCGCGCGTCTGGAACATTACGCGCTCCAGTCGCCCCTCGACTGGTTTAATTTTTTCGATTTCTGGCAACTGCCGGAAATTCAGGACAAGGAGTAAAGGGTGCTTAACGATCCCCGATTTACCGCTGAAGTCGAGCTGACCATTCCCTTTCACGACGTCGATATGATGGGCGTGGCCTGGCACGGTAACTATTTTCGCTACTTTGAAGTGGCCCGCGAGGCGCTGCTCAACCAGTTCAATTACGGCTATCGGCAGATGAAAGAGTCCGGTTATTTGTGGCCAGTGGTCGATGCACGGGTGAAATATCGCCACGCCCTCACCTTTGAGCAACGCATCCGCGTGCGTGCGCATATCGAAGAGTTCGAAAACCGTCTGCGGATTGGCTATCAGATTTTCGATGCCGAAACGGGCAAACGCGCCACCACCGGATACACCATTCAGGTCGCGGTCGACGAGCAAAGTCGCGAACTGTGCTTTGTCAGCCCCGATATTCTGTTTGAACGCATGGGAGTCAAACCATGAAATTTTTACCGCTGCTGTCGCTGCTGATTAGCCCGTTTGTGAGCGCCCTGACCCTGGATGATCTTCAGCAACGCTTTACCGAACAACCGGTGATCCGCGCCCATTTCGATCAAACCCGGACGATTAAAGATCTGCCGCAGCCGCTGCGATCTCAGGGTCAGATGTTGATCGCCCGCGACCAGGGGTTATTGTGGGATCAAACCTCACCGTTCCCCATGCAACTATTACTGGACGATAAACGCATGGTGCAGGTGATCAACGGTCAGCCGCCGCAAATCATCACGGCAGAAAACAACCCGCAGATGTTCCAGTTTAACCACCTGCTGCGCGCGCTGTTCCAGGCCGATCGCAAAGTGCTGGAACAAAACTTCCGCGTCGAATTTGCCGACAAAGGCGAAGGCCGCTGGACGCTGCGCCTGACGCCGACCACCACGCCGCTGGACAAAATTTTCAACACCATCGATCTCGCCGGGCAAACCTATCTGGAGAGCATTCAGCTTAATGATAAACAGGGCGATCGCACCGATATTGCTCTTACCCAACATCAACTGACGCCAGCGCAACTGACCGATGACGAACGCCAACGTTTTGCCGCCCAGTAAACGCCCCGCGCTGTTATGGGGGCTAGTCTGCCTGGTCATGGCGGCGGCGTTGCTGATCCTGCTGCCGCAATCACGGCTGAACAGTAGCGTGCTGGCTATGTTACCCAAACAGGCGATGGGCGATATTCCCCCAGCGCTGAATGACGGCTTTATGCAGCGTCTGGACCGCCAACTGGTGTGGCTGGTCAGCCCCGGTAAAGAGGCTAATCCCAGGGTCGCTCAGGAGTGGCTGACGCTGCTGCAAAAATCCGCTGCGCTCGGCGACGTTAAAGGACCAATGGATGCCGCCAGCCAGCAAGCGTGGGGAGCGTTTTTCTGGCAGCACCGCAACGGCCTGATTGACCCCGACACCCGCGCCCGCCTGCAAAACGGCGGCGAAGCACAGGCGCAGTGGCTCCTCTCCCAGCTTTATTCCGCATTCTCCGGGGTAAGCGGCAAGGAGCTGCAAAACGATCCGCTGATGTTAATGCGCGGCTCGCAGCTGGCGATGGAAAAAAATGGCCAGCGTTTGCGGCTGATGGACGGCTGGCTGGTGACGCAGGATCCCCAGGGCAACTACTGGTATCTGCTGCACGGTGAACTGGCGGGATCGTCGTTTGATATGCAGCAAACCCACCAGCTCATCACGACCCTGAATACGCTGGAAAAAGATCTAAAAACGCGTTACCCGCAGGCGCAGCTGCTTTCGCGCGGCACGGTGTTTTACAGCGATTACGCCAGCCAACAGGCGAAGCAGGATATCTCCACCCTGGGCGTGGCAACGCTGCTGGGGGTGATATTACTGATTGTGGCGGTGTTCCGCTCTTTGCGCCCATTGTTGCTTTGCATGATTTCCATCGGCATCGGCGCGCTGGCGGGAACGGTCGCCACCTTGTTGATTTTCGGTGAATTACACCTGATGACGCTGGTGATGAGCATGAGCGTTATTGGCATTTCCGCTGACTACACGCTCTATTACCTCACCGAACGGATGGTGCACGGCAACGATGTTTCGCCGTGGCAAAGCCTGGCGAAAGTGCGTAATGCCCTGCTGCTGGCGCTGCTCACCACCGTAGCAGCATATCTGATTATGATGCTCGCCCCTTTCCCTGGTATTCGCCAGATGGCGATTTTTGCCGCCGTCGGGTTGAGCGCCTCTTGTCTGACCGTCCTGTTCTGGCATCCGTGGCTGTGCCGTGGCCTGCCGGTACGTCCGGTTCCGGCGATGGCGCTGATGCTGCGCTGGCTGGCAGCGTGGCGGCGTAATAAAAAACTGTCGCGGGGTCTGCCCGTCGCGCTGGCGCTGTTTTCGCTGGCGGGGATGTCAATGCTGCGCGTCGATGACGATATCTCGCAGTTACAGGCGCTGCCGCAGCATATTCTGGCGCAGGAGAAAGCCATTACTGCCCTGACCGGACAAAGCGTCGATCAAAAATGGTTTGTGGTTTACGGCGACTCCCCACAGCAAACATTGCGGCGGCTGGAGACATTTACCACCTCGCTGGAGAAAGCGAAAAAAGACGGCCTTATCAGCAACTACCGCACCATTCCGCTGAACTCCCTGGCGCGGCAGGAGGAAGATTTAGACCTGCTGAAAACGGCGGCCCCGACGGTAACAAAAGCGCTGCAAAACGCCGGGCTGACGGCGGTGAACCCGGATCTCAACGCCATGTCGGTGAACGTTGATGAATGGCTGGCAAGCCCCGCCAGTGAAGGCTGGCGTCTGCTGTGGCTGACGCTGGAAAATGGCGCAAGCGGCGTGCTGGTGCCGGTTGAAGGGGTTAAAAGTAGCGCGTTGATGCAGGAAATCTCCAGCTATTACCCTTGTGGCATTGCCTGGGTTGATCGCAAAAACACCTTTGATGAATTGTTCGCACTTTACCGTTATGTGTTAACCGGCTTGTTGCTGGTGGCGCTGGCAGTAATTGCCTGCGGCGCAGTGGCCCGCCTCGGCTGGCGCAAAGGGTTTATCAGCCTGGTGCCTTCGGTGCTTTCGCTGGGCTGCGGTCTGGCGGTGCTGGCGATGAGCGGGCAGGCGGTGAATCTCTTTTCGCTGCTGGCGCTGGTACTGGTGCTTGGCATCGGCATCAACTACACGCTGTTTTTCAGTAATCCGCGCGGCACACCATTAACTTCGCTACTGGCGATCACGCTGGCAATGCTCACCACCTTGCTGACGCTGGGAATGCTGGTATTCAGCGCCACCCAGGCCATCAGCAGTTTTGGCATTGTGCTGGTGAGCGGTATTTTCACCGCCTTCCTGCTTTCGCCGCTGGCTATGCCCGATAAAAAGAGAACAAAAAAATGATCAAACCCACATTCTGGCGAGCGTTCGCCCTGACCGCTACGTTTATCCTCACCGGCTGTAGCCACTCGCAACCGGAACAGGAAGGCCGCCCGCAGGCGTGGCTGCAACCTGGCACGCGCATCACGCTGCCTGCGCCGGGGATTTCACCCGCCGTCAATTCCCAGCAACTCTTGACCGGCAGCTTCAACGGCAAAACCCAGTCGCTGCTAGTAATGCTTAACGCCGACGACCAGAAAATCACCCTTGCCGGGCTGTCGTCGGTCGGCATTCGCCTGTTTCTGGTGACCTACGATGCGCAAGGGCTACGCGCCGAGCAATCCATCGTCGTCCCACAGTTACCGCCCGCAAGTCAGGTACTGGCTGACGTGATGCTCAGCCACTGGCCGATTAGCGCCTGGCAACCGCAACTTCCCGCAGGATGGACACTTCGCGACAACGGTGACAAACGCGAGCTGCGTAACGCCAGCGGCAAACTGGTCACGGAAATCACCTATCTGAATCGCCAGGGCAAACGCGTGCCAATCAGCATTGAGCAGCATGTCTTTAAATACCACATCACCATTCAATACTTAGGTGACTGATATGATTTATATTTCCGCCGTCGGCATGATCAACGCCCTGGGAAATAACCTTGACGAAATCGCAACCAACCTGGCTCGCGGTGTTGCTCCCGGAATGCGCCCGCGCGCAGGCTGGTTGCAGGGGCATCCGCAGGCGGTCCTGGCTGGCGTGGATGGCGAGCTTCCGCTTATCCCGGAAAAATTCGCTGCGCACCGCTCGCGCAACAATCAGATCCTGCTGGCGGCGCTGGCGCAGATCCAGCCGCAGGTTGATGACGCTATCGCGAAATATGGTCGCGAGCGCATCGCGATTGTACTTGGCACCAGCACCTCCGGCCTGCATGAAGGCGACACGCACGTTAACCTGCGCACCCACGGGCAGCCGAGCACCACATGGCACTACGCGCAACAGGAACTCGGCGATCCGTCGCGTTTTCTCAGCCACTGGCTGGCGCTCGACGGCCCGGCCTATACCCTTTCAACCGCCTGCTCTTCCAGCGCCAGAGCGATGATCAGCGGGCGCAGGCTTATCGAAGCGGGGCTGGTCGATGCAGCCATTGTGGGTGGCGCAGACACCCTGAGCCGGATGCCGATTAACGGTTTTCACAGCCTCGAATCGCTGTCGCCAACCTTATGTCAGCCGTTTGGTCGTGACCGCGCAGGTATCACCATTGGTGAAGGGGCGGGGCTAATGCTGCTGACCCGGGAACCGCAGCCCATCGCGTTGCTGGGCGTTGGTGAATCAAGCGACGCTTATCATATTTCGGCTCCGCATCCGCAGGGCGAAGGAGCGATCCGCGCTATTAATCAGGCGCTGACCGATGCGCAGCTTACGCCGGATGACGTCGGCTATATCAACCTGCACGGCACCGCCACACAGCTCAACGACCAGATTGAATCAATGGTGGTTAACGCCCTGTTTGGCGAACGCGTACCGTGCAGCTCCACCAAACATTTGACCGGACACACGCTGGGCGCAGCGGGCATTACCGAGGCGGCAATTAGTATGTTGATTTTACAGCGTGATTTACCGCTGCCCGCTCAGGACTTCAGCCTGTCGCCGCGCGATCCCACGCTGCCACCGTGTGGCATTATCGAAAAACCGCAGCCGCTGGCACGTCCGGTGATCCTGTCCAATTCCTTCGCCTTTGGCGGCAATAACGCCAGCATTCTGCTCGGGAGGGTTTCGTGAGCCACTATTTATCCCCCGGCGCTTATCTGCCCCACGACGCGCCCATGTTACTGCTGGAAGACGTGGTGAGCGTCAGCGATGACAGCGCGGTGTGCCGCGTGACGGTTTCGCCCAGTGGCGTACTGGCACCGTTTCTCGACCCGGACGGCAATCTCCCTGGCTGGTTTGCCCTTGAACTGATGGCGCAAACCGTCGGCGTCTGGTCTGGCTGGCATCGTCACCAGCAGGGCAAAAACAGTATTGAGTTAGGGATGGTTCTGGGCGCGCGTGAATTGCTTTGCACCGCTGGCATTCTGCCCGCAGGCCAGACGCTGACTATTACCGTCAAACTGCTGATGCAGGACGATCGCTTCGGCAGTTTTGAGTGCAGCATCAACGACGGCGAGGCGACGGGCCGCATTAACACCTTCCAGCCGACCGCGGAAGAACTTACCACCCTGTTTCAACAAGGAGCGTCCTGATGAGTCGTTCAGTTCTGGTTACCGGTGCCAGCAAAGGCATTGGTCGCGCCATCGCCTGCCAACTGGCGGCAGACGGCTTTAACATTGGCGTTCACTATCACCGTGACGCCGCGGGCGCTCAGGAAACGCTGAACGCCATTGTCGCCAACGGGGGTAACGGGCGTTTGCTCAGTTTCGACGTCGCAAACCGCGAACAGTGTCGGGAAGTGCTGGAGCACGAGATCGCGCAACACGGTGCCTGGTACGGCGTGGTCAGTAACGCCGGGATCGCCCGCGATGCCGCTTTTCCGGCTTTAAGCGATGACGACTGGGATGCGGTGATCCACACCAACCTCGACAGTTTCTATAACGTCATTCAACCGTGCATTATGCCGATGATCGGCGCGCGCCAGGGCGGACGCATCATCACGCTGTCATCGGTTTCCGGCGTGATGGGTAATCGCGGTCAGGTGAACTACAGCGCTGCCAAAGCCGGAATTATCGGCGCAACAAAAGCGCTGGCTATCGAACTCGCGAAGCGCAAAATCACCGTCAACTGCATCGCGCCGGGGCTTATTGATACCGGGATGATCGAAATGGAAGAGAGCGCCCTGAAAGAGGCAATGTCGATGATCCCCATGAAACGCATGGGCCAGGCGGAAGAAGTTGCCGGGCTTGCCAGCTATTTAATGTCTGATATTGCGGGTTACGTCACCCGCCAGGTTATTTCCATCAACGGAGGGATGTTATGACACGTCGCGTAGTGATTACAGGAATGGGCGGCGTGACTGCCTTTGGTGAAAACTGGCAGGACGTTTCTGCACGCTTACTGGCATATGAAAATGCGGTGCGCAAAATGCCGGAGTGGCAGGTCTACGATGGGCTGCACACCCTGCTTGGCGCGCCTGTTGATGATTTCACGCTACCGGAGCACTACACCCGCAAGCGTATCCGTGCGATGGGCCGCGTGTCGCAAATGTCGACCCGTGCCAGCGAGCTGGCGTTAGAGCAGGCAGGGTTGATTGGCGATCCGATATTAACCAGCGGCGAAACGGGCATTGCGTACGGCTCATCGACCGGCAGTACCGGCCCGGTAAGCGAATTTGCCACCATGCTGACGGAAAAGCACACGAACAACATCACTGGCACCACCTATGTGCAGATGATGCCGCACACCACCGCCGTTAATACTGGCCTCTTTTTCGGCCTGCGCGGGCGGGTGATCCCAACCTCCAGCGCCTGTACTTCCGGCAGCCAGGCAATCGGTTATGCGTGGGAAGCCATTCGCCACGGTTATCAAACGGTAATGGTTGCCGGTGGTGCCGAAGAGTTATGTCCTTCAGAAGCAGCGGTATTTGATACGCTTTTCGCCACCAGCCAGCACAATGATGCGCCGAAAACCACACCTTCACCGTTCGATGAAAACCGCGACGGGCTGGTGATTGGTGAAGGCGCAGGTACGCTCATTCTCGAAGAACTGGAGCACGCCAAAGCGCGCGGCGCGACCATTTACGGTGAAATCGTCGGCTTTGCGACTAACTGCGACGCGGCACATATTACCCAGCCGCAGCGCGAAACCATGCAGTATTGTATGGAGCAATCGCTGAAAATCGCAGGGTTAAGCGCACATGATATCGGCTATATTTCAGCGCATGGTACGGCGACCGATCGCGGTGATATGGCAGAAAGTCTGGCGACAGCAACCATTTACGGTGATAATGTGCCGCTCTCCTCGCTGAAAAGTTATTTTGGTCATACGCTTGGTGCCTGTGGCGCGCTCGAAGCCTGGATGAGTCTGCAAATGATGCGCGAAGGTTGGTTTGCGCCTACGCTAAACCTGAATAAACCAGACCCGAATTGTGGCGCGCTGGATTACATCATGCATGAAGCCCGCAAGGTTGATTGTGAGTTTTTGCAGAGTAACAACTTTGCCTTTGGCGGCATTAATACATCCATCATTATTAAGCGCTGGCCCTGAGTTATACAACCACATGGACATCCCATGTGGTGATTCTTCAAAAAATCTGAATCAATGAATATAAACCTCATCCACATTCAACCATTCTTTTGTTTACCATCTGATGGTCGACAATCCTCCAAAAAGCAAATTCTCTTACGCATACTGAAGAGTATTCCGTATAAAGATTCAGCTGGCAAAACTTTATCAGTCTGTAAAAACTAACGGAAGAGTCGATATTTCTCCCGTCCATCACCGGATGATTGTTGCAATACCCCGTGGCATCAGAGACTGAGCAGCCGTTTTTAACGCAACGTATTGCTCTGATGTATCAGGCCGGACAACCCGAAAACACCTTTCCACCCGGCATTGTCCGCCAGCGCTTATCACCGGCCAGGTCTGTTGCAGTAAATCCGCCACTTGCGAACATGCTTCATCAACTGTGACACTGGCCCGCGGATGGCAAACACTCGTCTGGCTGAGCAGCAACAGACATCGTATCGGTGCTCCTTCATGTTGTTCCCGCAACCAGCGTAATACCACCGGCGCTGATGGGCTGGCCGTGTGATTACGCACAGTAATACGTTCGTGCACCCGTCGGTGAAAGGAACTACAGAATGTCTGAATCTGTTGCCCGTTGATTCCTTCTGCCGAATGAAGCGTGAAGTGGATTGCCAGCAGATGCGGCCAGTGATCCACCGCCTGCTGAACAAAACGCCGGATTTCCCCCGGCTCTGAAAGTAAGGCTTCGGTTATTTGCACTATTTTATCTCTGTTGAATTTGGTTAAGTCGGTGCAGACTCATCAACACAAGTACGGTTCGATGCAAACAGCTGTGACTGGCAATATGAAAGGAATGATGAATCAGTCAGGATGACAAAGTGCCGGCTGACCGGAGGGGACGCAGGAAGATTCACGGGGGGACCAGCACCAGGGAACAGCGCCACATCCCGGGTGGTACTGCTTTGATGCGCCCGGTGACACAAAGCCCGGATTATTCCAGACATCCTGAATCAAACGTCCCAGATTAGGGGCGTCGAAATATGCCTCTCTGACCATTATATTCCGGCGTACAGGTAGCAGGTCAGAAGTGACAATGCGTCACCTGACGTTAAAAGTCACTACACCCAAGATGACGTTCAACAGCACCATGCGATTCAATGTAAGCCCGGGCTGTCTGTTCCAGTACACCAGGCTCAGCGTTGTATGTGTTAGCTGCATCAAATACCAACGACAGCACTTCAGGATACACAACCAGATGTGTAATGGAGTTATCTTCACCCAATACTTTTCCCCACGCCTGCTCAATCAGATTTCTGAGAACCACCACCTCACGACTCTTACACCAGACATCGTTATTAAGTAGCAGCACCATAAGATAAGGAGTGGTATCGTTAGCCACAGTCTCCCTGCTCCAGAGATAATATAAAGGGGTGGGCTCAACAGATTTATCTCTACGTCGCTTACACTGCAAATATTCAGAAATGAGTCTATGCAGTTCACCAGTAAAATCAGCCATCAGAGAGGGAATGGCCTTATTAAGGCCCTGCCCTGCTATTAATTTAAATTGTAATAATTTAATTTCAGGATGTGTGGCTGCAGCCCGATACAGAGTTGCAAGGACACACTTTTGCCAGAGGGCGTTACAGGAAAGCTTAACGTTTGATTCTGTATACATAATAAATCACCTTACAGTTACAACAGGTCAAAAACCGCTGTAGCCAGAGTTACGCTGGCCTGATGCTTTAGTACCGGGCTTCGTCAGATAATCCAGACGCTCCAATAAGCGCTGATACTGCTCAGGGAAATCAGGATCATGAATATCCAGGATGTAACGTCCATTAGCAGGGAAATGAATAATGCAGCCCCCTGGATTAACAATGCAGAAATCGTCCTGATGCACTGATCAATACGGAGAGGACTCTCGCGTGTGGTTTATTGACACCACAGTGCAGATTCGGCGAATCCGCGATCACGGTGCGATTTCGTTCCACAGCACACAATCATGACCCCGGGTTTTATTCAGGTAAGCAGGATTGCGGATATCCGGTGTCGCGCCTTTGTGTCACGAACGGGGTAGGTGCGAAACACCGGATAAAATGCAGGCTGGCAATACCTCTGAACGCCCTGCGCAGAGCGGATAGTTTGGATTAAGTACTCGCACCTCCGCAGTCCTGAAACAAGTCTGGCTGGTAGCTGTAAACAGACTTCGTACATGTTGCTCTGGAATAGATCCCCGTGCCACAGGCTTCGCAGAACTTTTCCCCGGGAAAATGCTGCCCGCACATCACACAATGCCACTCCAGCACGACCGGTAATGGCGATAGAAACATCGCCATATCCTCAATGTAAGGGTGGGACTTTTCCGGATTCAGCACCACGCAGGCCGCCTTCTGTTGCGCGCTCAGGGCATGTAAATCATGCTCAAACCACGCCCCCTGAGCATCTGTCTGCAAAATCAACCGGCCACGACAGGAAAGGCAGAAACACTGCCGGATATTTCTGCTGAGCGCAGAGTCGGCACTGATAATGTGTTCACCCGGCGTGATCCCCAGCCCCGTTTTTATACCGTTCATTCAGCCACTCCCTCCTCACTGAAGTGCCCTGTATGGCAGTGAGTGCAGTACCGCTCCCCATAATAATCGTGATGACATTGTCTGCAGTGCCAGCTGGCTTTACGCACCACGGGTAAGGCATCCGGTACGAATTTCTGCAGACGCTTAATCAAGCGTACCTCCCTGCGCTCCGGTCTGACATAAGGGCACTGTTGACCGTGCTCAGTCAGCCCGTCGTCAGTGTGTTCAAACCATGGACGTTCAGTGTCGTATTGCGGATGGTATCTAAGTGCACTGCCGCAAAGGTGGCAGGTGTAGTGAGCATAAGGTGCGGCCTGTGCAGTACGGGCGCCCGTCAGATGTCCGTTGCCATCAAGAGCGATAAAGGATTTTGCGTACATCGTCATATTCCTCAGCCGTCAGACGACACGCAGGCAACAGCCGTCCCGGTACGGGCAGTGTGGTCAGGTGTGAATGGCGGTTCAGTTAAAATCTGGACTGGAGTTTGGGTAAAGCAGGCTGGTTGCTGTTACAGTACTGTGGTTGTCACACAATGGCCCACCGGCGTAAAAAACTGTCAGCAGGCAGGGATGGACATCAGAGAATGTGCTGTATCGGTTGCCGGAAGGACTGGTAAAGAATGTGCCATGGTTAAATCTCCGTATGGTTCATACGGAATAGCCATGTCGTAAAAAATGCGCAGAGTCCCTGAAGTGGCCTCCGGAACCGACTGTAACAATTAGCGCCAGCCCGTAGTT
>SKEV01000289.1_pt1 | contig 30865 bp, 32 predicted proteins | sample 4819531 | NCBI WGS metagenome assembly SKEV01 (sample SAMN11008800, study PRJNA524170) | human gut metagenome | biome: Human fecal sample; material: Feces; isolation source: fecal sample from pouch patient p9, p28 | host: Homo sapiens | place: Israel: Tel-Aviv | collected 2016-08-01 | reverse complement strand
AACAAAGAAAAACAGTTGAGACTGTTTTTTCTTCCTAAGAAAAATTAGGTTGTCAAAATTTCAACTCACGTTCTGTTAAAGGGCTAGAGAGTAGATTTGAAAGCATATTACTGGCTTACAGTGTTCTATTAAGTCGAGCACAACGACGTTTTGAAGGAACTTTGAGATATTCTTTAGGATATTAAAATTAACTAGCACCACGGGTGTAATCATTTAGTTTTATCTCCTTTTTACCAACCATCTACCACTAGGTTACGAACTACCTAAGTGCCCACCATCCGCCGCGTGGAGGCTGTTAATCAGGATGGCAACCGCCCGGTAGAGGCGACAATTATGCTATCATTTTAATTTAAGTCTATATAACATAATACTATAATAATATGACAACACCAACGTTATAGGAATGGAAACAAATGCCGCCAAAACCAAGTTAGGGATAATTTGATGAATCGTACTAAATACAAGAATATGGAGTAGATATATATCATATGAGTATCTTGAAATCCTAGGCATTATCTTTCTAAATGGAATAACTTGATACATTAAAATTGCAATTGCACCGTAACCGAAGAATGCAAAAATATCATTAATAGACTCCATCAGTCCACCAATAATTTTCGATATACCAGCAAAACCAATTCCAACAATGGACGCCATAATCACGAATATATTATTAAATCTTACTATTTTTCTTTTCACTAAATACTCTGCAACCAAACATGCCGAAAGTAAATTCCCAAATATATTGCGCAAAGCAGCTCCCAAGAACTCGTATGCTTCCATATCCTGTATGAAACATCATAATAGCCCAGATACTAATAACTCAGCTTGCAACAAGCAATCATTTCATTCCTATTTTTCTCTATAGTTTTACAATTGGTATGAATAAGAAATAGAACTGAATAATTGTCGAAATAAACCAAAGGGACCCAGTGACTCCTCATATACTGGTAGAAAAATTTTAAATAACAAAACATGAGACAAATATACTTTTGCAGCATTTAAATCTTGTGTCATATAAGGTAGTAACACTGATACCGTAATTACGATAATATACGGAATATAAATCTTGATAAATCGTTTCTGTAAAAATTCACCCAATGTAATAGGCTTTTTTAAATATGACAGATATAGCCCAAAACCTGAGCAAAAGAAGAATATATGCACTCCTGTATCACCAATAGATATTGCTTTGTTCAGTATTGCTGGCAAATACGATTGCTGAAAATAGTACATCAATACAATAGCGAATATTGAAAACGCCTTCTCAAAACTAATAATATCACGTTTATTTCTTTCCCCCTCATTTTATTATTTCAATAGTTTTATTCATATTCTACTCCTTTCATCTCTATTGCTGAATACATTATTAAAACTCTAATATCTCTTATTTCTCCCTTACTGCTTTGATCGGTGCTTCATCAGGCTGCTGTGTCTCTGTTAACACTTCTTTGCCTTTTCGATCCACACAGTCGGCCCCTTTACCTCAATTATGTAAACAGAACCGTAAAGCAGGAAATTTTTATTAAACATAGATGTTGCTACTTCGGACATTGACACTCAGATCTTTTTCATAGTATTACTTAAACATTTCAGCCAGTTCAGCAGCCATAACAGCTTCCATTACTTCGGCAGCTTCCTTGCTTTCTGCGCTAACGCTGATATAGGTCTTCAGCTTCGGCTCAGTGCCGGAAGGCCGAACCACTACAGAGCAGTTGCCCTCCAGCAGATATTTGAGAACATCAGACTTCGGCAGGCCATTCAGTCCCGTGCTGTAATCCAAGGTTTCAATGACCTTCTTACCTCCAATCATATCAAGACCTTTATGGAATTCAACCATAATTTTCTGCATCTTGGTAAAACCTGCCGCACCCTCAAACTCAAAGGAATGCAGGGTGTTCAAACAGTAGCCATACTTAGCATAAATCTCGTTCAGCTTATCAAACAGACTGATACCCTGAGTCTTGTAGTAAGAGAACATCTCGCAGATCAGATAAGCGGCGTTGACACCATCCTTGTCACGGACATAGCTGCCGGATAGATAGCCGTAGGATTCCTCAAAGCCGAAAATATAGCTGTCCACCTTGCCTGCCTTTTCCAGCATACCAATCTGTTCGCCGATGAACTTGAAGCCGGTCAACACATCGACAGTACGCACGCCATAGTTGGAAGCGATCCGCTCGCCCAGATCCATAGTCACGATGGTCTTGACCATCACAGGGTCAGTGGGCATCTTGCCGTGCTTAATTCTCTGAGAGCATATGTAGTCCAGAAGCAACAGACCAGTTTCGTTACCGGACAGCAGGACATAATCCCCTTCTGCATTCTTCACGGCGATACCCACACGGTCGCAGTCAGGGTCGGTAGCCAGCAGCAGATCAGCATTATACTTCTTGGCATACTCCATGCCCAGAGACATAGCTTCATTAATTTCCGGATTCGGATAAGGACAGGTCGGGAAATTACCGTCTGGCAGACGCTGCTCTTCGACAACGGTCACATTGCTGTAGCCCATTTCTGCCAGAGTACGGGTAACAGGCACCAGACCGGTACCATTCAAAGGAGAATACACGATAGCAACATTCTTGTCCACTTCTTCGCCAAACAGAACCGACTGGCCCTTTACTTCTTCAATGAAAGCAGTCAGAACCTCTGGCTGGATAGAAGCGATTCTGGAAGCGTCGCCGCCCATTTTCACATCTGCAAAAATATCCAGCTTTTCAATTTCAGCCAGAATCTCAGCGGCAGCCTCGGTGGTGATCTGGCAGCCGCCTGCGCCATAGACCTTATATCCGTTATACTTGGAAGGATTATGGGATGCGGTGATCATAACACCGGCAGAAGCCTTCAGATAACGGATAGCAAAGGATACGGTAGGCACAGGCAGCAGCTCCGGCCACAGATGCACCTGAATACCGTTTGCAGCAAAGATGTCCGCGGCAACCTTTGCAAATACATCGGACTTGATTCGGGAATCATAGCCCACGACGACAGAAGGGGTTTCATAGGTCTTATTCAGATAGTCTGACAGTCCCTGGCTTGCCTTACCTACGGTGTGTACGTTCATACGATTAGTGCCTGCACCAATGGTGCCACGCAGACCACCGGTACCAAAGGACAGATTTTTATAGAAGGAGTCCTCAATGTCCTTCTCGGAATATGACCGCAGTTCCTCTACAATTTCTGCATTGGCATTTGTAAGCCAATGATAATAATTTGCATTATGATCCATAGAATCTCTCCAATCTTTTAAAATTCTGCTCATTTATTTTTAAGGTTAGGATGAATATATCAGCTCAAATAATATATAACCCCACTAATGCCGCCACCCAAAGTATTATAAAATAAATCTGACAATTGGAATGTCTCTATGTGTAAAAATAACTGCAAAAACTCTATAAGACACGAACATAAAAAAACAAATTTTATAATCTCTGATAAATTTTTCCAAAATCTTTTTCTGAAGCCTTATACCACATTACTAGAATTATAAATGGAATAAACAGAATAACATTTTCAAAACATTCTGTAGTTAATCTAATCTCCCCTGTCGTTTCATTCACAGAGTAAATCCACCAACTACCAAACACATTAGACAAAGGATTTAGCCAAACATATCTATCCATCAGTGTTCTAAAAAGAATCATATTTGTAAAAAACACAAGCAAAAACATTTTTCTAAATGAGCTTGATTTTCTGAAATACCGAATCCAGACAAGAAAAGATTTTTTCAAACCTAATCCTGATTTCTCCTCAGCCATCGCAAACAAGTATAAAAACATAGCCAAAACTGCAATTAAAATCGAAACCCAAATATTTGATACAATGCAGATAACACATTAACCAAAATAGAAGATATGATTTTCTTCATAAACTCTCCTTTCATCATGCGCTAAATGAGTACCATCAAGAAGGTTTCGTAAAAGGAGGTACCCACTCTAACATGAATAACCTCGGCCAGCGAAAATAAAACTCAACAGAATTCCTATCTCTATGCTGCTATAATTTCAACAAATTTACATGTACCAGTTACTAATCTAATATAATTTTTTCAGCAAGGTAAATTTCACACTACACGCATACACAAAAACTGTAGAAATTAAAATTATTATCATTCCACAAGTCATTTCTATTAATGAATTTGTAATCCCCAATTTTGGGAAAATAAAATTTAAAGCAGCTATTATATACGGATGTAAACAAAATAATAACGTACTAATTCTTCGCAGATGTACTGTTATTTTTATAAATGTACTATCTTTAGGCTCAGTGATACTGATACAACTACCAGTGCTAATGGAATGGAAAATATTAACAAATTATTGACTTCTCGCAAAGCTATTTGATTTATGATGAAACTTTCACCAACTAATAAGCATCCTATAGCTAAAACAGCACATAAGATAAAATTACGGTATTTAAAGACCTTATTAAGTATAGTGTTTTTGTGGAAGGCTAAGTGTTGCCCAATAATGACGCATGGTACACCTATAAATAATCCATTACGAGTTGTTACAAACACGCTTTTATAACAATATCTAATATACTCGATGGAATCATTCCCAGATAATATAAACCAATAAGATTCAAATGCTAAACCTACTACGCATAGCAACAAACCACTGAGAAACTTTATTTTAGAAACCTGGCTTTTGCGTACTAACCATAGAGCAAAAGCCAGTGCAGGCAAGAACCACAGGTGATAGTAACTACCAATAAACAGAAAATCTCTGATATACAATAATACATCTGTTTTCCAGCTAAAATCTGACTGTACCCAATTCTTTAATACTAATGGAATATATAATATAGACCAAATAATGTAAATTTTAAGTACTCTGTAGATTTGTTTAGATAATTTAGCGGATGTAACTTCACCACTACACAACAAAAAGGAACTGATGATGAAAAAAGTAGGAACGGCAACCGTACTCAGTCCTGCAACAATACCAATACTAAATGCTTAATCTGGAGCTAAATAGTTTTGACCTAAATGACGAACAACAACTAAAATAGCCATTAGTATTTTTAGAATATCTATCGAATAGTACTCCCCCACACACGCAGCTTTATAATTAACATTTTCTATGATTATATTTTCCCTATTCATTTAAGAACACATCGAGCTCTTCTGGAGTACCGAGTACGTGAACTTTTGATTTATCTACTATACTAATGGTTACCTTCATGCCCTTCTCTATCATATAATTATATAGCGGCGCAATATATTTCTCATTCTTTTCCAGATGCCTTTCATCTGCATAATATTCTTCGTAGAGTGATGCATATAATTTTGCAGAAGAAAAATAATATGCACCTAAAGTACAATTGTTAGAAATTCTAACTTTTTCTCTTACTTCTACTACATCACCATATTCGTTCAACTTGGCAAAACTCCAATGATCACCGTCCGCATGGAAACACGGAATATGTCCTTCTCCAGAAATATCAACGTATTTCATCTCACCTGGCTCAACATATGTATCTATGTTATAAACCATAATTGCATTATCAGGTGCGCAATAAGGAATTGCAAGCATACATGTAGTGGCTTGTCCATCAGTCATATAGTCAATTTCAACTACCTCGACATTTTCAATTCCATACAGACTGCAATGTTCTTTGATAAAAACAGTAGCATCATCTTCCTTACGCACAACAAAAACATACTTTTCTACATGTGAATTATAATCAAGCAAGCTGTCTAAGGACCAATCAAATAAGGTTTTACCTTTTGCTTCAATCATAAATTTGGGCACAGTGTAGCCAACTTTACGAAAGCGACTGCCAAGACCAGCCATTGTAATAATAACCGTCATCTTATTCACTTTATAAAGTCTCCTTTACTCAGATTTCAATTTGGATTTTTTGCAAATCTCATCGAGCTGATCCAGGGTACACGATAAAAATTCATCCGGACGAACTGTGCGATCATCAACATAAAACCCTTTATGGCCTGGCCAAGGCTTTCCATAAAGAATTTCATCATACGGAATCTCCCACTTATCTAGCCAAGCCAACAAGATTTTTGCAGTATTTGCATTGATCACACCTAAATTACCATGATAAGAATTCATATTGCGAGATGTGAACAGTGTAATCTTTGCTCCGTTCTCCTTATAGTATCGCAACTTCTCCACCATATTAGCATACGGAACTAAATCTTCATATTTCTCATCTTTCTTTTTGATGGGGCACAAAGTTCCATCAATATCAAAAACAAATGCGTAATCTTTAAACATATAACTAAGACATCTCCTTTATTTTAGCCAGGCAATTTATATGCCCGGCTTTACACTGATCAAATAGAAAAACAATAGCTCAAAGCATTAACAATAAATATCCGGGACAACTCGTCCTAAAATTTCCAAACCAGTTGCTAACATAGCCATCTGATGGTTTAAGCTTTCTCCATGCAAAGGAATCATACTTAAAAACAGCAAAGCCTCAATAAGTTCAATTTTTTTCAAATCAGAACCTATTTCATCTTTGAAGACAGAGTAAAATACTTCATATAAATCATAATCTCGTTTACGATCTTGAACAATATAGTCTATGATTGCCTTCTTTGGATCATATTTTATTGTAAACAAGTCCTTAATTATAAAGTCATATTTTCCATCAACACTATGAAACAATTTTGCCAGTTCATATCTATAATCACCATAAATATCAAAATCTCCAAACTTACCTCGCGGATCTATGACTTTAATGAACGAAAATGTGTTATCTACCATAATATTGGCAAAGCATAAGTCACCATGAATAATATTAAATTGCGTAATGTCAAACAATTCTCTTGGAACACTTACGCTCAATAAAGCTTCTATCTGGTCCAAAGATTTATATCTGACTCCATTTATTTGAATATCAGAAGAAAAGAATTCTGTGAACCGGGGGTCCTTTCTGAGCTTATTGAATCTCTGAAATGTTTTATCGAGATACATATCTTTCAATGACTTTTGAATATTATCCCCTGAAACAGAGTATCTCTTAAAGTCTGAGCATACAAATCGTATTCTATTAAAGATATCTATCCATTGTTTTTTTGTTAAGTCACTATAGAGAAATAACTCGTGAACAGTATGATACGAATAGTATTCCATACTTACATATGGATTAATATACGAAGTAGAATATTCGAATATTCTAGGTCTCACATATTCTACCTGTGCTGGCAACTTAAGATACCACTTAATTTCTCCGATAAATTTTTCAACATCTTCACTAATTTTTCTCAGGATGCTACGATCTTTATCAATTGAAATGTGGTTAAATTCTCTTGCCTTAACTTCCAATTTGGAATTATAATATTTATCTGCATGTCCAATGTCAAACCAATTATTTGTTTTAATAGAGAGAAATTCATATCGTTTGCTATACTCTTGTAAAGCTTGATAAAAACTATTCACATTTACTACATTTGACATCAAAGCTTTACGCAAACACTCTCTAAAATACTGGGCATCCATAATTTGAAATACACCAGAAAACAGTTTGTGCTTCTTTCCATCATCTTCTTTTAACTCGTTCTTATCTAAAACAGAAATAATATCTCCGTCTTTTTCTTCAAAGAATGTCCAAGTATTACTATAATAGTCTTCAGCATAGAAAAAGCTGTCACATTCCAAGGAATATATATTATCATTGATAATGGTATCAGCAAAATTAATAATAACAGGCTCGTCACATCCTATTAGAGAATCATATATAGTTCTTCCAAGATCCCCTAACTCTTTAAGCTGAATAATATTTACTGTTTTAGATTTAATATACTTATCTAATCGTCTTGCTACCTTATCCATCTTTTCGTAACAGGCAATATCGATAGCAGAACATACATCTTTATATTGATCATATAAATAATCAAATACAATTTTTTGATTAATCGGATAGATAATTGCAGGAAGTTTTCCAAGATGGTGAAGTTCTTCCGGTACAATCTTAGCAGATGGAATCAATAATCTCATTTCACCGTGCCTCCGTTCCATTCCCAAGATTTGCTTGTTAATTTTTTATATTTTTAAGGATTTTCATTATTTGCGTCCTTTTAAGAAAAGCCACAATAACTAATCCAATAATAATACTATATCTTAGAATTGTAGAAAAGTATAATATTGTCATACCAATAGTTAACACAATCATTAAGACAGAAAGAAATATAATATTTTTAATATTATACATATCTTCTTTTATACCATTTTCTCTAAGAATTTTTTTATAAAACATGTAGTGGGCAAAGGAAAACAACATATAGCAAATCAATGTCGTGTAACCAGCCGAAATATATCCAAAACGGGGAATACTAACATAGTTTGAAATAATTTTTGCGATAGAGCCCACACAAGATGCAAACATTACGTAGTTTGTCTTTTCATAGTAAAATTCAATATTGCCAAAAAGCGGATATAAAAACATGAAAAATACTGATGCCGCAACTGGAGGAATAATCCAAACAGCATCCATATATTTTTCTCCTCCGACAACCCAAATCAATTCTGGCCCGAACAGCATAGTAAACGAACACAAGACAAAAATCAACACTAATAGTTGATTAGCAACGGATTTAATTTTTTCATACACGCCATCTTTAATTGCTTTGTATGTAAAAGGAATAAAAGAACCGTTTATAGCTGTTGTTATGATATTCATCATACTAGATATAGTGTAAGCGATACTATAAATCGCAGCCTCGCTAGCTCCAACCATACTATTTATCATAAGGCGATCAACCTGATTCAGCAATGTCATTGATAAATAATGTGGTATTAATGGCAAATTAAATCTGAGCGCATATGTCCAGTACTCTTTATCAAATAATTTCTTACCCTTAGCCAGTATTCCTATGCCAATAAACATCCCCACTACAACATTTACCACGACATAAGCTCGTACTCTCCAAATAGCATACTCCCCAAATGATAAGATTAATATAATACCGAGACCTGGATTTAAAACAGCCATAAGAACTGTGATGAGTACTAGTTTTTGATACTTGTAATCAAATCGTTCCTTAACTGACCAAAGCAAAAAAGCCGGCTCAAATATTGATTCAATAAGAATCAATATGACAAACTCCGTCGATAAATCCAGTAGCCCATTTATAACCGTTCTAAATGGAAGGTATAGCATCAATGCACAAAGGGAAATAAATGACGATAATCCTAAAAATGACGAGGTTAATGCATATTTATTCTCGTATTTAATTAGTCCTTTATTATAGACACCTGCAGATAAATTCAACGTTGTGAAAATTGCTATAATAGAATACCACGATATAAAAATCGTATACTTACCATATTCTGCAGTTGAAAGCATTCTTGTAAAAATAGGTGTAGTCAAAAATAGAATTCCTTTTTGCAACACATTACAAAGTGTAAACCAAATAGATGCTTTTGCAGGCTCACTAAGGCTATTATATTTTTTTAATAATATTCCCAAGTTATTACCCCCAATTTCGACTTAAATATTGCCCCTGGTCACAGGCTATGATTTCACCACTGATACAGTTTGAAAGACTACTTGCCAAAAACAAAGCAACTTGAGCAACTTCTTCTGGGAGAAAATATCTATAACCGATCGTTGCAGGATTATACAAATTACCCTTTTCAGAAATACCAGTCATAGCGGTTGCAGTTACTCCAGGAGCAATACCATTAACCCTAATTCCCTCAGAAATATATTTCTTAGACAAGCCTACAACTAAAGAGTTAATTGCAGCCTTTGATAATCCATACGGAATACTATCACCACACAAGCCTCTTTCTGAGGACATCATAATAATATTTGCTTGCATTTGATTCTTTTCTTTAACAAACTTAATAAATTCCTGTGTAAAGAAATAAACACCTTTCAAATTTGTATCCATTTGCTTATCCCAAGTTTTCTCAGTAACACTCATAAATCCATCTTCGTGTAACGAGATCCCAGCATTATTAAGCAGTATATCAATACGTCCAAAGGTCTCGTATGCATCTTCAAAAAACGTTCGATACATTTTAGCATCAGTTATATCAAACGCCCTGATAGAACACATATCTCCAAGCTGACATTTAGCATTATTCAACGAATCCATGTCTCTTCCTGTAATAATAACGCTTGCGCCTTGAGCTATAAATGATTTTGCAATTGCAAAACCAAGTCCTTTTGCACCACCCGTAATTATCACAGTCTTACCAGCAAGCATTGCACCTTCAGATAAATAACTCACATCTAAATTTATTTTGGGATCTCCATGACGGATATAAAGCAATAACCGTTTAATATAAGATTTTATTGCCATATTTGTTTCACCTCGCAATAAACATCTACTTAATGTGTAAATGCTTTTTTATAATATCTAACGCCTTTCTAAAATACATTTTTGGTGTGATTACCTTATTTATACTATAAAAAGATTCCAGAACAGACGTATCCGTATCCGGATCTGTAAAGACCTCAAATAAAACAGGACTGTCAAATGTATTAATAAATACATCCAACCCCGATTTGAGACTTTCCTTAGAATCCGCAGTAATGTATTTTATATTATTTTCTAATGCCCAATCCTTTGCGTTTGAAATATGTCCTGCAGCTATATGCTTATCAACACTTAATGATCCGTTGTAAAACTTACCAAAATTTGTATGGAATTCACTTCCAGAATGATTGTTAATAAGGAAAATATGTGCATTATCTGGAATGTCACCACATAAACTATTCATAGCATAAAAGAAACTCAAGTCTCCTGAAATTAAATACGCAGGTCGAGTTTTATCTGCTTCTGCCTGACCTAAAAATGTTGGTAAACAACCATCAATACCATCAGCCCCTAAATTAGCAAAACTGAGTAATGCTTTATCATCAGATACAAAGTCATACAATCTAGCCGCATTTAAAATACTAGAATGAACTAATGCACTATCTGGAATTTTTTTTACTAGTTCTGAAATTGCATAAAAATTGCTATAGACTAACTCTGGATAGCAAACTTTTGATAATCTTGTCTTCCATAGATTATAATACTCAAGATTATTATTGCTATTCACACCAGCAGTGACAGTCTCCATAAAAAATTCCGCTGAGCACTGAAAGACAGATGTTAGCTTGTTGAACGGATCAACAATCTTACCATCCTCAGATATCCGCCAATGCTCAAATTTAAGCTTTTTATCTCTAAGAGTATATTTCACAAAAGACCATACATGTTTACCAATAGTTATTACCAAATCTGGGCAATAATCAATAAATGCATTTACACTCATTCTTTCTGTTACTAGAACAGTCTTAATAAAGTGTTCACCGTGTATATTAGAATAGTTATCCTTGATTATAATTGTATTATATTTAATAAAGAACTCTTCCAATAAGGCACTTAAATTATTTTCTTCCTGCTGTCCACATAAAACCATTATTCTCTTTTTTGATAATAGTTTCTGTTTAAAAATCTCTACTGATGACAGTAAATCATCCTCTTGATATCTTGTAATTTTACGATACTCTGGCATGGTCTCAACAAACGGCGCACTTAAATCCATTAATTGATAATTAATCTGCACGGGACCCTTAACGCCATGATTTAACTCCAATATTGCTTCATTTATTTTTCTGGTAGCATACCATTCATCATCAGAATCCTTAACAATAGGAATATCAACGTTAGAACGCACATAAGCCCCATACATATCTACCTGATCAATCATCTGATCTTCCATCTGATATAAGCGGCGGTAATCTCTATCAGCAGTAAGAAGTACAAGTTGGATGCCATTAGCAAAAGCATCTTTAGCTGCCGCCATATAATTTGAAGAGGCAGTTGAAGAAGTACAACATACACACACGGGCTTATCAATCGCCATAGAAAGTCCATTAGCAAAAAAGGCAGCACTGCGCTCATCTACAACCGTATAGGTTCTAAAAAAACTGTCTGTTTCTACACTATGCACCAATTGAAAATCTCTACTACCTGGCGAGATAACTATATCTTTAATATTATGCTGTTTTAATAAAGATACTAAAATTTGAACATTTTTAACTGACGATATCATAATTATCACCTCTTAACACAATGGAAATTCCGTTATTTTGCAATAAGGCTAAATCCTCAGACAAAAATCGGTTGGTTGAATGAGCTACACTGCATTCTAAGTCACACAGCCATTTATATTGATAGTCATTCGGACTGTCAAATATAATAATTTTGGGTTGAATTTCTCCAAAAGAATAATAATTAATCCATACACTGATATCGTTTAAAAACTCATTGTGAGAAATTATGAGTATTGCATCTTTTCCCCCCACGAGATAGCCTAAATACTTCGATACCTGTCCATACTGCTCATATTTCTTTTTACTTGCAGGTGAGTATAAGCTACCGTGGAAAAAAACAGGTATGTCTGGCAGGTCTATATACTCACATATATGATCTTTATCCGACTCACAATTCATATTGATTTTAATTACTGTTGTCTGATTTAACCCCTTAGTGTTGGACACAACTCTATCAATATCGTCTTGGGCGCTACAGTTAATTAGATTGCAACCACAATTCTTCAAAGATGCTAAATCAATTTCATGTCTGACTGTCTGAAAAGCAAACACAATTAAATCAACTTGTTGAAATGCACATTCTGTTAGTGCCGTATAACACGATGTCAATTCATCAGCAAGCATTACAACTACATTCCTTCTTTTAGCTAAAGCTTGTCCCATTGCGAAAAACATAGCTGCTCGAGAATCAACAAAACATGAATACTCTGATTTATCCAAATCATCCTTAAAATATTCTCTTGCGCATGAAGTCGTAACAATCTTCATTTTACCAAAACAATCACTTAAATGCTCCATATTTTCATCCCATTTCAAAATTTTACTGTAAATACTCTTTAAGATAAGCTTTTACACATTCCCTCTCTGATACCATCAGCTTATCTATGTCATATTCAGGTTCAGATGCTATTGCACGAATCATTGCTTCATCAGCTTTTTTTCCTACCCAAAAATGTGCTTTATTTACTTTATTTAACAATGTACTTAACCTAGAATTCATTTTTTCACTATCAAAACGGTCAAATACCACAACCGGTTTTCCAAATAGCAATGAAAAAACTGTGCAGTGGAATGAATCTGTATAAATCATTCTTGCATGTGAAATCAAATAAACAAAATGATTCGGAGTAATATCTTGAAAATATTCCCAAGACGCATCTAAGGTGAGAACACCTATTTTCAAATCTTTAGCGACCTTATCTAATACATCAACAGTATCCTTAGGCGGATTAGTTAAGAAAAACGACAAGATGTAATTTTCATCAATATTGTCTGGTTTTTTTTGAAAGGCTTCCCATTCCGAACGCTCCAACATTAAAGTTGGGTCAATGTGAACAGCCGCAGTTGTGCCTGTCAAGTCCTCAATTATTTTTGCCGCTTGATTTTCACGTACCGATATTGATTTAAACTTATTCCACTCTGTCACATATAATTTTTCTAAATCACTTGGTATAGATGGAACTCCCAAACTGGTTGATAATGAAACTCTTTTTTCATTTGGAACAAATGATAAAAGTTCAAATCCCTTATTGGCTGCATATTTTGGATTCCAAATTTGATCGCTACCAACCAAGAAATAGTCATAATCATTCTTTATACTCACAAAGCTGTTTTTTTTAGATGCATCAATTTTACGATGAGAATAATCTATATACTGCTTGTCCCATTGATAAAATGTATACATTCTTTTCCAGATACTTTTTGACTTTTTGAAATGCGGTATAAACTTAAATAATGTATAAATAGCGTTTTTGATAACAATGGATAGGGTACTTTCTTTGTCAAAACAATTATTAATTGTCTCAACTGTATAGCCGTTATTTTCCAACACTTTTTGAGTCGCATAATTTTGTAATCTGTTACCAAAACTTGCCCCATTAACAATAGTCACTATTCCGATTTTCATTATTCACCTCATCCTTTCCATATAATCACTGACTAAAAGGTGTATAATTAGCATAAATATCCATCCATTTTTTTGAATCCAACTTCGCATAGAAATCAAGTTCATTTTCGAACTTAACATTATATTGAACATATTTCGGCCAATATAGTAACAATTTTTCTGAATCAGCAACAACTGCATATTTCTTTAAATAACTATAATAGGCATCCATTAAGTCACCATAAGATTCATTACTTGCAATATTTTCCAGGAAATAATTATACACAATATAGTATTCTGCAAACATATATTTTTTATATAGTGCATCAAAATCTGGAAAAACATCATATGGAGATACACCTTGTTTTCCTTCTAGTAGTGTAAATATCTTTTTATTAAACTCTTTTTCCTCAGTATAAATAATTTTCCCAAAGTCTGATGCTCGGTTATCTCTTTGAATACCATATAATTTTAATAATTCACTAGTTTCTCCGTATACCAAAAAATCACATAAATTAAACGGAAGATATCTAAATGATTTTCCATAAGTCGTAAATATTAATCGCTGATTCACTACTTTACAGTCCGAAGATGGAAAAATATTCAATAATGTTTGGAAATACTTTAGTACATCATTTGCATATAGTCTTTGATCAGTTCGCGTTTTCAGCGCATAACTACACCCCAGTTTTTGCGCCATTTTTACGCCTTCGTATGCAGAAGTAAGTTGTAGATTAATATTGTACGCACCTGTTTTTTCAGGTTTCTTGCATAATACAACATCTGCACCAGCTTCACGCAACTTGCATTCTGTCTCTTCAGATAATCCTATCCAAGTAGACACTACAAGTTTTACTTTAGGATAGTATTTATTATACATTTTAACGGTATTTAGTGTAAAATCACCGTCTTCTAATACTGGACCTTGAAGAACTATACATATGTCCTCAAAACTTTCCCCAGCCCATTGCATTTGAGCCATGTTGTCTACGTTTTTAGGTAAAGTTGTATATTGAATCACTTTTCTACTGTTATTGGAGTAGGTTGTTACAGTAGGCCACAATATTCCCTTCTCCATATAATCTGATTTCCCACTAAAATACGCTAACGGCGCATTTATCACTTTTATGATTGGTGAAATCATATTTGCTATTTTCTTTAATCGATCTAAATTCATCTGTGCTCTCCCTTACCTATTCAATATATATGAATTCATCATTGAATGCCGATATTTCTATCAAAATTAAAGAAATCATAAATCCGAACGGTCTTGCTGTAATATACGCTAGCAAATTAAAATTAAGCGCCATAAACACCATGAATGCCATACCCGCAAATGCGGCGACCGATTTGTCTCTTCGAAATCCGGCATCTATAATACTTATAGCTAAAGCAACTATATATAACGCATATGCAATTATACCAAATCTATAACGAATTTCAAAAGCGCCTAAGTCCTCAAGATAATAGGGATTATATTTTTTAGACTCAAAATCTATTGTTTTGCCTGAATATTCTACAGCTCTGGCATCATGATTGTTTGGTATACCAACTCCAAATAGTTCATGACCTTCTAATTTATTTTCAAAATAATCTTGTTCAGCAATTCTATATGCGATATTACCTGTGTCACTGCTCTGAGACTCTACAAACGAAGATATAACGACCTCTCTAATTTGGGTCACAGACACTAGACATGCAATTAAGGCAATTCCTAATATACCAAATCTAATAATCTTGGATGGTTTAAGCGAAATTAAAAGCATAATAACCGAGGTTATTACTACATATAATATACCACTTCTGCCTTGCGAGATTATAACAAATGTCAGTAAACTAAAAATGCAATTCCATATACTTTTATTTGTACTATTATAGCCCTCTCTTTTATATATAACCGCATATAGATTTATAAAGAAATATAAAATGATAAATATCGGATCTATATAGATTCTAGTACCCCAGCGTGCACCTGTCTGTAAAAAGGTTATATTGAATCCCATATTAACAAGAATCCATTCAAACCAATATATACACATTGTCCATCTTGTGAATTTACACACTAAATCAATGAATTCATTTTTAGTTATTCTTTCTGAATATACTATTTTTACTATCGGCCAAAAGGATATTACAACTAGCAATTCTCTAGCTGTTAAGAGCGTTGTATGTACATCTTGTCCATAGATTGAATGCGATTGCACACATGCAATCAAAATAAATATAAGCATTACACTATAGACAATCCCGTATCTACTCCTAGCTTTAACTTTGATGAATCTCAAGCAGAGAAATATCGCTACTATAACATTAAAATCTGACCAATGCAACACACCACTACCAATGTTAATATATGGCACTATCCCCCATATATCAGAACCTAATACAAACATAACCCATATAGCCAGATACTCGTTATTACACGCCTTTACAATAGCATAAACTACTCCTACTACAGCAATTAATGACGCTACATTGGAATTGCCTGTAAGGTGGTAACTCATAGCCGCAACAATCACACAAACATAAAATAACAGGAGTTTTCTAAAATAATATGATATTCTTATTTCCAAGTTTCTTTTCCTTTCTCTCAGCCATCTCCATATATTTCCTCCTATAAATCATCATCAGATAAGCTTATATATATATTAGCTGTTAATTATCGCACTAAACTCATCTTGTCTAGCCGTTAAGGAGTATTTTTCTTTTAAGAATAATTTTGCATTCTTTCTTACTTTTTCATTCAAATTCATGTCTTCAAGCAGTCTAACTACAGCCGTTGCAAAATCTTTTTCGTTATCTGCTATAAATAACTCACTTCCATCTTTTGCGCCAATCGTATCACACCCAACTAATGTAGATACAACTGCAATTTCATTATTGAACGCTTCTAATATTTTTATTCTTATACCACTACCTTCTAACAAAGGTACAATTAGCACCGCTTGATCGTCATAAATGTGTGAAATATCTTTTACATACCCACGATAATCCACGCCTGAATATTTACTAAAATCTGTTCCAACTGGCCCGCTACCGACAATTGTGATTTTTACATCCGGAATTCTTTGTTGAATATTTGGATAAATTGACTCTAAAAACCAAACTAATCCTTGCATATTGGATTTCCAAGAAAGGTTACCCAAATATAGGATCGTGTTCTTCTCTATATTTTTTTTCACCCCTGTAAGCATTTCATAAGTTGGAAGCATCGTATAACTGTTGTCATTAATCTTTTTCAGTACTTCCGTATTTGCATCACACACACTAAAGCAATAATCGGCCCTATTTACTGCGGCCTCTTCATACTTTCGAGTACGCTTATACTCTAACTGAAGCAACTTCTTTTTTAAACCTCGACTTGATTCAGCTTCCTGTAGGACTAAATCATATTCTATGTTGTGGTCTTTTAAGATATACTTACCAAATTGTGTTTTATACTTCTCCCGTATGTATTGACCATAACTTTGCATATTCAGATAGTCAATAAAAATGATATCCCAATATGCATTGTTAGAAAATTTTTCATCTATTAACTGCAGCATTTTTGAATCATAAAACTTTGAAACTATATAAGGTTGGCGTAGACAATACCCTATTGCTAAAGCTTCTACCAATTTCATTGGATTATTTCTTATGTGTACATCATGTATCACAGGATTTTCAAATTTTACACTATTAAATTTCTCTCGAAAAAAACTGACACCTTCTTCAACATACTGCGGTTCTTCGGTGAAAGACAATACCGTCACATCGTAGTCTCTAGATAAAACACTGATACCGTTGTACGCACCAATTTTTCCGCCATTATCTAGAGGATATGGAAATTGAGTTGTTATAAATAGTACATTCATAATTTTATCCTTTCAATATGGGCTTAGATATTTTATCTATTCCCAAAAAATTTATCTTCCAACATTAGACACCAACAGTGGTAAATTGGCAAATGGTACTCCTGAATCATATATGTTTCTGTTTCAGGAGCTTTAACACAAACATCTGCTACCCTTGCAAGTTCTCCACCTTTGGCTCCAGTTAAGCCAATTACTTTCATACCAAGAGCTCTAGCAACAACAGTTGCATTTATCACATTTTTGCTATTGCCGGATGTCGAAATACCAAGGAATACATCGCCAGGTCTTCCAAATCCAAACAACTGCTGTGCGAAAACACCTAGGCCATCAACATCATTAATATACGCAGTGGAAAGCGCTTCATGAGCAACGAGAGGAATCGCCATCAAACCATATTCAAGATTCTTAGCTAATTCAGAACCCTTTACAGGATCAACCGCAATCAATTTATCTGCAAATTCCCTACTAACAGGGCGAGGCGTCTTAAAGCTTTTCATCAGCTCACCCGCAATATGCTCGGAATCAGCAGCAGATCCGCCATTTCCTGCTATCAGCAGCTTGCCATCATTTAAATAGCATTCCTCCATAATCAGGTATCCGTCAACAATATCCTGCTTGATTACTTCAAGAGTGGGATAGCGTTTAATCAGCAAATCAATGTGTTTCTGTAATCTATTGTCTATCATTGTTTATACTCTCCTTTCGTGATAAAACATCCCTTAGCAGATCTTATCTGCAAATTCACTCAGGGTTGCTATGGTCATATCCTGTCCATACTCACTCTCGCCAACCAATGCAGTCTTACAGCCGGCGGCTTGGCCCGCTTTAATATCATTCTCGCCATCGCCAATCATCCAAGACTGACTCAAATCTATGTTGAAGTCCGTAGCTGCCTGAATTAACATTCCGGGCTTTGGCTTTCTGCATTCACAATCGAATTTTAGCTCTGGGCGCTCTTCCTCATATCCCTTATGTGGATGATGCGGGCAATAATAAACTGCATCCAAATAAGCGCCCTTATATCCAAGAAGTGTCTCCATTTTGTTATGGATCTCTTCCAATTCTTCAAAAGAAACTTCACCTCTTGCAATTACTGGCTGATTCGTTATTACAATAGCCAGATATCCAGCGGCATTGATCTTTTTCACTGCATCTTCAGTACCCTTGATTAGTTCGAACTCATCAATATGACGCAGAAAGCCAACATATTGATTAATCGTTCCATCACGATCAAGGAAAACAGCTTTCTGCTTATTCTGAAGATTTTTGCCCTTCACTCTTCCAGCCTTAAAATCTTCACAGACAGCATAATAACGATCAGGGGTACCCATGTCTTTTACGTATTCTGGACTATCATAGCAGAACATTTTTCCGGTTCCTGCCAACGGCTTTAATAACTGACGGTCCAAGTCAATCTTAGGTGTGTTTATCTCGACATCAAGAACAGCAGGACTAATCACATGGAGTCCCGCATTTACTCTGTTACGGTAATAAGTTGGACGGGAATCTTCCTTTACAAGCCATCTGTCTACAGAGCCATCCTTATCTGCAATGATTAGACCGCTGTCATATGGATGACTGTTAGGGTGAGTAAACAATGTCACCAAGCCACCCTTTTCACGGTGATATGCTACAAATCGGTTGAAATCAACGTCAAACATCGCATCTGCATTCAGCAGGAGGAAGTCTTCGGTCAAATTATCCTTTAAACGAAACAATGCACCGGCATTTCCTAATGGCTCTTTCTCCAAAAAGTATTCAATTTTAACGTCAAAGGGCTGACCAGTAACTGGTGAAATTCCAGAACCATCGCCAAAATAGTTCATAATGATATCGCCAAGATGGCTAACGGTAAGAATAATATCTGTGAATCCCTGGTCTCTCAGACATTCGATTTCGTGCTCCAATACCGGTTTGTTTTCAATTTTAATCATGGGCTTTGGAATATCGCTTGCAACCGATGAGATGCGAGTTCCCTTACCGCCTGCCATAATAACAACTTTCATATTCTTATCCTCGCTGATTTCTTTATTTTGGAATATACATTTCCGGTGTGTAATGAATAACCTGTGTTCCACCGTTTTCAAATTCAAACGGAATATACATCAAATTACTCATTGCCGAACGCACAGCATTTTGTTTTTCAGGCTGAACATAAAAAACCAAGAAACCGCCGCCACCTGCTCCGAGAAGTTTACCGCCCAATGCACCAGCAGCCATGCCCTTTTCATAAAGTTCATCGATACTTCCAGTGCTAATCGCACCACCGGTAGCCTTTTTCAATCTCCAAGTGAGATCAAGCAGTCTGCCGAAATCATCTAGATCTCTGTTCTTATCAGTCAGAACCGCTTCTGCTTCATCCACAAGCTCATACATTTTTTTCAGTCTTACTCTTTTGTCCTCTGTGCCGCTGACATTATTTGCCTTCTGAACATCAGAGGAAAATCTGGTGAATCCAGTAAAGAACATCATCAAGTTGTTGTTAAGCTGCTTTTTACGCTCAGGCGTAATAATAATAGGCAATACTTCATAGCCATCTGAGTTGAAATTGATTCGGTTAAAGCCACCATAAGCTGCTGCAATCTGATCTTGCCATCCGCCTGCTTCATTACAAAGGACTCTTTCAAGATAAATTGCTTTATCAACGAGTTTCTTCTTGTCAGCGTACTTGCCCTTCAAAGCATAGAAAGCATTCAACATACCTACGGCAAAAGAACTAGATGTACCCAGACCAGAACGTGCAGGAAGATCTGCTTCATATGTAAGGCGAATTTCATGCATATCTAGCATTTTCATCGCATTACGAATTGCAGGATGCTCGATATCTTCAATATTTGTTACTCTCTCAGTACGAGAATATGATAACTCTGTGCTGTAATCAAAAAATCTAGGCAAATGACGCACATTCACATAACAGTACTTATCAAAAGTAGTGGAAAGCACTGCACCGCCATTTTCTCGAAAATAATCTTCCATATCCGTTCCGCCGCCAAAAAAAGACATGCGAAAAGGTGTTTTTGTAATAATCATACTTCATTGTCCTCATTGAATATAGTTTATTTTTTCCGATATTTTAGTGCTAATTTAAAGATTTTTAAATCATCAACCAAATATCGTTTTGCCATTCTTTTAGGGTCCTGAGTAATTCTAAACAGCCACTCAAATCCATAATCTGACATCCATTTTGGTGCTCTTTTAACATTCCCTGCCTCAAAGTCCAAACTAGCTCCTAGACCAAAAGACACAGGTACTCCCAATCTATCACAGTTATAAAACATAAATTTTTCCTGTTTAGGGCAACCCAAACCCACAATAAGCATATCTGGATTTGCTCGTTTAATTTGGGAATCAATTTTAAACATTTCATCTTCGTCTTTTTCGAACCCATAAGGAGGAGAGTATGTTCCTACAACATTTAATCCCGGAAATCTTTTCATCAGGTTATCTGCCGCTTTAGCCGCAACGCCCTCTGCCGCACCTAAAAAATACATTGTGTATCCCTTTTCTGCAGCCATCTTGCACAGTAAAGAAAATATATCGGATCCCGATATTTTTTCTTTTATTGGTGTCTTATAAAACTTTGAAATCCAAATCAATGGTTTACCATCCGTCAAAATTAAAGATGCGTTTTTATAAACATCTTGCAACTCTTTTCCTGTTTCCAACTGAACAATGTGATCCACATTCGGAGTTACAACATATCCGCATCTCCTATCTTGAATCATTTTTTCAACCTCTACCAATACTTCACCCATTGTAAGATTGTCAATTTCTGTGTTCATAAATCTCATTCGTGACATTAGATATCCTCCCTCTATCCCCATCTAATTTTCAGTAAGTCCGCATCGCTCAACACTTAACATCTTCCAATATTCGTTGGCAAAAACATACAATATCTTTTTTACAAATCTAATGAGTTTCATAACACCATTTGCCGACTCAACTTGTCCGTCCCCCGATATACATAAAAGAACTTGAAAAGATTCCTCTTTTACCGAGAACGAAAACCCCGTCTTTACTTGGATTCTTTCGGGCTCACAGTATTTACATCTACACAGTATTTCACGAGAGCCACCAGGATAAAAATGAATGAGCTTATTTCTTTTCTCCAATTTCAAAGTGGCTTCCATATTCATTACCTGAATCGCTTTTTCAAAGTACAATTCTCACTTATTATCATTCTTATCTACTCGATCATAATCGTAAACTCGATAGGTAACATTTGAGCTTTCCTGTATTTCAGCCACTAATACTCCAGCGCCAATACCATGAACTGACATAAAAAAGATCTCCCTTGTGTACTTCTTCTTTATATAAATGTTTCCCAAGTGATCTGTCCATCACAGCATTTCGTAACATTTCTTCTGTTACATCGTACTCAAAAGCATAAATCACCCCCCGGTGTAGCTTCCAATACATACCACAACTCGGTTTTACCATTCTGTCCTTCATATTTGATATTTCCGTACGTAGTTATCGTCTAGATGAACTAAGCATTCCCACGTATAAGCTTAATGGTGTTAAGTCAATTTTTTCCAAATTCCGTCTTAAACCGTTCTCCACCCCAAAGATAATCTTTACCCACGGGTTGAAATTTTAGTATCTCCATAATAACTACCTCGCGAACTTTTAGTTCAAAGAACTCTTATACTTGTCAGCGACGCTAATAGTTTCACCAATCTGAACTTCGATAATATCCAGATTTGTCACGGCTTCGATTGTATGTTTACATCCTGCGGCAATAGTCACCACATCACCCGCACGAAGAATCTGCTTCATACCATCTACAATCGCTTTACCCTGTCCTGCTACAACAGTCCAAACTTCATCGCGAGAATTGTGGTAGTGGTAGCTCAACTTCTGTCCGGCCTGCATAGAAACTTTAACAGTCATGGAGCCTTCCTGAACGTCCATAACGGTATATGTACCCCAGGATTTTTCTGCAAACATTACTTCCGTACTGATTTTCTCAACATACGGCTTCATATAGCCACTGCGCTCTTTATCAGAAATCAGAATTCCATCGCCACTTGCTGCAATTACCATATCTTTGCAGCCCATAGCAAGAATAGGAATATTCAACTCATTCACAATCTGAGTATTAACACAGGTATCATCCATTACAGCTTTCCCCTTAATATTATCAGCCATAACTTCAGCCATCATGTTCCAAGTTCCGACATCTTTCCAATCCCCGTTATAACGCATCACTTGAATGCTCGTTTCTTTTTCGACCACAGCATAGTCAAAGCTGATCTTGGTTAAAGTCTCATACTTGGAATACAAATCACGATAATCTTCAAAATCCACCATTGCGTGAGCTTTTTCCAACAGGTAACCAAGTTTGAACGCAAATACACCGGCATTCCAAACAGCATTCTGAGCTAAATATTTCTCTGCCGTTGCTTTGTCAGGTTTTTCCTTAAACTCCTTAACAGTACTTACTTCGTTAGAACTTTCAGGGATGATATAACCGTACTTTTCACTAGGATATGTAGGTGCAATACCCATCAAAGTCAAATTAGCCGTATTCTGCTGCACCAACTTCTCAAGGGCTTCAACGCCTTCGTAATAGGAATTATCTACATAAGGATCAACAGGACAAACCGCAACACTTTCATCATCACCTACGCCAAGTTCATCGTGAAGATATGCTGCAGCTAACAAAATTGCAGGGAAAGTATCTCTACGACAAGGTTCTACACAAATCGAAGCCTTATCTCCCAACTGATTATGGATTGCACTAGCCTGAGACTTACTTGTTGCAATAGTGACCTTTGCATCTGGGTCAACAGTTGTAATCTGGCGATAAACTCTTTGAATCATAGATTCATATTCGCCATTTTCATCCTTAAACAGTTTGATGAATTGTTTGCTACGAATATCGTTGGACAGCGGCCATAACCGCCTACCGCTACCACCCGATAATAAAATAATATTCACATATTTCAACTCCTAATACTATATATAATCATTCACCATATCCAAATAATACAGCCTGTAAAGTCAAGAAGATAATCTTCCAGTCCGTGATAAAGCTTCTTTCATTGATGTACTTCACATCAAGTTCCACCCATTCTTCAAAGGACAGTTCATTACGATGTGGAGCAATCTGCCAATAGCAACTAAGACCAGGCTGTACGAACAACCGCTGCCTTTCGTAGTCACCGTATTGTTCCACCTCTCTCGGTAAAGCAGGTCTGGGTCCAATAATACTCATATCACCTTTAAGAATGTTCCAGAGCTGAGGTAACTCATCGATACTTGTCTTTCGAATAAATTTACCAACTCTCGTGATTCTTGGGTCATCTTTAATCTTGAAGACCGGACCATCCATCTCGTTTTGTGCCAACAAGGCTTCTAATTTTGCTTCAGCATCTACACACATAGATCGGAATTTATAAAACTTGAACAGCTTTCCATTTCTTCCAACTCTATCCTGCACAAAAATCGGGCTGCCACCGGGATCGTCAATCACAATGGCGAGCGCTGTAATTAGCATCACAGGGCTCAATGCAATCAAAGCTAGAGCCGAGAAGAAGATATCTTGTGCTCTGCGTCCAATCCAATAGAATCTATGTCCCCTAAGATTCTCTTCCCTATCAATTGTTACGTCTTTCTGAACACCTTTCTTTTCTTCTATACCAATCATCTTTTTCCATTCGTCCCTCTATTTTTACAAGTCTCATCATCTGTAAACGACTTAAAGGCCTGTGATCATCGACCACTCTATCTGAAACAGTTCTCATCGAACCATGTTCATTCCTACTAAAAGCAGCCAACTCCAACGCCGGCACATTCAATTTTCATATCTATCTCCTCCTCGTTTAGGGGAGAAATACGAGTTTAGGTCATTTTTATTGACCTCGTTTGGGGCTATATTAGAATTTCACATTGAAATGTACTTACATTCTCAACACCATCATTTTCCAAAAAGTATTATGTAGGTACATATTGACCTCTAATCCCACCCCAAAGGCAGGTTTGAAATTCAATGATTGAGCTATTCTCACCCCAAAGATGAGTTTATCGAACAATTTATTGGGCTATTACTACCCCAAACTGTCTATTTACAGCAAATTTATGATTTTATACATTGAAATTTTCCAATCCGAAAAACCCAAACTAATTTTCTGCGTTGTAGACATTGGTAAATACTTGAACAACTTCACGGCTATCATCATCACATCCTACGATAATAATTCTAATTGGATAAAGATTATCATCAATAATTTACTTCCACGTAAAAATTCTGAACTAAATAAAATCTATTGATAATATTTTTTCTTCCATTTTTTGTATACCCTACAGGTATAGTGAAGTTAATTATCCCCAATGTCTCTGAAGTAACAGACATCACTAATTCAATAACACATTCACTACCATAGTTTGTAGGAGCAGAAATGACAACAAACTCAGCCTCCTTATGTGCTGTTTTTCCATCTATCCAAATTTTATTACATAGGATTCACTAAAATTTTACCGTTTATTTTTTCGATTCTTTTTTTGAACCGTCCCATGAACATACCGATTCAACAAGCTAAATTATAAAAATTGGTGTGCTGTCATTATTTTTTGGAAAATTTATTAATGGCTATCAATATACTTTTGTATCATACTAAATAGCTCGTCAGTTCCTATATCGGATATACCAATATTAAAGCATTTAGATCATTATATTTAAGAGTGGTATCATCCCAAAATTTCGAATATTTTCTTTTATATAAGAATAATGATACTGAATTGCCCCATTCACCTTTCTTTTTTTAGATTTTCTACAAGTGATTCAAACCCTCCATAATTACAGTTATTACTTTTGAAACGATAATATGAACATGTGTAATCTTTTTTATTAACAATCCATCATTCTATCCCTAACTAATATGCTCCATTGGGCTTGACAATAACATAAAACGTTTTTAAAATCAACCTCAAGTCGTACATTAAACTTCGATGACTAATATACTCTAAATCCAACTCAACCATTTTATGGAAACTAACATTATTTCTATCACTAACTTGCCACAAACCTGAACAACCAGGTTTTACATACAAGCGTTGAAGATCATATCTCGTGTACTCAGCTACTTCCCTCTCCAAAGGTGGCCGTGGACCAATTAGACTCATATCGCCTTTTAAAACATTCCATAGCTGTGGCAATTCATCAATGCTTTTGGCACGGATAATTTTACCTATTTTAGTGACACGGGGATCTTCTTTCATCTTGAACATTGCACCTTCTATTTCATTTTGATCAAGTAATTCTTCCAATTTTTCTTCAGCATCTAAACACATCGAACGGAATTTATACATTTTGAATGTTTTTCCATTTTTACCAACACGTGTATGGCAAAAAAATATCGGACTTCCTGGCTCTTCTTTTCTGATTCGATAAGCTACATAGAACATCAAAGGAGAAGCTAAAATCAAACCAATAATGCTTCCTACAATATCAATCATTCTTTTAAAAAATAAATAGATATATCGTTTTTCAACTTTTTCTTTATCCAACCAAACTTGATTAGGATGTACTTCACTAATACGAGATAATAAATCTTCACTTTCCATACTTTCCCTCTCTCCTCATTTCCTTTTTATCTACGAATAAAGAACTAAAATAAACCAAACTTCTTCTTTTTTACCTCTTCATAGACTGGATAACTGATTTCATCCCCGTTGATCAGATCCTTTGCGACTTGTTTCATCTGTACTACTTTTTCCTTACCAAAGTCCTTAGCAATCTGCTCATAGCACTCTTTTAAGTAAAAGGTACGCTTAGAGACCCCATGGGCATCAGAAGCAGCCATCTGCACGAGATTATGTTTGACCATTGTTTTGGCTGTTTTCTGAATGTCTTTGCCAAATACACCAACATAACTTGGCGCAGTAATTTGGGCCAAACATCCCATATCTAGGAACGGAAGCAAATGATTTGGGTCTTCTCGAAAATGCGCGTTGCGTTCTGGATGGACGATCACTGGTGTCTTTCCTAGTTCTAACAACTCAAAAAAAAGCCATTCTGCATATAACGGCACTTCCAGTGTCGGAAATTCGATCAGAAGATATGTATCATCTAAATCTGTAAATAAAATTTCATCTCGGTGGATGTCTTCGATGAGCGTTCCGGTAATACGTACTTCTTGTCCTTCCAATAACGTCAAAGGCAACTGTCTTTTCTCTAATTCGGCTTGTAACGAAGCGACTAGAGAAATGACTTGTGATTTTTCATTGCTGTATTTTCCATTATTGTGGTGTGGTGTGCATAAAATATGCGTGATGCCTTGCTGAATCGCTTTTTCAGCCATTGCAATACTTGCTTCTAAGTTTTCTGCCCCGTCATCGATTCCTGGTAGGATATGGCAATGTAGATCGATCATTTCTCTTGTCTCCTCTCTTCTTATTCCTTAATTTCCGTAGTAATAACCAGCATCTTTGCTATGTTCTGCTCCGTTGTATACAACACCTAAAACTCGTGCTTGTACCATCTCTAGCAGTTCTTTTGCTTTATTCAATGATTCTTTACGTGATGTATTTTCACGTACGACCAATAAAGTGCCATCCGTTTTTGAAGACATGATCTGTGCATCTGTTACGGCTACTACTGGTGGCATATCGAATATCACCACGTCAAATAACTGTCTTGCTTCGTCTAGGATCTGATCCATTCTTGGCGAACTTAACAATTCTGATGGGTTGGGTGGCTTAGGTCCACTAGGCAAAATCGACAAGTTCTCGACTGGCGTTCGTTGGATTACATCTGCTACACTTCCTGATGAACTAAGTGCTGTACTTAATCCCCTGGCATTGTTCAGCTGGAATGTCTTATAGACGACGGGTTTACGTAAATCTGCATCGACTAGTAGAACTCGTTGACCGGATTTAGCAAAAACGACTGCAATGTTTGCTGCAGTGGTGGATTTTCCTTCTCCAGGACCTGATGAAGTCACGACAATCGTTTTGATTTGCTGACCAGCTGCGGAGGCAAACTGGATATTCGTCCGGATCGTACGATATTGTTCGGCGATTGGTGAAGATGGGTTTGTTAATGTGATCAAACTGACTGCATGAGTTTGTGCTGCTTTTTGTTTCTGTGTTCGTGCCATTTTTCTTCCTCCTAGACTCTTGAGCGGCTTCTGCGTGATGGGGCTGTTTTATCGTTTGTAGCTTTTGGTCGTGCAGGAGCTGTTCCTTTTTTACGGATACCAGCGTTCAATTCTTTCGCTGACATTTCTGGAACTGTTCCTAAGATTGGGAATCCTAATGCATCCGTCACATATTTTTCATCTTTCACTGTCCGATCAAGTAATTCGAATAAGAATGCCAGACCTACGCCTACCATCATTCCTAATACTAAGCCAATCACTAGATTCAATTTATTATTTGGCGAAACAGGTGTCGTATTGGCAACTGCACCTGAAATAATCGAGATTTTATCGACATTCATCACGTCTTTTGCGTTCTCTTGGAAAACTTGTGAAGTTGTGTTAGCGATCTGTTGAGCAGTCACTGCATTCGTGCTTATTGCCTGGATCGAGAACATTTGTGAATTTTGTGACTGATTGACGGAGATCGCATCTTTGATTTGTCCAGCAGTCATTTTCACATTGTCTTCTGTTTCTAAACGATCTTTGACTTCATTTAGTACTAAATCACTGACGATCATATCTTTATACGTATTGATCATTTGCAGGTTCGTATTGACATCATTGACATTTGCTGTGTCTGATTGTGGCAGTGTCACGATCAATTGTGCTTGTGAACTGTATTTTGGTGTCAAGATGAAAAATGTTACGATTCCTGAGATGGCCAAGCCAGCAAACATTGAGATGATGATTGTTACCAAGTGTTTGCGTAATGTTTCAAAAATTTCTTCCAAGTTGATTGTCTCTTCCATTTTTTCTCCACTTTCCTATTTATTCTCTAGATTCATTTGATCTTTTAATTCTTTTTTTACACGATCAAGTTCTTGATCACTGACTTTTTGATAGGAGATATTATCTTGCATAAAGCCTTCTCCTTGCAGCTGATCTTGCTTGATCGTACCAAATGCCTCCCGATAATCTAAAGCGATTTTTTTCATTTCATCAAAGCTCATGTCTGTTTTCATATTCGACTCTAGAGCATTCAAAACGGATTGATAGTTGCTGACACCGTTTAAACTCAATACTTTTTTTGCTACACCTTCTACGATCTTTCTTTGACGCTCTTGTCTACCATAGTCACCATTTGGATCTTCATAACGCATACGAGAATAAGATAATGCCTGATCCCCGTTCAATGTGATTTTACCGATTGTAAAGTCATAGCCATCTTGTGAGAAAGTGAGGTCATTATTGACTTCGATACCACCAACTGCATCAACAAGTTCCTTTAGCCCTTTCATATTGATAGAGACATAGTGATCGATTGGGATGTCTACATATTTTTGTACGGTATCCATCGCCATGGCAGCTCCGCCGAATGCGTAAGCGTGGTTGATCTTGTCTTTTGTGTCACGACCTACGATGTCGACATACGTATCACGAGGAATGCTGACGATCGTTGTCTGTTTGTCTTCAGGACTGACTATGGCAACCATCATCGTATCTGATCTTCCTTGATCGACCCGACCTAAATCTCCAGTATCAATCCCCATCAATAGAACAGAGAAAGATTCTTGTTTGTCCAGATCAACTGGTTTCGTTCGTTCTCCTTGGGTTCGTTCCACTGATTCGTAAGTTTTCTCAATAGAATGTGAGAGATCCAGATATAATTTTGCTCCTACTCCTACAATTGCTAATACTAATACGATAAGAACTGCTAAAATAATCAGAAATATTTTTTTCCCTCTTGATTTTCTTCTTCGTCTTGCCATAGTTTCCTCCGTTTGCTAACCTTGCTTGAATCAACGTTTTAACTGTCAATAACTTATATTGCTATAGCCCATTTGCTGAGCAACAGTTTGTGCTTTTGTTGCGTATGCTGCGCTTATTTTTTCATTCCGGATCTGCTCTATTTGACTGAGCGCCGTCAAATATTGATCGTAAGTAGCGGTGGCAGTCACTTGACCATCCTTCAACATCGTATCGAATAACTGATCTAGTTGCGTGACTTGCGCGATCTGAGTATCAGCGAATCCTAAATATTGCATAACAACCGTTTTCCAAGGACTATCTTTAAAAAAGCTCATATTTTCACGTACACGAGCGACATCTGCACTTGTCACCTTTTCTTTGATGATGACATCGTCTACAGCTTGCTGCCAGTTTGATACATTTTTAGTAAACAAATCGTTGACAGCTGTCTGGATCTTCAGTTTTGATTCTGCACTATCTAACTGTGTCACGATTGCTTTCTTCTCATCTTGGATTGCAACAGCTTCTTTAGGCAATTCTGATTCTTTGATGTCGTAATCATCTGCTGAAAGTTTGACATAGGATAGCTTATTTGACAAACTTGTGATTGTTTCTTCTGTTATTTCAGGGTTTAGAAAAATTTTTTCTTTTGTACTATACAGCTTGTCTACTTCTTTTGATAAAGAAGTCAAGGTGTCTTTTTGATTGGTGATGGCAGATTCTGCATAATTGATCCGTTGCTGATGTTGCCGCTGATTATTGATATGGTAACCAAACAAACAGATCGCAATAGCACCTGCACCTACCGCCACAGCAGTCAATGACTTGACGAATGGCTTTTCCATAGATTCACTCCTAAGTATTGATGATAGATAAATTAAGATATAATTCACTTACATAAAAATGACAGCTTTTTATTTTAAAAAACATAATTAAACTAATATATTCACAGAAATATTTGTAAACAAGTTTTCCCTATATAATCATACCACAAACTGTTTTCTTGACTAGGGCAATTTATGATTTAAAAGTAAATAAAACATTAATAAGATAACAATTAATCGATTTCATTTTTATTTCCTTAATTTTCATAGGTGTTTTTAAAAGTTACACAAAAAATAAAATAACAAAAAAATTAACATTGAATTAATAATAGTTCTTAATTGTCAAATTAAGTTAGACAGATCATCAATACTTACGTAACTCAAAAATACTTCCAAAGGTGTTCGATAATCCAGTGATTTTCTAGGAATATTATTTCGTTT
>SKEV01000286.1_pt1 | contig 31391 bp, 21 predicted proteins | sample 4819531 | NCBI WGS metagenome assembly SKEV01 (sample SAMN11008800, study PRJNA524170) | human gut metagenome | biome: Human fecal sample; material: Feces; isolation source: fecal sample from pouch patient p9, p28 | host: Homo sapiens | place: Israel: Tel-Aviv | collected 2016-08-01 | reverse complement strand
CTCGCAGACAGCGAGTCAATTTACACCAAAACCCACACAACCTCAAATCGGCGTGTCGCGCCGCCATTTTCCGTAGGAAAATTCAAGCGGCGCGACGCGAGGAGGGAGGAAGCCCTGTGGGCTTCCGTACGACGGAGCCATCCTTAAATTCCGCCATTTTCCGTAGGAAAATTCAAGCGGCGCGACGCAGTTCGTCCGATTCTGGAGAAACGGACACATGGGGTGGTGGATGGGGCGAGACGGCTGAGTGTACGCATGACACGCGCGACACACATGAAAAAAGACGCCGACGGGTTTGTTCATCGGCGCCTTGGAATGCGGAAGTGTAGCTCAGCATTTGTTTGGGCGGAAAGCCCACGTGAAATGCATTAGCCGCGGGAACCGTTGGCGTAGAAGCGAGCCAAGGTTTCATCGCGGAATTCGTCGAAATATCCGCCGTCAATCGACGCGCGAATGTCGTCAAGCAGCTTCACGAAGAAATGCTCGTTGTGGATCGTGGCCAATGTGAAACCGTTGAATTCGCGGGCGCGCAACGCATGATCCACGTAAGCACGCGAATAATGCGTGCACGTGTAGCAATCGCAGCCCTCTTCAAGCGGGCCAAAATCATGCTTAAATTGTGCGCGCTTGATGTTGTAACGTCCGTCGCGCGTGAAAATCGCGCCATTTCGGCCGCAACGCGCCGGTGCGACGCAATCGAACGTGTCTCCACCATTCTCGACACATGCGAAAATGTCGTCGACTGCAGCGATGCCGAGCACGTGACGTGGCCGGCTTTCTGGCATCGCATCGCAAATCCAAGCGCAAGTGTCGCCGATAATGCGCTTTTCAATCGCGCCTCCGATGCCAACGCCGTCAAAATCCAGCGAAGCGATCTGTTCGGCCGCATGCCTGCGCAAATCCTCATAATTCGCGCCCTGCACCACACCATACAGCGCCTGATACGGCTTGCCGACGCGCTCTTCGGTAAGCCTCTTATGCTCGGCAACGCAACGCTGCGCCCAACGGTAGGTGCGTTCCACGGAACGTTCCTGGTAGCCGCGCGTGTTCATCAGTGTGGTCAGCTCGTCGAACGCAAACATGATGTCGGCACCGATCTTATGCTGGATTCCCATTGAAATTTCGGCGGAAAAACGGTGCAGTGAGCCGTTGAGCGGTGATTTGAACGTTACGCCGTCCTCGTCTACGAACGCGAGGCGCTCTTTACCTTCGGCGATCACGTCGTCTGATTTCATTCCGGTCACATCCATGGCGAGGGTTTTCTTGAAGCCCGCGCCGAGCGAAAGCACTTGGAAACCGCCGGAATCGGTGAAGGTCGGACCGTTCCAGTTCATGAATTTGGCAAGGCCGCCGGCTTCGTCGAGCACTTGCTCACCGGGGCGTTCATACAGGTGAAACGCGTTGGACAGCAGGCATTGTGCGCCGAGGTCCTTCATGGTTTCGGGCAGCACGGCTTTCATCGCGGCCTGCGTGGCCACGGGCACGAACGCCGGAGTGTGAATATCGCCGTGGGGGGTATGAATGGTACCGGTGCGGCCGTATCGTGCGCCGCCGCGTCCCTTGCCGTCGGCCGCGTCGGGAAGGCGGGTTTTCTGCTCGAAATAGAAGGCGTCGCGGCGGCCCGGCTTGCCTGGTTCCGCTCCACGCGGATGTTCGATGAGATTCTCGGACACTGCGGGTGCCGCGTTTTGCGTGTCTTGCGCCATGTCGGTAGATGATTCGATGAGGCTTGTCATGCGAAATATTTTATGCGATAGCGGCGATTCTTGAAAGTGCTGCAAAGAATGCGATTGGTGAAATGAAAACAAGGAAGATGCGGAAAGTGCGATGAAGGTGCCGATCGCATTTTGGCGCGATTTTCAGATTCAATGGTGATGTTGAACGTATTTGATTGCTACTTTCAACAAACATTCAGGAAACTTCCAGAGCGAGTATCTTTACTCGTAGATAGCAGTTCGAGCGGCACGATTGCTGATTTGTGAAATGCCGCGAGACGAATAAGGAGCGAAAATGGCTGAAGAGAACGACCAGAACGCCGTGCAGCCGCAGAATGACGAACAGCAGACCGTGCCGATGCCGCCGGTTGATGCGGAACAGACGCAAACTTACGCAGGCGAGCCGTATGCTGCAGAGTCGGCTACCGAACCGATTGACGTGCAGAGCGGTATTGAGAATCAGCCGACGGCCGCCATGCCTGTTGCGAACGACGACGCTTCGGCGGAATCCGCGACTGCGGCGGGCGATACTCCGGATTACGCTTCCGCAGCGGGCGAGCGTACCGTGGTTGGCGGTTCCGCGCAGGATGCGCCGGCCCAGCAGTACCGTCCGGCACCGGAATATGGTGCGTACGGTCCCGTGCCGACGCAGTCGACTGATGGCACCGCAGCCGCGAACGGCACTGCGAACGGTACGGCGAGTGACGCGCCGAACATGCCTCCGCAGCCGCAATATGGCACATACGGGCAGGCTCCGCAGCAGTCGCAGCGGCCTCGCAATCCTTTCTTCGGAAATCCGTATGTGGGTGGAAATCAGCAGAACAATCAGCAGAATGCGCAATCGAATAACGGTAATCCGTTCATGAAGCCCACGGCGCAAGGCGGTGCCAACGTGCCGCCGGCCGGGCCGAATAATCCGAATAACGGCAACCCGTTTGGGAATCCGAATAACGGTAATCCGTTCGGTACCCCGCAGCAGAATGGCGCTGCAGCCAAGCCGAAGTTTGCTTCCGGCGTGACCGGTCATGTGATGACCGGCGTGGTGGCGGCGCTTGTTTCCGCGGTCCTCTGCCTCGGAGTCGGCTACGCGGCAATCACCAATGGATGGGTGACCGTACCCAATTCCAGTTCACTGGCCAGCGTGAAGTCCAACACGTCCGGATCCGGTTCGGCGAAAGCCAAATCCGGCGAGGCCGCAGACTGGAGCGCAGTGGCGAAAGAAGTGTCCGATTCTGTGGTGTCCATTGACGTGGCAACCAGCGACGGCAGCGCCAAAGGCTCCGGCGCAATCATCAGCGACAAAGGCTACATCGTCACCAACAACCATGTGATTTCCGGCGCGAAGCAGATTCAAGTGACGCTTGCCAACGGCACCATCTACTCAGCGCAAATCGTCGGCACTGACACCACCACCGATCTGGCCGTAATCAAGCTCGACAATCCTCCGAGCAATCTGAAGGCCGCGGAATTTGCCGATTCCGACAATCTTGCCGTGGGCGAATCCGTGATGGCCATCGGCAACCCGCTCGGCTACGATGACACCGCAACCGTCGGCATCGTTTCCGCGCTCAACCGCCCGGTGACCGTGGCCGATGACAACAACAACGACATCGTCACCAACGCCGTGCAGATCGACGCAGCCGTCAACCCAGGCAATTCCGGCGGTCCGACCTTCAATGCGGCCGGCCAGGTGATCGGCATCAACTCGTCCATCGCATCCACCACAACGTCTTCCGGCACAGCCGGATCCATCGGCATCGGCTTCGCCATTCCATCGAACCTGGTAAAGCGTGTGGCCAACGAAATCATTGACAACGGCTCCGTGCAGCATGTAGCGCTCGGCGTCACCATCAAGAGCTCCACGGTTGAGGCGGACGGCGTGACCCGCGGTTGCACGCAGGTGCAGTCCGTGGTCGACAACAGCCCGGCAGCCAAGGCCGGAGTGAAGGCTGGTGACTCCATCGTGGCGTTCAACGGCAAGGCGGTGAACAACAACTATTCACTGCTCGGCTACGTGCGCGCCTCCGCCATGAATGACAAGGTGACATTGACGGTCGTGCGCGACGGCAACACCATGGAGCTTGACGTGACGCTTGACCAGGAGGAATCCCAGACGAACTCCTCCAACAGCCAGAACCAGCAGAACAACGGTAATGATGGCCAGAGCCAGAACGGCAACGGCAACGGTTACGGTAACGACGGTAACGGCGGCAATAGCGGCAACGGAAATGGACAGAGCGACGGCAATGGTAGCAACGGCTACGGTGATGGAGGCGGCCTGTTCGACCCGTTCGGCCTGTGGTAAAGCACGACGGACCGCCGCGGTTGGCCGTGGATGGCTGCGGTCGGCTGCGGCGGGCTGAAATACGCGGCTGCGGCGGGCTGAAATAAGGGTGATGACCACCCGATAGGCTGACAGCGAAGACGCGACTGGAGTTGCTTAATCGCAAGAACGTCTTGTGAACGTCATTGCGAGAATGTTAAAACCGCGGAAAACCAATAAAAGTTAAAAGCAGAAGCAGGACTGTGCGAACAATCGTATAGTCCTGCTTTTCTATTTTTGGCAATTGCGACACGAAAATCGCAAATGTTTGCTACGCTGGAAATATCTTTTTACGCCGTGTATCGATGGCTCGCGCGGGCGAGGCGCCGATGGGTTAACAAGGCGTCCGATACGAGCGTAAGGAGATTCTTATGCGTAGAATCATCGATATTTGCTGGCGACTGTGCAAGCAGGTTCCGTTATTGCCGATCACCATTCTGGCCGCGATTCCGTTGGCATTGCTGGGGGAGTGGAGGCCGTGGGGCGAGGCTGCGTGGGTTTCTCACGATTTGCATGCTGGCTTTGGTTGGCTGAGCGCGTTTAATCCGGGTGCTGGACAGTGGATAGTGATCGCGCTGGTCGCATACACGATTGTGGTGACGGTGCGTGGCATGATCGACGATCTGCGGCACGGCCATGTTGGCGTTGATCTGCTGGCGGTCGTTGCGATTGCGTCGACGGTTGCAGTGCAGGAGTATTGGGCCGCTTGGGCCGTGGTGCTGATGATCTCATCCGGCGAGGCGATCGAGGAATTCGCACAGTCGAAGGCCGAAAGCAACCTGACTGCGCTGATTGACGCGGCGCCCCGAACCGCGCACGTGGTTGCGCTGCCGGGAGTGCGCGGGCATGTGCATGCGACGGGCAGCGAGCATACGGCCGACGTGACAGCCGACGGATTCCGTGCCGTCAGAATGTCCGATTCTGCAGAAACGGACAACCAAGACGGTGGGAAGCATGATTATGTGTCCGAATCTCCAGAATCGGACACAAAAGATGCTTCGCAAACGTATGATGCGGCTGGAGAGCGCTTCGAAACGGTCCCCGTCGATCAAGTGCGGCTCGGCGACGTGATTCTGGTTCTGCCTGGCGAAACAGTGCCTGTCGACGGCGAGTTGCTGTCGGGTGTGGCCACGCTGGACCTGAGCAACATCAACGGCGAGCCTGTGCCGCGTGAAGTGTATGCGGGCGCTCGCGTGATGTCTGGCGCAGTCAATGGCTCGACCACGTTGACCATGCGTGCCACGCAACTTGCGCAGGATTCGCAGTATCAGAAGATTCTCGAGCTGGTTTCGTCGGCGCAAGAGTCGCGCCCCGCTGTCGTGAAGACCGCGGATATGCTTGCAGTGCCGTTTACCGTGCTTTCGCTTGCGATTGCTGGGATTGCATGGGCGGTTTCCGGATTGCCGCTGCGATTTGCGCAGGTGCTGGTTCTCGCCACGCCTTGCCCGCTTCTGATTGCCGCTCCGGTTGCGTATGTGGCTGGAACAGGGCGTCTTGCCAAAGCGGGAATCCTGATTAAAGCACAGGACGTGTTGGAAAATCTAGGTCGCGTATCGCATATTTTCTTCGATAAAACCGGCACGCTTACCGTCAAGCAACCGCAGGTCGTGCGCGTGGAGAAGCCGTTCGAAACGAGTTCGCCGTTCAATGAAGACCATATTCTCATGATGGCCGGTGTGGTGGAAAGTTACTCGGTGCACATTCTGTCGAAAGGCATTGCGGTGGCCGGGCGCAAGGCCATGGACGACTTGTACGCGCGGTATACGTCGGGGCAGCGGTTGTGCGCTGAGCGTGATCTGCCTGGGCATGGGCGCGACTATCCGGTGGTGAAGAACATTGTGGAGGATTCAGGCAAAGGTGTTTCCGGCGAAGTGAATGGGCATCGGGTGCGTGTGGGGCGTTTTGCGTATGTGACGGCCGACGAATCCGGATTCATGCCGGTCCTGCATGCGTCGCAGACGACGCCCGTCCGCAAATCCGAAACCGCAAACTCGCTGTTCGCTCCGCTTGCGCCGGACGAGATGGCCACATACGTGGCGATCGACGGCAAACTGGCCGCCCGCATCGTGCTTCGCGACGTGCCCCGTGCGAATGCGAAACGTTCCTTGGCCCGTCTGCATGAGCTTGGCATCAAGGAGCTGTCCATGCTTACCGGCGACAAGGCCGCGTCCGCCCGCATCATCGCAAATGAGGTCGGTATCGATGACGTACAATCCGAGCTGTTCCCTGAAGATAAGGTTGCCGCTGTTAAGAACGCCACCGAGTCGACGCATCAAAACCAGTCCATGCCCGCCCGCATCATGCGGCGTATAACTGGCGAATCCAGGAATCGCCAAGTCACCATGATGGTCGGCGACGGCGTCAACGATGCCCCTGTACTTGCAGTCGCCGACATCGGCATGGCCATGACCGACGGCACGTCCACCGCAGCTTCCGAATCCGCGCAAGTGGTCATCATGAATGATGACATCGCCTCTGTGCCGCGTGCCATCGCCATCGCACGCCGTACGAAAAACGTGATGCTTCAGGCGGTGTTAATCGGTCTCGGCCTCGCCATCATCGGCATGGTCGCAGCCGCATTCAACCTGATTCCCGTGGTCGTTGGCGCATTCATGCAGGAGGTGATCGACGTGGTCAGCATTCTGTGGGCGCTCACTGTGCTTTTCGACCGCGGCGAATCCGCGTGATTGCGGGGAGTGGTGTTAAGCGCGGCGCTTTGGGGAAGCGTTTACAACGAGCTTGGCGAGATTTCTCCAGCGATCGATACGCGCATCCACTTGCCAAAGTCGACTCCGGTCACGCCCTGCGACAGTAGGAACATGATTTTCGCATACGCGGCTTCCAGCGTCATATCACCGGATCCGATCGCGCCGGCGCGAGCGATCGCGTCGCCCGTCTCGTAATGGCCGAGCAGCACTTCCGCCTGCTGACATTGCGACGCGATCACAACGGGAACATCGTCATGCAGCACGTCGGCAATCACGTCGGTCAATCCCGGTTCGTCGCTCGGCACATTGCCGACGCCGTACGCGCGCAGCAATACCGCTTCCGGATGCGGCGTAAGCATCGCTTCCAATCGCGCTGCGGAAATGCCGGGCGCCATATCAATCACAGCAACATCGTGACGGGAGTAAGGCTGAGGTGACGTCCAGCCGCAACCGACCGAAGCAACATCGTCCGCATACCAATGCCATGGTGTGCCCGTACGAGCCAGCGGTCCGACGGAAGGCGCCGAAAATCCTTCAAACGCCCAACTCGACGACTTGCTCACGCGATTTCCGGCAAACAGGTGATGTCCAAAAAACAGTCCCACACCGTGGAATCGTCCGCTCATCGCGGCGTTCAGCGCGCCCGTGACATTCGCAGTGGCATCCGATTCGATTTTGCCGAGTGGATGCTGCGAGCCCGTGAAAATCACCGGCTTGCCGAAACCGGCCAGTGCATACGAAATCGCGGCGCTCGAATAGCTCATCGTGTCGGTGCCATGCAGCACCACGAACGCGTCGGCATCATCGTGATGCGCACGCAAGTCATCAACCATCGTCTGCCAATTGTCAGGCGTCGCGTTCGACGAGTCGATAAGCGGATCAAGCTCGGTGAACGTGAACAGGCTTGTATCCATGTGCGCGTCCTCCAGCAGGCGGAACAGCCATCCGCGAGTGTCGGCTCCCGGAATCAGGCCGTTCGGCGAGTCAATCATGCCGATGGTGCCGCCGGTATATGTGATGTGAATGCGCATTGCCACCTTCTTACGATTGCTTGGTACTTGATAAGTACTTGCTTGCGATTGCGGGATGGGCGAATTCCGATATTTCGGATTCCTACATCCCGCGATTCTGCGACTACTTGCGATTGTACGTGCATCTGCCGCGCTTATCGCGTACGATTAATGCGGCCACACGTTGGATTCATCTGGATTCAGCGCAAACACCAACGCCAGTGCGCACAAGGCGAAGAAGTCGTAAGAAAGTGCATAAGCACCCCTGTCGCAAATGCAGGGAATGCATTAGGCTAGAGCGCGTGACTGAAACTAATGAACTTCGTATTGCTGTAATCGGCGCCGGCCCTGCAGGCGTTTACTCCTCTGACATTTTCCTGCGCCAGTTGAAGAAGCTCGGCGAGGGGCTTGGCCTCGGCACTGCCGCGCGCATCGACCTGTTCGAAAAGCTGCCTGTGCCGTTCGGCCTGGTGCGCTACGGAGTGGCCCCCGACCACCCGTCCATCAAATTCATCGCGTCGGCGCTCGAAAAGACGCTCGACAACCCCGACATCCACCTATATTGCGACGTGGAATTCGGCAAGGATGTGACCCTCGACGAGCTGCTTGAGCGTTACGATGCCGTGCTGTTCGCCACCGGTGCCGTTGAGGACAAGCCGCTTGGACTGCCGGGCGCCGACCTGGATGGCGTGTATGGCGCAGCCAAGTTTGTGGAATGGTACGACGGTTATCCGACCGGCGCTCGCGAGTGGCCGCTTGAAGCTGAGGAAGTCGCCGTGATCGGCGGTGGCAACGTGGCCATGGATGTGGCGCGCGAACTCATGCGCAATGCCGACGATCTGAAGGAACGCACTGACATTCCGGACAATGTGTACGAGGGTGTCAAGGCGAACAAGGCTCGCGTGCTGCACCTGTTCATCCGCCGTGGTGTGGCACAAGCCAAGTTCTCCGTACAGGAATTGCGTGAGATGGAGAAGCTGCCGGGAGTGCAGCTGATCATTAACGAAGACGATTTCGATTTGGATGAAGACACGATTGAAGAGGCCGGCAAAGACAAGCTGACCCGTCAGATGGTCGAAGAGCTGTTCACAATTCGTGAGATGGCGGAAGACATGGAAGATGACGGTGACGTGGATTACGAGGGTAATCCGGCTGATCGCAAGTATTATGTGCACTTCAATTCCGCGCCGGTCGAAGTGCTGGGCGAGGACGGCAAGGTCGTTGGCATTCGCGTGGAGAAGACCGAAACGTCGGCTGACGGCAAGATGAGCCGCACCGGTGAGTTTGAAGAGTATCCGGTGCAGGCCGTGTACCATGCGATCGGTTACAAGCCGGCCACCGCGCCGGGCATCGCGTACGACGAGCGTCACGCGCATCTGGCGAACGCGAACGGTGACGGACGCATCACCACGACCGCTTCGGCCGAGGATGGCGCGCAGGTGCGTGATCGTCTGTATGCGACCGGTTGGGCGAAGCGTGGCCCGGTTGGTCTGATTGGCTCCACCAAGTCCGACGCGTTGCTGATCGTGACCAACATGCTGGAAGATCTGTCGAAGGCTGCCGAGGGTGGCCGTGTGGCCGCTGATCGTGATCCGGAGTCCATCGACCGACTGCTGGAGTCGCGCGGTGTCAAGCCGATCGACTTCGCCGGTTGGAAGAAGATTGACGCGTTCGAACGTGCCGAAGGTGCGAAGGAAGGTCGCGAGCACAAGAAGGTCATCGACCCGGAGCAGATGCGCGCGTTGGCCCATGCCTAAGGTGGGTGTTTGAAACCCGGTCCGATAGGTTTCAGGCTTCTTTCGTGCGTCTTGGGTGTCCGATTCTGGAGAATCGGACACCCAAGACGTTTTTTATCCTGTACTTGTCCGTTTCTGGTGAATCGGACATGTAATGTGCGCGAAAGACCTGCTGCTTGTCCGATTCTCCCGATTCGGTCATCTAAAGGCCTTTTGGTATGCATTGGGTGTCCGTTTCTGCAGAATCGGACACCCGGGGAGAAGCTGAGCGTGCGAACTTCCGCAACTGCCCCTAGTCCTTTCCACGGCCCAGTCTCCAGCGCATATCCAGCAAAAACTCAGACTCCGTTTCTACGCTGGTGCCCATGAACGGCAAATTGCAGGTGCATGGCCATTGCAATGGCTTGAAGACAACGCTGTTATTCGCGTTGATGTGGGGCGTCATCATGCTCATTTGGTGGGCGACCGGTGGCAGTCAGCGTACGCTTGGTATCTACATTCTCATCGGACTTGGCTCAACGTTCGCATCCTACTGGTTTTCCGACAAACTCGCGATCGCATCCATGCATGCGCAGGAAGTCAGCGAGCAGGAAGCACCGGTACTGTACAAAATTGTGCGCGAACTGTCGGCAAAGGCGGGCAAGCCTATGCCACGTATTTATATCGCCCCGACCATGAGTCCCAATGCGTTCGCAACGGGACGCAATGAACGTCATGCGGCGGTCTGCTGCACACAGGGCATTCTGCAGATGCTCAACGAACGCGAGATTCGCGGCGTGCTTGGACACGAGCTTATGCACGTGTACAATCACGACATCCTGACGTCTGCAATCGCGTCCGCAATGGCGACGGTCATTTCGTATCTAGGCTATTCGCTCATGTATTTCGGTGGTGGCAATTCGCGCGACGATCGTAATGACTCGTCTTCTAATGGTCTTGGATTGCTGGGTGTGCTGTTGAGTACGATTCTTGCGCCAATTGCCGCTTCGCTTATTCAGATGGCGATTTCGCGTACGCGAGAATATGATGCTGACGAAGATGGTTCCATGCTTACGGAAGATCCGGAGGCGCTCGCGTCCGCATTGAATAAGATTTCCGGCGGCGCGGCCGCGATGCCGATGAAGAAGACCGCGGGAACGCAGTCGGTGGCTGCGATGATGATCGCCAATCCGTTTTCGGCGGAAGGTTTCTCCAAGCTGTTTTCTACGCACCCGCCGACCTCGGATCGCATCGCGCGGCTGATGCAGATGGGGCAGGAGATGCGTCAGCAGGGCGTGCAGTCCGGATATTTGGCCGGTGGTTATGCCACGAGCGGCGTTGCGGCGGCGGATATTCGGCAAGGTGGACGTTCTGCGATGGCTGGTGCCGGTGGTCCGCAATTTGGAACGCAGTATGGGTCCGGGCATGATTCGGGCGGCTCGGCTGGCGGATATTCTCGTGACTATTCGCAGCGGCCGCGCGGCTGAGTTTCCGTGATATTGCGGAAAATTGGTATCGCATGTCGGTCTGTGTCCGCATACGCATCCGTTGCGTGCTAAACTGAAGTTTCGTGCCCAAAAGGCACAACCTTGCGGATGTAGTTCATCGGTAGAACGAAAGCTTCCCAAGCTTTAAAGGCGGGTTCGACTCCCGTCATCCGCTCCATTCGAAACCCTTGGAATCGTTGGAATTCCAAGGGTTTTTCTATTGCCGTAAAAGACCCGTGAAGTCAACTTCGCGCCGCGCAACTGTCGGTTGCGTCGCAAAATTTGGTTGCGAATCGCAATGCAACCGAAAGATGGTGGCGTGGAACGCGACGTTTATGACAAGCTGTTGCTTGGCAATCGCCAATAATCGCAAGTCGAGGCGATATGGAAACTCGACGAAAGGGCGGACATGAGTTTCAAAGAGAATCTGCAGTATCTGCGCGGTTCGCGCAACATGACACAGGAACAGCTGGCAATGCTGCTGGGCGTTTCCCGGCAGGCAATTTCGAAATGGGAGTCCGAGAAGACATACCCCGAAATGGACAAGCTGCTGATGCTTTGCGACATCGCAGGTCGCAGGAATGTCCGATTCTGGTGAATCGGACATGCGGGGTGGGCGGCAGGTAGGCTGGAATCCGTGAATACGGATCAGAAACTTCCCGCCGAATCCGCAGGCGAACGCCCCAGTACCCCCCTATTTGGTCATGCCATATCACACGCGGCGACACTCATCGGCCTGTTCGCAATCGTCCTGTGGGGCTTCATGGCCGGCCTCGTGCGACTCGTTTCCGAATCGTTCGGCGCCACGCTCGGCTCGGCGCTCATCTACACTGTCGGCGGCATGCTCCTGCTCATCGTGCGACGGCCGAAACCGATTAGCCAAGCGCCACGCAAGTACCTCGTCGCAGGCGGACTCATGTTCATCGCATACGAGGCGTCGATCTCGCTGTCGATCGGTCTGGCCACAACGAACGCGCAATCTGTGGAAGTCAGCCTCGTCAATTATTTGTGGCCGACGCTGCTGGTACTGATGACCGCCGCCGTGTCGCACAAACGCGGCTCGGTCTCCGAAGCGCTGCCGGGTGCAATCGTAGCCACCGTCGGCGTGGCAATGGCGGTCGGCGGTGAAAACCTTGACGTGCAGGAAGCGGTTGCCAATATCGCCAGCAATCCATTGCCGTACGCGCTCGCGTTCGCAGGCGCCTTTATTTGGGCGATTTACGCGACCGTGACGCCATCGATGTCCGATGGTTACGATGGTACGACGATTTTCTTCTGTTGCGTTGCTGTTGTGCTGTGGATTATCCATTTCGTTTCGGGCGACGGTTTGCCAGCTGTAGCGCCTGGCATCGGCGGCTATATTGCGCTGCTCGCATGTGCCGCGTCGATTGCCGGCGGCTATGCGTGCTGGGGGTATGGCATGCTACATGGCAGTATGGAAACGCTTGCGATCGGTTCGTATGCGACGCCGCTGTTCTCCACTGCTTCCAGCACGCTCCTATTGGGTGTGACGTTGGGCATGCCGTTCTGGATCGGTGTTGTGCTGGTGGTTGCCGGTTCTCTGATCAACGTGTGGTTTGCGCGACGCCGCTGATTGTCCGATTCTGCAGAATCGGACAACCTGGGGTGACCGGATGATGCGTCCACGTGTGCCAGCCGAAACCGATCTAAACCGGCTCAAACCAGCCCGTTCAAATCCGCCTCGTCACATCACCTTGGTGGACTCCAGATTGCGGCTCACCCAGTTGTTCAACCGGATCACCGGCTTGCGCAACACCAATCCCAGCAGCAGCGAAGGAATCAGGAACAAGGCGAGATACACCATATCAAGCAGGTACTCATTGCCGTACGATCCGGCCATCGCGGCGTGCATGGCATCGATGGCGTGCGGGAATGGTAGGAACGGGTAGAGCATTTGGAAGAACTTCGGCAGCGTCTCGATAGGGAACGTACCGCCCGAACCGGCGACCTGCATTACCAGCAGCACCACGGCCACGGCCTTGCCGATATCGCCGAACGACACGGTCAGCGTATACACGATATTCGAGAACACGAGCGCGGCAAGCCACCCCACGGCAAGGAACTGCAGCGCATGATTCGCCTGCACGCCAAGGAAATACGTGTCACCCAGGCAAACCAGTGTGCCCTGCAGCAACGCGAGCAGTGCGAAGATCGCGTACCGTCCGAAATACTCGTGGTCAAGGCGCAGTCCCCAACGTGAGGCGTTCCCCGGGCCGGACGGGCCGGCGATGCGCGGCAGCGTGTCGCCCAAGCCCAGCACATGCGCCTTCTCGCGGTCCGAAATCGTCACTTTCAGCATGGCGCACAGGATGATCGCACCCACCCAGATTGACAGGATTGTATAGAACGGCGCCATGGCCGAACCGTAGTTCGCGATCGGGTACACCGAGACGCGATGCAGTGCGACGGGCGCGGAAATCAGCGTGGACAGTGTGGACGCATTGGCGGTGGCCAGTGCACGTAGTTCGTCCGATTCACCCGAATCGGACGAACTGGCGTCGTTGTCACCGTCGCCACCATCGCTGTTGCCGTCACCGGCGTTCCCGCCCGTCTCCAGCTTCGTGATCAGCTCCTTCACCGTCGCTGCCGACGAGTCGAGTTTCTTCGCGATCGCGTCGCGCGTGGAACGGATGGACGTCACATTCGTCCCCACATCGCCCGTCACATCGTCCAGATCGTCGGCGGTGCCGCTCAGCTGGGTGATTATGCTGTCGGTTTGGGAGATCAGCGTGCTGACTGTGGAGGCGAGCGCGTCGATTTTCGGCTTGACGTTCGTGGCGTAATCGTCGCGCACATTGCTGATCGACTGCTTCGCGGAGGTGATGCGGTTCAGGATCTCCTTGCGGGAGCTTTCCGCGGCTGCGGTATCCTGCGTGACCTGCGTGGAAGCGTCTTTCAGCTGCTGCGCGAGCTTCTGCGAATCGCCTTTGGCGGCTTCCAGCAGCGTGATCTCCCGGTCGATGGCTTCCAGCAGCGCCTGTTTCGCGGAATCGCTGTCCGGTAGTTGTTCCACCGATTCGTGCATGTGGTTGAGGCTTGTGATGTACGTGTCGTACAGCGATTCGCTGCTGGAGACTTGTTCGCTCAACGTTGTCAACTGGCTGGCTGCGGTGTCCGAACCCTTGCCGAGCGCATCGAACGCCTTGTTTGTTTTGGCGGCCACTTGGTCGAGCGCATTCGTCACCTGGTCGAGCGCGGTGTTCACTGAGGAGGTGACGTTCGCACCTGCCGAAGTGAACGACGTGGCACCTGATTTGCCTTGCTTCAACGCGTTCTGGGCCTGTTTGCCCGCCTTGGTCGCCGAGGCGAGCAGTTTGCCCGTGGAATCCACGATGTCGTTCGCCGAGCCGAGCAGCTGCGAATACGACGTCACCTGCTGCGATGCGCCGCTCAGCGTATCCGCCATGGTGGTGAGATTGCCGTTGAGGTTGCGCATGTATTCGGCCATTTGCGGGCTTTGCGAATAGTGTAGGATGCTTGAGGCCAGGTCGAGTCCGACTTGCGCGATCGTTTTGGCGAAGGTTTTGTCGATTGTGTTGACCACGGTTGTCGCGCCCTGATCGGTGATATGCGGGGCGATCGGGTTGATTTTCTCGTTCAGATAGTACTTGAGCTGCGCGTGTTTGATGTCGGGGGAGAACAGCGTCATCATGTCGGCGCTGAAACCTTTCGGAATTACGATCGCCGCATAGTATTCGCCGGATTTCACCCCGTCGATTGCCTTGTCGCTTTTCACGAACTGCCAGTCCAGCTGGTCGTTGGCGTGCAGTGTGCTGATGATGGTTTCGCCCACGTTGACGCGCACCGGTATGAGATCCGACTTGTAACCCTTGTCGTTATTGGCCACGGCGACCTTCAATGCCTTGGTGTTGCCGTAGGGGTCCCAGCTGGCCGCGATGTTGAACCAGGCGTACAGCGCCGGCACCACCACCAGGCCCATCGAGACGATCACGGCGATCACGTTGCGGGTGGCGTGGCACATGTCTCGCTTGAAGATACCCCAGATTATTTTCACTGTTCGTTCCCCTCCTCACGCAGACTCCTGCCAGCATTTCCGTCCGTGTTTCCAGCCGCATACTCAGCCGCATGTTTAGGCGCCTGTCCGGCCGAACCACCATGCGCAGCCTCATACAGCCTCGTACGTACGGCATGCATCGGCTTGTAATGCATGCCCGGCCGGAACAGCAGGTTCTCGTGCAGGATCGCGCTGCGGAACTCTTCCGCACTCATCGCTTCCTCGCCCAGATAATTCGCATACCGTTCGCGCAGATACTCCACCACGATGAGATACGTGTCGATGGCGATGATCGAAATGATCCAACCGAGCAGCATGGCGAGCTTCATGCGCGTGATGAATAGCAACAGCAGGAACACGAACGGCAGTACCGCCAGCGCGAGGAATCCCCAACGCACCAGGCGCGGGTACAGGCGGAAGAAATGAATCGCCCGTCTGCGGGCGAGTTCGGGGAACTCCTCGGCGATCTGCTGCGCGGTCTCGGTGAGCCGCAACGGTTCCACCGTGCCTTCGTTATGTTCGGTGATCATCAGATCAGTGTCCACCAGACGGTTGTCGAACAGGCGGTTGAGGTTCAACGCCAGCTTGCGGACCACCAATCCGATGAACAGCGCCACAGGCAGATACCAGAACAGCGAGAGCATGTCGGTCCAATAATGGTTGGCATACATGCCGCCGATCGGCCCGCGCATCGCGTTGATGCCGTAGGTGAACGGTAGGAACGGTTTCAGACGGCGGAAGAATTCCGGCATCATCTCGATGGGGTAGAGGCCTGCCGCGCCCGGAATCTGGATGATCACCAGAATCACGGCGACGGCCTTGCCGATATGCCGGAACGCCACGGCGAGCGCGTAAATGATGTTCACGTAGACGAACGAGGCGAAAATGCCGGCGAGGATGAACAGGAACGGACGCTCGCATTGGATGCCCAGCGCGAGATCGCCGATCGTGGCGATGATCGCCTGCAGGAATCCGACCGTGACGAACAGCAGCCAACGGCCCATATAGCCTTGGCGTGGCGTGTACATGCGGATCTTCTCATCGCGGTCCACTTCAAGCTTGTAGATCGCGACGAGCACGAATCCGCCGACCCACAGCGCAAGATTCGTGTAGAACGGCGTGACCGCGGAGCCATAGTTTTTGACCGGGTAGAGGACCTGTTCGTCCAAATGCACCGGCTCGCCCACGAACGAGCCGACCTTGCTCGCGTCAAGTCCGAGCGCTTGGGAAAGCTGCTGGAACATCACCGAACTGCTCAACGCGGCCACATCGGTGCGCGTGGTGTTGAGCTGTTTGGCGAGATTGGCGAGCTGCGTCTGCGTGCCAGCAATGGTGGTGTTCGTCTGGGTCACGGTGCGCGACAACTGGTCGAGCAGCCCGTCGCCCTGTTCCAGCGTGCTTTGCAGCGTGGTAAGCGTGCCGGACAGCGACCCGTTGGCCAGGCTGAGCGTATCGAGCCCGGTGTTGAGATTAGGCATGACCGTGCCGGTGATGGTCGTGCGTGCGCTCGCCATCGACGCCGTGCCGTTCTTCGCCAGCGTGGTGACATCGTCGTTGAACCCGTTCGCGGTGCTCTTCCCTGCGTTGATCGCAGCCGTGGTGTCCTGGTCGAAGGCGTCGATGCGCTGCTGCTGGAACGTCAGCTGTTTGCGGGCTTCGGCGAGCTGCGCGGAAAGATCCTTATACGTTTGGCTGTTCGGATCCAGCTGGCTGGCCTGCAACGCCTTCTCTACGCCGTCGAGCACATTGCCGGTGGTGGTGTTGACGTGATGCATGGTGCTGGACACTTGGTCGAGCGTGTCCTGCGTGGTGTTCAGTCCGCTGAGCACGGTGCCGGTGGCATTGCTCACGTTGACCTGCAGGCCGGACAGTTGCATGTTGCCGTTGTCGAGCGCTCCGACCAGCGTGTTCGAGAATCGTTCGGTTTGTGTGCGCGTCTCGCTCAGCAAGTCGGACGCCTTGCCGACGGTGTCAAGCGAGTTGGTGATTTCCGAGGCGAGTGCGATGTTGGACTGTTTGGTCGAATCGATGGTGGTGAGGGCCTTGTCGAGCGTGGAACGCGTGCCGCGCAGCTGCTGTTGGACGGTTTCGAGCTGGTTGATGGTGTCGGTCAGATCGTTGATGACGTCGCTTTGCGCGCTTTTCATGCTGCCGGTGGTTTCTCCCGCTGCCTCCTTCACTTCCTTCGCCACGGCGTCGGCCACGCTGGAAACGAAAGTGGTGTTGATTTGCTCGTCGATCGTGGTCGCACCCGTATCGGTGATTTTCGGCGCGATCGCGTTCAGCTTTTCGTTGATGTAGTACGTGATCGACGGTCGGTCGCCTTTACCAGTGACGGTGCCGATTAGTCTGGAGCTGAAGTCTTCCGGCAGTACGATCGCCGCATAGTATTTGCCGGATTCCACGCCTTCGATGGCTTGCTGCTCGGGAACGAAACGCCAGCCGAGCTGATGGTTCTTCTTAAGCTGGTTGACGGTTTGCTGGCCAGCGTCGAGATGACCGACCAGCGTGGAGGTTGTGCCCTTGTCCTCGTTCGCCACAGCGACCTGGATGTTGCCCGTGTTCGCGTACGGGTCCCAGTTGGCGAGGATGTTGCACCATGCGTACAGTGATGGGATGATGGCCACACCCAGCGTGACGACGAGCGCCACGGGGTTCTTCAGAATGCGTTTCACGTCTCGAAGGAAGATGGCGAAAACCTGGTGCATCAAGCCTCCTCGCGGGTATTGGTCGCAACATCTACGTGCGGCGGCATGCCCGTGCGGGAATACCCGGTTGGGCTCTTCGTCGCGCGATCCGGTGGATATTCTATGACTTCCGATGGAACGATCGCAATGGTTTCGCCCTGTTTAATGGTCGGTCCCGCAAATGTCGGGATATGAGACGAAAACGCTCGGCATATGGCCCTAGTGGGGCGGGCGACCTGGATATGGAGCGGACGGTCGGGAAAACGGAAAGGAAAGATGGCGAATGTTGTCACATGATAAGTGGGATAGGGTCGGGCGATAATGGAGGCATGACTATTGCAACGCCGGAACGTTATGCGCAAATGCTGGATGCCGCACGCCGCGGCGGTTACGCCTATCCCGCGATCAATGTGACCAGCACGCAGACCCTGAACGCCGCACTCCAGGGTTTCGCCGAGGCGGAATCCGATGGCATCATCCAAGTCTCCGTAGGCGGCGCCGCCTACTTCTCCGGGCAACGCGTCAACGACCGCGTCACCGGCTCGCTTGCCTTCGCAGCCTTCGCGCACGAAGTCGCGGCGAAATACCCCAACATCACCATCGCCCTGCACACCGACCACTGTGCCAAACAGTATCTGGACGAATGGGTGCGCCCCCTGCTCGACCATGAAGCCGAACAGGTGAAGCACGGTCAGGAACCGACCTTCCAGTCACACATGTGGGACGGTTCCACAGTGCCGCTGGGTGAAAACCTCGATATCGCAGAAGAACTGCTCGACAAATCCCAAGCCGCGCACACCGTGCTGGAAATCGAAATCGGCGCGGTCGGCGGCGAAGAAGACGGGCACAGCGCCGAAATCAACGACAAACTGTATTCCACGCCCGCGCAAGGTATCGCCGTCGCGCAACGACTCGGCCTTGGCGATCGCGGACGCTACATGGCCGCCTTCACCTTCGGCAACGTGCACGGCGCATACAAACCGGGCGTGGTGAAACTGCGCCCCGAACTGCTCGACGAAATCCAGACCACGGTCGCGCTCGCGATTAAGGCCGGCGAGATGCCCGACCCCGCGCACTCGCTGGATGTCGCTCCCGGTAAGCCGTTCGCCCTGGTGTTCCACGGCGGTTCCGGCTCCGCGCCGGAGGAGATCGCGCAGGCCGTGAGCTACGGCGTGGTGAAGATGAACATCGACACCGATACGCAGTACGCATTCAGCCGTGCGGTGGCCGGTCACATGTTCTCCAACTATGATTCGGTGCTCAAAATCGATGGCGAGGTGGGCAACAAGAAGATGTACGACCCGCGTTCGTGGGGGCGCGAAGCGGAAAGCGCCATGGCCGCACGCGTGGTGGAGGCTTGCAGGCAGCTTGGCAGTGCGGGCAAGGCGTTGAAGTAATGTGATGCCGCACGCGCCGTGTAATGCATGCGGCGTGTGGCGGCACAGTGGGTGTGTCGCGTTGTATGAGACGAAAACGATGGAACTGACTAGTTTCAACGGCCGATCGGTGCATATCCGGCAGATATCCGGTAGAGGGCGCAGGGTAGTCTTTGTAAGGCCTTGGTAAGGCTTTGAGGCGAAATCGCATACGCGCGGAGGTGCAACAACATGCCTGGAATTGTTTTGATCGGTGCCCAGTGGGGAGACGAAGGCAAGGGTAAGGCGACCGACCTGATCGGCACGAAGGTCGACTATGTTGCCCGCTTCAACGGCGGCAACAATGCGGGCCATACCGTGGTGGTCGGCGACGAATCGTATGCGCTGCACCTGCTGCCCTCCGGCATCATCAGCCCGACCGCGACTCCGGTTATCGGCAACGGTGTTGTTGTTGATCCTGAAGTGCTTTTCGAAGAGATCGACGGCTTGGAAAGCCGCGGTGTGGACTGCTCCCGACTGCTGGTGAGTGAGGGTGCGCACATTATTGCGCCGTATCATCGTGTGCTTGATAAGGTGACGGAACGTTTCCTTGGTAAGCACAAGATCGGTACCACCGGTCGCGGCATTGGACCTGCGTATGCCGACAAGATTAATCGCGTGGGCATCCGCGTGCATGACCTGTTCAATGCGGAGCATTTGCACGACAAGGTTGAAGCAAGCCTACATCAGAAGAACCAGATGCTGGTGAAGCTGTACAATCGTCGTCCGATTGATGTGAACGAAACCACGGATGAGCTGCTTCGTCTTGGTGAGCGTCTGAAGCCGTATGTTGCCAACACTTCGCTAGTGTTGAACAAGGCGCTTGATGAGGGTAAGACCGTGCTGTTCGAGGGTGGTCAGGCGACCATGCTTGATGTGGACCATGGTACGTATCCGTTTGTGACTTCGTCGAATCCGACTGCTGGCGGCGCGTGTACTGGCACTGGCGTTGGCCCGACCAAGATCAGCCGTGTGATTGGTGTTTCTAAGGCGTATGTGACTCGCGTTGGCGAGGGTCCGTTCCCGACTGAGCTGTTTGGCGAGGAGGGCGAGTGGCTGCGTGCGCAGGGTCATGAGTATGGTGTGACTACGGGTCGCCCGCGTCGTTGCGGCTGGTTCGATGCAGTGGTGAACCGTTATGCGGCTCAGGTCAATGGTTTGACGGATATTGTGCTCACTAAGCTTGACGTGCTCACCGGTTTGAAGGAGATTCCGCTGTGCGTCGCGTATGACGTGAACGGCGAGCGTCGTGACGATATGCCGACCGATCAGGCTGAGTTTGCTGCAGCGAAGCCGATTTACGAGAGCATGCCGGGCTGGTCTGAGGATATTTCTCAGATTCATGATTTCAATGATTTGCCGAAGACCTGTCAGGATTATGTGAAGCGTCTTGAAGAGCTGTCCGGCTGCCGTATTTCCGTGATCGGCACCGGCCCGCAGCGTGATCACATTATTCAGATCAACTCGCTGGTCGACTGACCGTCGGCAACGACCGTCGGCAACGAGTTTCCCGGCTTGACTGGCAACGACGCGGCACATGATATCCGCCGGCTGATTCCGCGATTCGACCACTTGAAGTGGAAGATGGCGGCGGCCGGCATAGTCATTGGTCTGGTTTCAGGATTGCTGGTCGTTGTATACCGTCTCGGCATCGAATACGGCACGGATGCGTCCCGCTGGATATATGCGCGGATTCGCGAGACCCCGTGGCTGATTGCGCCGTGGGCGGTTGCCGCGGTGGCGGCCGCGCTGGCGATCGCGTGGATGGTCGGCAAGGAGCCGATGGCTGGTGGCAGCGGCATCCCGCAGACCAACGGCGTGGTGATATGCGGCTTGAAGATGCGTTGGCAGACGATTCTGCCAGTCCGTTTCGTCGGTGGACTGTTGGGCGCGTTGTTTGGTCTGTCGCTCGGCCGTGAGGGGCCGTCCATTCAGATTGGTGCGTCGGGCGCGCAGTGTGTGTCCCACCGTTTGCGCGGCCGCCGCCGTGAGGACATGCAGGAGCATTATCTGGTCACCGCCGGTGCCGCGGCCGGCTTGTCCGCCGCGTTCAGCGCGCCGCTGTCCGGCATGATGTTCGCTTTGGAAGGGGTGCATCGGAGTTTTTCCCCTGCGATTCTGATGGGCGCCACCGCCGCATCGCTGACCGCCGATTTCGTCTCGAAATACTGTTTCGGTCTGCGTCCGGTTTTGGATTTCGGTGATATCGGTCAGCTGTCGTTGGAAGAGTATGTGTGGCTGATTCCGTTGGGATTGGTGGCCGGTTTGGTTGGTTCGCTGATGAACCGCTCGTTGCTTGGCTTCCAGACGCTGTACGGCAAACTGCCGGCATGGAGCCGCCCGATGATTGCGATTGCGATCGCGTTGCCTGTCGGCATCTGGTTGCCCGACGTGCTCGGCGGCGGCTCGAATCTGATTGATACCGCCGAACATGCGCGCGTCGGCTTGGGAATGCTGTGTCTGCTGTTCGTGGCGAAGATGCTGTTCACATCCACGAGTTTCGGCTCAGGCGCGCCTGGCGGTATTTTCATGCCGATTCTTGCGGTCGGTTCGCTGGCCGGCGGTATCTGCGGTGAAGTGTTGCATCGATTCGGTGAGCTGCCATCCGACGCAGTGGCGGTGTTTGCGGTGTGCGTGATGACGGGCACGCTCGCCGCGTCCGTGAAAACGCCGATCACGTCGATTCTGTTGGCTGTGGAGATGTCCGGAACGTTGACGCATATGCTGCCGGTCGCGGCTGTCGCTTTCATCGCGCTGTTGGTGTCTGATCTGCTGCGCACCAAACCGATCTATGGGGAGTTGCTGGAGCGGTACGTGCGTGCGCAAGGCATGCAGATGGCAATCGCAAGCCATGTGGGCAGCGGCATTATGGAACTACCATTGGAAATGGGGGCGATTGCGGACGGCAAGCGGGTGCGTGACGTGCGTTGGCCGTCTGGGTGTCTGATCATCGGCCTGCGTCGCGGCGAAAGCGAGATCGTGCCGCGCGGTGATACACGGCTGCGTGCCGGTGACTATCTGGTGGTGCTGTTCAGTGGCGAGGAGGAGCGCGAGGTGCGACCTGCGATGCGGCGGCTGTGTGATGCCCGGCTTGACTGAGCCTGGCTGAATTCGGCTGGACTCTGGATGTCCGAATCTGCGGAATCGGACATCCAGGGTGCATACGTTGGCGCTCCGTGTAAACTCATATGCGTTAGGAAAGCGGCAACCGCGGCCCAGCTCGTTGTTGCACGGCCTATGGGCGGAACAACGCTGTCCGCGGGAGGCCAGTACAGGGGGAGCGCAATGGAATCGCAAGAACAATCGCCGGGAGACGTGGTGACTGTGGGTGAGGACTCGCATCCCATCACGCAGGCAATCGACACTGTTGAGGTGACGCATGCTGGTGCAACCACGCCCGCCGCTAACACCATGGATCCGCCTACGATTCCCCTGGCACCGATGAAACGTATGCAGGCGCGGTTCAATCCGCTCGCCGACGGACTGATGTATGTTGTGGTGTTCGTCGGTGGATTTGTTGGAGTCGGCTGTCGGCATGCGTTGGATATGCTTCTGCCGTCGGTCAGCGGGACGCCGTTCGTTGTGGGCACGTTTGTGTCGAATATGGTCGCCTGCTTCCTGTTCGCGATGCTGACCGAATTCATGGCGACCGCTTCGTGGCTGCGTCGCCGGGTGCGGCAGGCTGTCAGCCGTGGTGTTGGGCTTGGCTTGCTCGGTGGGCTTTCGACGATGTCCGGCGTGATGCTGGAAACGATGGAAGGTCTGCACGAGCGGCATATCGCCAGTGCGCTTGGCTATCTTGCGGGAAATTTTGCAGGCGGTTTGATCACTGCCGCCGCCGGCGTGGTTCTGATGCAGGCACTGCTGTCACGGAGTACTCGAAAGCGGGTTCGGGGTGCGTTTTCAGCTGTTTCCGTGTCCGATTCTGCCGAATCGGACACGCAGGGCGTACGCCATGTGAAAGTGGCCGACGTGGCGCGTTCTGCCGCACAGGCCGCAATGGAAGCCGCGCAGGCGGCGCAGCAGGCCGCGCAGGCGGCCCAGCAGATTGCACAGACGGGACAGGTTCCGCGAGTCGAAACACCAACCGTGCCGCCGACCGCCAGCCAGCCTATGCAGACAGGCCGCGTTCCGCAGATTCCTCCGCTGGTCGTTCCTCAGCTGACACAGCCATCGCAGCCGTTGCTGCGCGAGCCGGATACTCCAGACTTGGGGCAGCTGCCCGAGACAATTCAGCAGTCGCAACCAATCCAGCAGCCCCAGCAGCAGTCGCAGTCGGCCAACCCGCTTCCGCCCAGCTTCGAGCCCAAACCGATCACTGCGGAGATTTCGCTTGTCGCCGACCCGGCTACCGGGGAGGTGCGCTGATGATGTGGATGATTTGTCTGTTCGGCGGTCTGGGCGCCATGGCCCGTTACGTGCTCGACGTGTCAATTCAACGAGGCTGGAATCGCGAGAATCGGAGAACGAGCCGCAACTTCCCGCTATCCACGCTCGTCATCAACGGCGTCGCCTCGCTATGCGCGGGCATCGCCATGATGTCCTACTATTCGCAATCGGTGGATATGGACACGGTCATGATGTTCGTTGTCGGATTTCTCGGTGGTTTCTCAACATTCTCCACGGCGCTCAACGAAGTGGTTTCATTGATTCGCCAGCGTCGTTTTACGCTGGCTCTGGGTTATGGAATAGCAACCGTCGCGGTGCCTCTCATTTGCGTGGCCACCGGTTTCGGCATTGCGCTGCTCGCCAATCCGGCGTAATTTTCACGTTACACGGGCGGTTGCTGAGTAACGTGAAAGAAATCTGAGCGCAACCGCCATCAAGGCCGCCAGTCCGGATGCGACGCTGGTGATTGCATTCGACCAGACCAAGCCGTTGCTGAAGGATGGCAAGGATATCCAGTATCAGGGCCAGACCGGTATCGGGCCGTTCAATAAGAACAATGATCCGAGTTCTGCGAATATCGGCGTCTACACCTTTGACAAAGACAACAAGCCGGTCTTTGACCACACGCAGTCTGGTGACGTTCCGACCGACTGATCGCGATGATCGCAATGTAGGCCATTATCAATACAAGAAGACGGCGCAAAGTGAGTGTGGATATCGCAAGCTTTGCGCCGTTTCTTTCGTTGTACGAAATTGTGATGTTTTGCAAGATGTTGCGCATGATATATCTTCCATCGATGCGGTATCGAATGCAGCGCAAAAGTGGCCCATGAATGTGATTTCAAGGGGGCGTCACGAAAATCACATGATGGAAATAAAGTTAGGGGTGCTCCTGTCAGACGATATACACACCGGACTGTCGAACAGGTTCGAGAGAATGTAAATGAATGTAATATTCGTGGTAAGCACGTGAGAATACGGCGATAGAACAGTGATGACAGGGAGGGTACGATCATGGTCGGCATGCGCGATGTGGCGAAGAAGGCCGGGGTGTCCCTGAGCACTGTCTCGCTGGTGGTGAACGGCACCGGATATGTATCCAGCGATATGCGCGACCGTGTGCATAAGGCCATGCAAGCCCTCAATTATGTGCCGAACGAGCTTGCGCGCAACCTGTACCACGATCGCACGAATCTGGTCGGCGTCATCGTGCCCACCATCCGCCACCCGTTCTTTGCAACGTTTACCGCACATCTGCAGCACGCGCTCGCCGCGCAAGGACTGTGCACTATGCTGTGCTCCACCGCGGATGAGGCGGACGGCGAAATTCAATATGTCGACATGCTGCGCAGGCACATGATGGACGGCATCGTCATGTGTGCGCACACCTCGCATCCCGGCGATTATTGGACGTCGATTCACCGTCCGATCGTCGCGTTCGACCGCGTGCTTGGAGACGGTATTTCGTCGATCGGATCCGACCACGAGCAGGGTGGTCGGCTGATTTCGCAGATGCTGATTCGCAGCGGCGCGCGTCATGTGGTGATGATTGGCGGCCCACGAGACCAGTTCTTCGATTTGGCGGCGCGTGGTGAAGTTGGGGAGGGGTCGTTCGATTTAGGGAAGACCACGTTCCCGACGGTGCGCTACTACCTCACGTTGGAGCAGGAATTGACCGCCGCGGGCGTGAAATATGAGTATATCGAGGCTGGCGAGGTGATGGATTTCGCCGGTTATCATCGCGCGGTCGACAAGGCGCTCGACGGGGTGGCGACCGACGGCGTCGATGCCGTGGTCAGTTCCGATATTGGCGCGGCTTTCTGCGTGCGCGAGGCGTTGAGCCGCGGAATTTCCATTCCTGACGAGCTGCAGATCGTTGCCTACGATGGCACATATTTGACTGATTTGGCCGGCATGAAGCTGACTGCGGTCGCGCAGGATTTCTCGGCGATTGCGCAGTCAGCCGCCGCCCATGTCGTGCAGGCGATCGCTAATGAGGAAGCGGCCGCAGTCAACGCCTCGCGCAAGAACAAGCCCAAGCCATTCGAGCCGAACGTGCTTATTCCCATGACGCTGATGCCAGGCGATACCACGCGTTGATGATGCGCGTCTTCATGCGTGTGCCCGGTGTGTATCGCATCGATTTCAGCGGCGTTCACAACCAGCGGACGCCCGTCGATAGTCGTGCTCATCATCCGACTTGTGCATATGTGTCCGATTCTGCTGAATCGGACGTCTGAGTTCCGAAAAAGTGTTCTGTGTGTCCGATTCTGCAGAATCGGACACATTGGAGTCGGACAGGCTAAGCTGCATAGAACACCGCATCAAACCGGTTCGACACGCGCATTTCACTGCGCGACTGGACATTGACGTCCCTTTCGAGGTAATATCGAACCGGTTCGATACATACGTGAGTATGCAAATACGTAAACAACAAACAGGCAGACGTGCACACATTGCATCCGCATCCATGAGCCAAGGGAGGTCCCATGAAAAACAGAGTGCAACTCATCACTTACGCCGATCGTCTCGGCGATGGCACTCTTAGCTCGATGACCGACATCCTGCGTACCCGTTTCGACGGCGTGTATGACGGCGTGCATATCCTGCCGTTCTTCACTCCATTCGACGGCGCGGATGCAGGCTTCGACCCCATCGACCACACCAAGGTCGACCCGCGCCTCGGCGGCTGGGACGATGTCGCCGAACTTTCCAAGACCCACGGCATCATGGTCGACGCCATCGTCAACCACATGAGCTGGGAATCCAAGCAGTTCCAAGACGTGCTTGAAAAGGGCGAGGAATCCGAGTATTACCCGATGTTCCTGACCATGAGCTCCGTCTTCCCGAACGGCGCCACCGAAGAGGATTTGGCCGGCATCTACCGTCCGCGTCCGGGCCTGCCGTTCACCCACTACAAGTTCGCAGGCAAGACCCGCCTGGTTTGGGTCAGTTTCACCCCGCAGCAGGTCGACATTGACACGGATTCCGACAAGGGTTGGGAATATCTGATGTCGATTTTCGATCAGATGGCCGCATCCCACGTCAGCTACATTCGTCTCGACGCCGTCGGCTACGGCGCTAAGGAAGCCGGCACAAGCTGCTTCATGACTCCGAAGACGTTCAAGCTCATCTCCCGTCTGCGTGAGGAGGGTGTCAAGCGCGGCCTGGAAATCCTCATCGAAGTGCATTCCTACTACAAGAAGCAGGTTGAGATTGCGTCGAAGGTCGATCGCGTCTACGATTTCGCGCTTCCGCCGCTGCTGCTGCACTCGCTGAATACCGGTCACGTTGAGCCGGTCGCGCATTGGACCGACATCCGTCCGAACAATGCCGTCACCGTGCTTGACACGCATGATGGCATAGGTGTGATCGACATCGGCTCTGACCAGCTGGACCGTTCGCTCAAGGGCCTCGTGCCTGATGAGGACGTCGACAATCTCGTCAACACCATTCATGCGAACACTCACGGCGAATCGCAGGCCGCTACAGGTGCCGCCGCATCCAATCTTGACCTGTACCAGGTCAACAGCACCTACTATTCGGCGCTGGGATGCAACGACCAGCACTATATTGCGGCTCGCGCAGTGCAGTTCTTCCTGCCGGGCGTTCCGCAGGTCTACTATGTTGGCGCGCTTGCCGGCAAGAACGACATGGAACTGCTGCGCAAGACCAACAATGGCCGCGATATCAATCGCCATTACTATTCCACGGCTGAGATCGACGAGAATCTGCAGCGTCCGGTGGTGAAGGCACTGAACGCGCTTGCCAAGTTCCGCAATGAGCTTGATGCATTCGACGGCACCTTTTCGTACAGCGCCGACGGTGACACGTCCATCAGCTTCACGTGGGAGGGCACGACCACTCAGGCCACGCTCACGTTTGAGCCGGGCCGTGGTCTTGGTGTGGAGAACACCGCGTCCGTCGCCACGCTCGAATGGCGTGATGCCGCCGGTGAGCACCGCACGGACGATCTGATCGCCAATCCGCCGGTCGCGGCCTGACCGCGCATAAATCCATAAATCTGTAATCGTCCTTCCTGTCACCTCTCCTTCAGGAAGGACGATTCGCATTTTCGTTTTTCCGAGAAATCGTCTTATCGGGAAAACAATTTTCCCGGGAATCAGCTGAAATCCCAGCAAAAACGGGTAAGGTGAGCTTATGTCAAAGATGTCAAAGCTTTTCGATCAAGACAACATGTTTTTCGCCATTATGGGCGTGCTGTTCGATCTGATTATTCTCAACGTGCTCACGCTGTTGTGCTGCCTGCCGATCGTCACGGCCGGCGCATCGTTCACTGCGATGCACAGTGTGCTCTGGCGCATGGTCCGACATGAGGAAACGTATGTGGCGCGCCAGTTTTTCGACTCGTTCAAGCGCAATCTCAAGCAGTCGCTGCTGCCGTGGCTTGCGTTCCTGCTGGCGGCGATTGTGCTGGTGGTCGACGGCATGCTCGCCCGGTCCATGGGGTCGATGCGCGGGCCGCTGATGGCGTGTGTCGCGTTCATGGGATTGGTGATTATTGCGATTGCGCAGTACTTCTTCCCGCTGCTTTCTCGCTATGAGAATCCGACTTCCGAAACGTTGAAGAATGCGACGAAACTTGCGCTCGGCTTTTTCCCGCGCACCTTGTGCATGCTGGTGATTTTGGCCGCATTCGCCGTGCTGTATGCGCAGTTTTTCATATATATGATTCCGCTGCTGATTTTGATGGGCGTCACGTTGCCGCAATACTGTTGCGCGTGGATCTACAACTGGATTTTCCGCCGTATCGACGGTGAGATCGACGCCAAGGGGCGCAAGGTAGCGCAGTCCTGAAATTGTTTGCTCGTAAAGGCCGTTCCGCAGATTGCAAGTTCCGCGGAACGGCCTTTACGCGTTTTCGTCGCCTTGATTATCCGATTCTCCAGAATCGGACAACTGGAACGTACTTTTGGGTGCGTGAATGTCCGATTCTCCAGAATCGGACACGCTGGGGGCAGGATTAGCAGGGGAGGATGGTGGCGCTGCGGGCTGGGACGTGCAGTTGGGTGCCGTCGAAGCGTGCGGGGTTGCCGATGCTCAGCAGTACTGTTTTCTCCGCTGGTTCTTGCGTTGGTTTCGCTGTTGGTTCTTGCGATATTTCCTGCGCCGAGCCGCCAGACAGCAGTTTCACATAGTCGCTCGGCAGTGTGCAGCTTGCGTCGGTGTTTGACGGATTGATGGCGACGATGATGCGCTCGCCACCTGCTTCGCGATTAATCTTGCTGCATGTTTCACAAGGTGTTTCACAGCTGGTTTCGTGTGCTGTTCCGCTGCGTTCTCCGTCAGTTGCGTCGCATTCGGCTTCGCCGACCTTGGAGCTTCTCGCGTACACCAGCGGATACGCGTGATCTTCCGCGTAGAGGAACTCGATGCCTCCGTCGGCCTGCAGTGCGGGATGTGCCAGGCGTAGCGTGTTCAGTGCGCGTACGGTTTCCAGCAGCGAGTCGCTGCGTCCGGTCTGCGAAGCCACGTTCGGGCGCTCGCTGTCGGCATCGATCGGCAGATACAGATCATCGGGCCGGGCTGCGGAGAATCCTGCGTTGGTTGCGCAGCTCCATTGCATTGGTGTGCGCGATCCGGTGCGCTCGTATCCGCCTTCCTTGGATTTGAGCCCGTGCATGTAGCGCATGCCGATTTCGTCGCCGTAGTAGATGAACGGGCAGCCGGGCATGGTCAGCAGGAATGCGAACGCGAGCTTCATTTCATCGGTGGTCAAGGTGTCGCGCATGCGGATCATGTCGTGATTGCCCGACGGAATGCAGATGTATCCAGGCGTTCCGGCGGTGCTGGCAAGCATGGCCGTATATGTGTCCACAAACGCCTTGATGTCGCCGCTCGCATTGCCGACATTGTCGTTATTGCAATTTGGATTGTCTCCGTCGACGACTGAATTGCCGTTGCTGTCGCACCCGCTGCTGCCCGCGCCATCGCATTCGCTGCGTTCGCAGTCGTGTTCCGTTTCGGCAGTTTCGGCGCTGCCCGTAGTTTCGGAAGAGCCGGCCGAAAAATACGGATTCTTGCGGAACAGGTCAAGATAATGAGACGGTCCGAAATGCAGCAGGAAGTCCATGTCGAATCCGGCGTGCAACGCCTCTTCGGGGTCACCCCATTCCGATACGAGCACCGCTTCCGGGTAGGTTTCGTCCAGATGCGCCCGCACTTGCTGCCACAAGAGTTTCGTCCAATAGTGGTCGGGGTCTTCCTTGACGAGGCTGCCTGCCATGTCCACGCGGAAGCCGTCCGCCCCCAGCCCGAGCCAGAAGTCCATGATGTCTTGGATGAGCAGCCGGCCCTGCACCGCTTCGGGGGAGTCGGCGGCGAACTGCCAGTCTTCGGTGACGGTGCCGAATCCGTAGTTGAGGCATGCCTGCGTGGAGAAGCAGTTCACGGCCGCCGCGTCGGGACGTTCCGCAATGCCTCCGAGGAATCCGCGGATCGATTCGTAGGGCGAGTTCAGATTCGGCGATTGCGTCATCGGTCGCCAGATGTAGCGGTCGGTCCATGCGTTGCGTTCGTCCTTGCCGGATTCGAGGAACCACGGATTGTCGACTGCGGAATGCCCCGGCACGAGGTCGAGCAGCACGTGCATGCCCAGTTCGTGCGCGCGCTCGAAGAGCCGCTGCAGGTCCGCGTTGCTGCCGTAGCGTTCAGCGGTTATGTAGTAGTCACGCACGTCGTAGCCGGCATCGTAGAACGACGAGTCGAAGCATGGGTTGATCCAGATCGCATTGCACCCCAGATCACGCACGTATTGCAGTTTATCGATGATGCCTTGGAAGTCACCGATGCCGTCGCCGTTCGAGTCGTTGAATGATTGCGGATAGATTTCATAAAAGATTGCGTTGTTGAGCCAGCTTGCCATAAATCCTCCGGTTTTCGCGTCTTTGCCGTTGGTCTACCGATGTATCGCAACATTGGAAACGTCGGTAATCGCTTTTCCGTCATTATAGCCCGTGAAGACACTTTTTAGGGGTGTATGGAATGCCAATGTTTGCAATACGTCAATCGATTGACGCGACACGCCGACGGGCGGCACTGTACACAAGGTTTCTCGAACCGGTTTGACAACTCTCGAACCGGTTTGACAACTCTCGAACCGGTTTGACAACTCTCGAACCGGTTCGATATCCTGTACACCAAGGACGGAGAAATTCCGACAACGCGAGTCGGACGTTCACCTCCTTTAACACCTCATTGGGCAGGGCTGCTCGGTGAATAGTGGATAGAAAGGGATTGGAAAATGAGCAAGTTCTCTTCTTGGAAGAAGGCGGGTACCGCTATCGTCGCAACGCTGATGACCGTTGGCATGCTGGGAGCATGCGGATCGTCGTCCAGTTCCAGCGGCACCAAGATCACCATCTTCAACTCCAAGGTTGAAATCGAAAGCCAAATGGAAGACATGGCTGCGAAGTACTCCAAGGAAAAGGGTGTGGACGTTGAGGTCTACTACTCCAACGACACCGTCGCAGCGCATCTCGCCACCAAGTACGCATCCAAGGATCCGTACACCATCTCCATGGTCGACGCCAAGGACATCTACTCCTTGGCTGAAGAGCACGCCGTCGATCTGTCCGACCAGGATTGGGTCAAAGACACTGACTACGCCGTCAGCATTAACGGCAAGACCTACGGCTTCCCGGTCTCCATCGAAGCTCGTGGTCTGATCTACAATGCCGACGCCATCAAGAAGGTCACTGGCAAGGAATTCAAGCCGGAAGACTACAAGACCCTCGATGACTTCAAGAAGCTGATCGACGAGCTCGTGACTATGCGACAACCAGTCTTGAACAATTACTAACTGCGAGTGATGTGGTGGTGGGTGCTGATTTTAGATTGGTGGATTACGCCGCAGTAGCAGGGTATCCAAGTATCAGTGTGCCGT